>Ga0182021_10004238_pt1 | contig 16833 bp, 12 predicted proteins | sample 612E3MmetaG_FD_120493 | JGI IMG/M metagenome (GOLD analysis project Ga0182021, IMG submission 120493) | Permafrost microbial communities from Stordalen Mire, Sweden - 612E3M metaG (Illumina Assembly) | ecosystem: Environmental > Terrestrial > Soil > Wetlands > Permafrost | place: Sweden...
AAAGAGGCCTCCCACGCCGACGCATGTGATGGTGATCAACCTGGACTATCAGGCCGAGGCGGTCGTTGGAATCCGCGGTCCCTCACGGCTTCAACTGTTCGACCCGGCGACAGGCCGCTGGTCGCGGGCGAGCGGCAAGCGCACCGACCTGCGCCTGCCGCGCGGCGGGGGGCGGCTGGTGCGTGTCCGCTAGCTCCTCATACAAAACCCCTTCCCTTCATTGCCCTGGCCGCGGCGCTGGCCGCCGGCGTGGTTGGCTGTGCGGCACCAAATTCCCAGGTTGCCCCACGTGGTAAAGCCAATGCCGCAAAGGTTAGATTACCGGCGGAGCCTTAAAAAGGCAGTTCAGTTCACCCCATCCGCCCGCTTTCCTTGGCCACGCGGGCGAACATCTCCGCCTGCTGCAAGAGCACCGGGTCCTCGTCCAGCTCCTGGACGGTCTGGGGCAGGCGGTGCGACCAGTTGTTTGGGGACACTGAGCCGGGCGTGTTGAACCGGGCGGTCATGCCGAACACATCCGTAATCTGGAACACCGCCAGCCACGAAGATGATTGCAGGACCCTCCGCGTGAACGCCTCGTGCAGTTGGTCGCTGAATTCGCGCGGCGGCTCGACGCCCCGCAGGCCGGCGAACTCCATCATCAGGCGCAGCTCGCGCCGGTTGGTTTCCACGTCCTTCCCGGCGTCAATGGCCTGCCAGCACTCGGCCCAGGCGGCGGCCAGCGGCGGATGATCGTGCGTGGTGGGCTGCGCCAATGACAGGCGCGGGTATTTCTTCGTGTCCCAGTATGTGCCGTCCTGCTCGCGGAAGAGCATCGGGATGCGGAAGCCGGGGACGCCGAGCTTCAGCAGCGTGGGCGGCACGTATTCCGGCACCACGCCCAGGTCCTCGGCCACCACCGTCGTCTCGCCGGAAGCCTCGAGCACCATGCACAGGATTTCTTCGCCTTGCGCCTGGTTGGCGGCCATGTGCTCGGGCGTGTTGTCGGGGAACTGCTTGAACCCGGGGAGGCGCCCGCCGGTCTTGGCCGCAGCCTCGGCTTCGGTCAGCGGCAGGAATTCCGCATTGCGGTCCGGCGTCCATGGGAACGAGTAGATGCGGAAGAAGCCCAGCACGTGGTCAATGCGGTAGAGGTGAAAGACCTTCTGGATGTTGCCGACCCGCGTGCGCCACCAATCGTAATTGCGCCGGCGCAGTTCATCCCAGCGATAGTTCGGAATGCCCCAGTTCTGGCCCCATTTCTCGGTGAAAGGGTCCACCTTGAAAACCTTCTCGGGCGGGGCGCCGCCGCTCCAATCAAGGTCGAAGATGTCGCGGTTGGCCCAGACATCGGCGCTGAACCGCCCCACCCCGAAGGGGATGTCGCCCATGAGATAAACCTGCTGCGCTGCGCCATAGGCCTTGAGCGCCTGCCATTGGCCGTAGGCCAGCCATTGCACGTACATGAAGAACAGTTGCTTGCGCATCAGCTCTTCGCGGCGCATTTCCGGCACCGACAGGAGCCACATGCGAGCGGTGGGCGACGCGCGATGCTCAGGCGCCCAGCGGTCCCAGGTGGGTAAGTTGCCGTTCTCCTCCATCAGCACACGGAACAGGGCGTAATCGGACAGCCAGTCGGCGTTCTCAATCAGGAAGGACCGGAACTGAAGTGCGCGCTCGGTTTCGCCGTTGAAGTGGTGCGCGAGAAAGTGCTCGAACGCGGCTTCGAGCAGCTTGCGCTTGAGGGCTTTGACGCCGGCGTAATTGACCGGCCCGCCACGCAATTCGGTCAGCAGGCCGGGTCGCGCCAACTCGCTGACCCTGGCCGCCGTCAGGTCAGGCACGTGCTGCGGCGAAATCGCGATGGTAGCCGGCTCGATCGCCAGAGAGCTGAGGGCGTTGTAGGGGCTGTTGTCGTCGCTGACTTCGTTGATGGGCAGGGTCTGGAAGATGTTGAGGCGATGGCGGTGGCACCAGTCAATCATCTGGCGCACGCCCTCGGTATCGCCGACGCCAAGGTCATCCTCGGTGCGAATGGCGAACACCGGCTCCAAAATGCCGGCCACCGATTGGTTGGGGCTCAGTTTCATAATCAAGAGTCGGGAAGGTTGGACGGAAGGCCTGTGCGCCGTCAAGCGCCACCGAGGCGCAGGCCGAAACCTCACGCAGGCGACGGACCGCCCTATACAATCTTCCAGCGGAAGGCACTGTCAGCGCCCTCACGGAGCCAAGCCGAGCGGTTTTTGAATTCCTACGTTTTCCGCCTTTTGAATTCGTTTCGGGTTTCGGCTTTCGCATTTCGGATTCAGGCGGCCGGCGGCGGGCGGTACGGGTCAGATGCGCCCCCGCGCCTGTCGGTCGAGCAAAATGGCTTGCCTGGACGCGCCGGGAATGATGAAGTGGCCCCGTGTTCGGCCGTAATTACACAGTCTGACTATCCGTTCCGATGCAAAAACCACGACTAAGCTTCTGGCAAATCTGGAACATGAGTTTCGGGTTCTTCGGCATCCAGTTCGGGTGGGGCCTCCAGATGGCGAACATGAGCGCCATTTACCAATACCTGGGGGCGAAGGAATCCGAGTTGGCCGTGCTGTGGCTGGCCGCGCCGTTGACCGGGTTGCTGGTGCAGCCCATCATCGGTTACGCCAGCGACCGGACCTGGGGCGCACTGGGGCGGCGGCGGCCTTATTTCCTGACCGGCGCGATTCTGGCCAGCCTGGCGCTGATCGCCATGCCCAATTCGGGCGCGGTCTGGATGGCGGCGGGGTTGTTGTGGGTGCTGGACGCGAGCGTCAACGTCACCATGGAGCCGTTCCGGGCGTTTGTGGGCGACCTGCTGCCCACCGAGCAGCGCAAGAGCGGCTTCGCCATGCAAAGCCTGCTCATCGGTCTGGGCGCGGTGCTTTCCTCGGCCCTGCCGTACATGCTCACCAACGGGTTCGGCGTCAGCAACGAGGCGACGGTAAGCAGCCCGATCCCGCCCGCGGTACGACTGGCCTTCTACATCGGGTCGGCGGTGTTCTTTGCGGCGGTGCTTTTCACCATATTGACCACGAAAGAATACCCGCCCGAGGACCTGGCGGCGTTCCAGAAAATGAAGGCGGAGTCGGCGGGTCTCGACCGCGCCTTCCGCGAAATCTTCTCCGGCATCGGCTCGATGCCCAAAACCATGCGCCAACTGGCGGTGGTGCAGTTCTTCACCTGGTTTGCGCTCTTCTGCATGTGGCTCTACTTCGTGCCGGCGGTGGCGACGGGCGTCTTCCACGGCCAGCCGCTGGGCATTCACGACCCGGCGCTGAAAAGCCAGGTGGAAAGCGAAACCGGCCGGCCATATCTCGCGAGTGCGGCGGCAATTGCCGGTGCCTACGAGGCGCGCAAGAAGGAACTGGCGGACGAAGCCGCGCGCAAGACGGCAGCCCAGCACGCCTGGTACGATGCCATCCTCCAAATGCTCGGCCTTAAACCGGCGGCCCCCGACCCGGGAGAGCAGATTGATGCGGCGGCGCTCCAAGGGCTCATTGCCGGCCATTTGGGCGCAGCCGGCGAAGTATCCCGCGAGCAGGCTGAGAGTCCGCTAGTGCAGACGTTCGCCGCCGCGCTGATGAAACAGAGGGTTTCCTCGCCGGGCGCGGCGGAACTCTCCGGCGCGGCGACCGAGATTCACGGCGCCCTGGCTGCGGCGCGGAGCTATCAGCAGGGGGCAGCGTGGGGCGGGGTGTGTTTCTCGGCTTACAACGGCACGGCGTTTCTGTTTGCGTTTGTGCTGCTGGCCCTGGTGCGGCAGTTCGCCGCGCGCTCGATCCACCGGGTTTGCCTGGTGTGTGGCGGCGTGGGGTTGCTGCTGGCGGTGGTGTTGCACGAGCAGCATTTGCTGATCGGGTCAATGGTACTGGTGGGAATCGCGTGGGCGAGCATTCTTTCAATGCCTTATGCGATGCTGTCGAACGCGATTCCGGCGCAGAAGATGGGGTTCTACATGGGCGTGTTCAACTTCTTCATCGTCATACCGCAAATCCTCGCCTCGCTGGGGCTGGGGTCGGTGATGAAGTTCCTCCTCGGGAACAACCCGATGAACGCGGTGTCGCTGGGCGGGGCTTCAATGGTGATCGCGGGCTTGTGTGTCGGGCTGGTGTCGAAGAACGTGGATGTTAATTATGACTGAAATTAGATTGAAAAAGGGCGAGCCGGTGGAGCGGGCTATCCGCCGGCTCAAGAAGAAGCTCGACCGCGAGCAAACCTTGCAGCAGTTCCGCCTGCACCGGCGGTTCGAAAAGCCCAGCGCCCGGAAGCGGCGGAAGGAAAAGGCAGCGCGTTTTTCGGCGATGCTGAAGGCGCGCTACGCGGACGACTGAGCCAGGAGGCCAGCGGGTGAGGGGATGCTCTCCGCTGGCCGGAGAAGCCGGCGGAGAACATCGGCTGCGGAGCAGGAATCAGGGCCGGGCCGGGCCGAACACGGGAACGGCGATGCCGCCCTGAATAATCACGGGCTGTGACATGCATTCGGCCCCAAGGTTGCCCGTAACCGTTTATTCCGGAACAGTTGGCGATGGGAAGCTCGGTTCTGGTCGTTGTTGCGGAGGGAGTTGGGTCGCGTCGGACGCCTCCGGAGAAGCAGCGGGGGCGATGGGGGGGCGGGTGGGCGCTGCCGACTGCGGGTTTTTGGCCCGCTTGCCGCGGGGCAGCGGAGTAAGGACGACGGAAAGGTCGCGATCACCCATCATCTTGGGAGGTGAATCCGCGTGGCCGTAGAGGTTGACCTCTTTCACGAATTGGTTCACCACTTCGAACCCTATCTCCTTGTGGGCCTTCTGCCGTCCGCGAAAGCGAAGCTTGACGCGGACTTTGAGGTCATCGCAGAGAAACTGGATGGCTTGGTCCCGTTTCACCCCCAGATCGTGGGGGTCGATGGCGGGGGAGATTTGAAGCTCTTTCATTCGGCTGGCGGACTGCCGGGCGCGCGAATCTTTGCTGTGCTTGGCTTCCTCGTAAAGGAACTTGCCGTAATTGACAATGCGGCAGACGGGCGGCGTGGCGTCGGCGGCAATCTCGATCAGGTCCAAGCCTTTGCTTTGTGCCAGACGAAGGGCGTCATTGAGGGACATGACCCCCAGTTGTTGTTTGGCCTCGTTGATGACCCGGACTTCGCGGGCACGGATCTTCCCGTTCCGGCGATGCAAGGGTTCGCGAGAATGAAAGGAGCGCGAAGGGAAAGGGCGGCTCAAAGCACCCCCAGGGGTTGGAGATTATTCATGCAGGGCTACAATGCCAGGCGGGACGGTAATAGATGATCGGTCGCTCATACACGCTCAGTTTCGCACAATTATCCCGTTCGACAAGGTTAATATTTAATTTTGGGTGCGCAGGGTGCGAGGTGGCTGCCAATGACCGGGCTGCCGGCTGCACGAGCGGCGCGAAAATTCTTGCGAAAGTTTCTTGCTATTCGGCGGGGATGGGGCATATTCCAAGCGTCTGATAGACAGCTTGTCGCTTCCAGCACATGGTAAATCCTCAAGTGAACTTCGTTCAGTGATGATTTGAAACCCGAAGGTCGGGAACAGTTTGGAGATTACAGGGTAATGCTAAGGACATCGAAACATCATATGAACACAAAACTATTCGTCGGGAACCTCTCGTTCAACACCACCGAAAACGATCTGCAGGACGCGTTCGCGGCTCACGGCAGCGTGACCGAGACCAACCTGATGATGGATCGCGCCACTGGCCGGCCCCGCGGCTTTGGCTTCGTTACTATGGGCTCGCCCGAAGAAGCGCAAAAAGCCGTTGACGCGCTGAACGGGACCACGCTCGGCGACCGCAACATTACGGTGAACGAGGCTCGTCCGAGGGAAGAGCGCACCGGGGGCGGCTTCCGCGGTGGCCACGAGCGCGGGGCGCACGCGGGCTATGGCCGGCGTTATTAGGCTGAAATGGTCTGAAATGTCAAACTGCTGAATACTTGGACCATGACACTGCCATTCCTTCCCCAGTGGTTTGGCCGCCACAAGGCGCCGGATAAAGAGAGGATGGAAGAGCAACCCGACCCGGGGGAGGCGGAGACGCAGTTCCTGAAAGCGCTGAAGTTTGCCAGCGGACAGGGCGTCTCGCAGGATTATGCGCAAGCGGCGCATTGGTATGCGCAGGCCGCTGAGCAAAACCATGGTTTGGCGCAGTTCAACCTCGCGACCATGTACCGACAGGGACAGGGAGTCGCACGAGACGAGGCGAAATCGTTGATGTGGATGACCCGAGCAGCGAAGCTGGGCGACGCTGCGGCGCAATACAAGCTGGGAGTGCAGCAACACCTGGCCTGTCGCGAGGGCGGCCCAAGAGCCGGGCCCGAAGGACGGATTGAGGCGCTGAAATGGGTGCGGTTGTCCGCAGCGCAGGGTTACCGCGGGGCAGAGGGCGCCTGCGAGTTTGTAGCGCTGGGCATGACACGGGAGGAAGTGGTCGAGGGCCAGCGGCGGGTGGACGCGTTCGTTGCGGACCAGCACGCATAGTTTGCGGCGGCCGATCTTGGGGCCGTTTGAACGGGTGTGCGCTAACCAGACCGCTTTGCGGCGCGGTGGTAAAGCGGCCAATTGAAGCCGTTCAGTGTGGGAGCAACAGCCAATTCCTCCTATCCGACGGCTTCTACCCACCAACAAAGCCGGCCAACGGATTTTCCCCTTTATCAAGCCATTTCCATCGCGCTAAATTGAGGCGCCTTGAAGCTGAGAAAGCATCGCCCGGGCAGAAATGGTCCGGCACAAGAGAAGATCGGCCTGCCCGAAAACATCCCTCCGCACCCTGTTTCCACTCCCTTTTCCAGCAGTCGTCTTTGGCTCTCTCGGCTTGCTGCTCTGCTACTTGGTCCGCTGGTCGGGTTCGGCGGTGTTGAACTGGCGCTGCGCCTGGGTGGCTATGGCTATCCCACCAGCTTTTTTCTTCCGACCCGGATTAATGGGCACGACTTTTATGTGCCAAATGCCAAATTCACCTTTCGGTTTTTCTCCGCCAGGCTCGCCCGCCCCTCGTTGCCGATTCGGATGGCTGCGGATAAACCCGCTGGCACATATCGGGTTTTCTTATTCGGCGAGTCGGCGGCGAACGGAGACCCCGACGCCAGTTATGGTTTTGGCCGATACCTCGAGGTATTACTCCGCGAGCGATTTCCCAAAACCGATTTTGAAGTCCTGTGTGTGGCCATTACGGGGATTAACTCGCACACGATCCTGCCCATTGCGCGCGAGTGCGCGCGGCATCAGGGCGATTTGTGGCTCTTTTACATGGGCAACAATGAGATGGTCGGGCCCTTTGGGGCTGAGACAGTTTTTGGCCTCCAAGCGCCGAACCTGAGTCTTGCACGAGCCACACTCGCAATCAAGACCACCAGGATTGGGCAATTGGTGGAAGCGCTCGTCGGGCGGCTGAAACGCCCTTCCTCATCTCTCAAATCATGGGGCGGCATGCAGATGTTCACAGAAAACCGCCTTCGCCATGACCATCCCGCCAGGCTGCGGGCCTATGAGAATTTTAGAGGGAATCTGGAGGACATCTTGCGTGCCGGACGCCGAGCCGGCGTGCCGGTCATCCTGAGCACCGTGACGGTTAACCTGAAGGATTGCCCGCCATTCGCTTCGCTGCATGTGGCTGGCCTCACTGAGAAGGAAGAGTCCTCATGGAACAAAGCCTGCGAGGAAGGCGCGGCGTTGGAGACCACGGGCTCTCACCGCGAGGCGGTCGCTCTTTATCAAAAAGCCGCCAGGATTGATTCGCAGTACGCGGACCTGCAATTTCGTGTTGGAAGGTGCGAACTCGCTTTGACCAATTATGCTCAAGCCCGGCGGGACTTCGAATTGGCCAGGGATTATGACGCGCTGGCCTTTCGGGCAGATACAAGCATCAATGAGGACATCAAAGCAGCGGCGGCCCGGCACTCGGGCCAAGGCGTTTATCTTGTGGATGCTGCTGAGACCCTGGCGCAAAGATCGCCAGCCGGTATTCCCGGCTCTGAGCTTTTTTATGAGCATGTGCATTTGAATTTTGACGGGAATTATCTGCTGGCACTGAGCTTTGCCGAACAGGTCAGAATGCTCCTGCCAGACTCAATCCGTGCCCGCGACAAGGGGAGTTGGGCATCCGCAGAATTGTGCGATCGCCGTCTGGCGGTGACGGTCTGGGACCGGCAGCGGGTCTGGCAGCCCATCTTCAATAGAATATCCTTTCCGCCGTTTACGGGGCAGTTGAACCATGCCGCCTTTTTCAAGATGTGCGAGGCGAAATTGAATAAAGCCAAGGCGCAGATGAGTCTGCAAACACCCGAGCAAGCCCGGCAAATCTACGAAGAGGCGCTGGCCTTGGCCCCGGAGGACGCCATTCTGCATGGCAATTTTGAGAAGTTCCTGGAAGCGGGAGGGAACCTGGCGCAAGCCGTCGCAGAATCTCAGCACGTCTGCGAACTGGCGCCGTATTTGCCGGCGCCTTACTTCTACACCGGCACGCTGCTGGTCCGCCAGGGAAGAACACGCGAGGCGGAGGAATGCTTCGCGCGCGCCGTTGCCCTCCGCAGCGATTATGCGCAGGCTCACAATGAGCTGGGGTTGATCCGCGCCGGCCAACAGGAACCAGTTAAGGCCATTGCCTGTTTCAGCCGCGCGCTCAAGGCGGACCCGACCTTCGCGAACGCTTATCTCAACTTGGGCTTCCTGGAGCAATGCCAGGGGAACACTGATCAGGCGCTGGCCCATTATGATGAAGCTGCAAGCCTCCAACCGCAGGGGCCGGCCGATTACTTCAATCGCGCGGTCAGGTTGGCCGTATCGCGTCGGTCGGCTGAGGCGATCGAGGGCTTTCGGACCCTGATTCAACAGGTGCCGGAGTTCTGGCAGGCCCGTTATTTGCTCGGAGTTGAACTGGCGGCGACCGGGAACAACCAGGAGGCGCAAGCGCAGTTCTCGGAAGTGCTTCGCTGCCGTCCCGACTATGGGCGGATGTTACCCCACACCTCGACCTCACCGGGCGAGCCGAACAAGTAAATTCATTGCGGCAGCCGGAGCCGGTGGAACTGCTGCGGCTGATCAGTGCAGTTGGTGTAAGGCGCGCACGCCCCGGGCACGTCCTCCCACGGGCCCGTGATATTGGTCGCGGACTGAAGCACCCCATCTGGCCAGGTAAGCATAATGTTCGTACTGCACTGTTGGATGCAAAGAATGGGAAGCGGGTTCACTCTCACGGAGGTTGTCGCCGGCACGGAAGTGCAACTCCCGATGGTAGCCATGACGGTATAGGTGCCGGAGGCATTGGTGGTCACCCTCGCAATGGAGGGATTCTGGCTGGCCGAGGTGAAACCGTTGGGTCCGGTCCAACTGTAGGTTGCGCCCGGCACAGTAGAGGCTGAGAGATTCAGCGTCATGCATTCATAAACGGGGCCGTTGTTGGCGGCCGTGGGGGCCGGGGGCGGCGCACAGACCGGGGTCGCAGTGACCTGCGTGGAGTTAGTGCTCTCACAGCCGGCGCTAACGGCTGAGACTACATAATAATAGGTCGTTCCGTTCGTCAGAGAGGTGTCAGTGTAGTTGGTGGTGGTCAGCCCTGTGACCACTGAGGTGTACGAGCCGCCGCTGACAAGCGAGCGCTTCACGTTGTACCCCGTCGCGCCGTTGGTCGAGGCGTTCCAACTCAGAAACACCTTGCCATTGCCCGGGCTGGCCGTCAGGCCCGTCGGCGTGTCCGGTGGGGCGGCCACATACTTGTAAACGCGGACATAATCCACCAGCATTTGCTGGGGGAAAACCGTCGTTCCGTCAGGGTATCCGGGCCAATTCCCGCCGACGGCGAGGTTAAGTACCAGGAATTGCGGCTGCGTGAAGACCCAGGTTCCGCCGCTGGGCAGACTGGCGGGCGTGGCCGTGAAATACAGATTAGTGTCCACGAACCATTTGATCTGGTTGGTCGTCCACTCGACGGCGAAAAGGTGAAAGGCATCGGCGAGAGCTGCTCCGCCCGGGAGCGTATAGGTCCCGCCAACCCCGGCGCCACCGTTGTAATCCCCGCCCGACTGCGGGCCATGAATCGTGCCGTGAGCGGTGCCCTGATCGCTGGTTTTGCCGATGTTCTCCATGATGTCCGTCTCGCCGCAAGTGGGCCAGCCGACGGAGTCAATGTTTGTGCCCAACATCCAGAATGCGGGCCAGATGCCCTGTCCGCGCGGAAGCTTGATGTTCGCCTCTATGCGGCCGTAAGCCCACGACCATTTGCCTTTGGTCAGCAGCCGGGCCGAGGTGTAATTGTAGCCATTGTAACTTTCATTGCGGGCTTCAATCACCAGTTGTCCGTTTTGAATGCGGGCGTTATTAGTGCGCGAGGTGTAGTATTCCCGTTCGTTGTTGCCCCAACCGCTGCTGCCGTTGCCGATGTCGTAGCCCCACTTGGTCGAATCCGGAGAACTGCCGTCCGGTTGGGAAAACTCGTCATTCCAGACCAGTTGCCAGGCGCCGCGAACCGCGCCGGTCCCGCAGGCGAGCGCGCCGAGCGCCAAGGCGGCGACCAGGGAAACGGAAGATCGAAACGGCATTTGCTTCACTAGCTGCGTTCTTTCTATAAATCAACTCGGGCTCCGGCTCTCGCCCGCTCTAAAAAAAGAGGTCACGTCTATGCGACGTGACCCCCTCAAAGTATCCTTGCTGTGGAATGAATTACTGCCGGCGCCGCCAGACCAACGCGCCCGCTAAACCCAGCCCCAGTAGCGCCAGGGTCGAAGGCTCGGGAATTAATGTAAGGGAGGCATTGTCCCAATACAGAGCATCCGCTGCGGTTTGTGAACCGTTCTCCATGAAAGCGAGGTATGGCGCAGCATAAACCGCTGTAGCAGGGGCTGTGGCCGTCACGGTTGCTGTGAACCACGTATTGAGAGCCGCCGGCGTATACTGGACAGCGAGTGCGCCAACACCGCTTGTCTCAACAGTGCCGACGTCGGCCCCGGCAGCATTGAAGTAGGTTAGCTGAATAACCACTGGGACGTAACCGCCGGCAGCTTCGCTGATCCCAGTTGTGGTCATGAAGTCGGCGGTCAGTGTGTATCTCTGGCCAGCGCTTACACCGCCAACCACTTGATAGGGCGCTTCGAAATTCCATGCTTGTCCAATGCCCTGTATTTCCTGTATGCCCCAAGAGCCAAATTCTGGATGAGCTTGCGAAAAGGAGGCGCCATTAAAAACCGCCCAACCGCCTCCCACACCACCTGGGAGCGGGATAGGATTTGGTTGCCCGGCGGCCCCGGATTCAAAACCAGGGTCAACAAGTAGATTCGCGGCCTGAGCTGTGGCCGCGGCGAAAACGAGAGATCCCGCGATGCAGATCGCGGACACGAGTAGCTTTTTAGTTTGCTTCATATTGATTCTATTGACGCTTAGTTGCAGTGTTTCACATGTATTCTCATTGACCGCCGTCCGGTCACCATAGAACTGGCGGTTCTGGCTTTTCGTCCGGTTCTGCCAGCCAACCCGCCGTATTCATCAATGCCAGCCCCAGCAATCGTTTTCATTATGCCAGTCCTGGAAGGCTCTGTCATCCCTCTTTCGAGGGACACGGGTTTCAGTCCCTGGGTTAGGCGCGTTTCAGGAAGCGGAAGAACAGGGCTTGTTGCGCTATCGGCTCGGTCTTCTGCGCCAGCGCGGCCATTTGCGCGTCGCTGAGGGGTGTGAACTCGCGAGCGAGTTGGGTGTTTTCTTCCAGTTGCGCCACGGAATTGCAGCCGATGACAACGGTGCTCACGGGCAGCGAGAGGGTGAAGTACAGCGCCTCGCGCATGCTGAGCGTGCCGGGGGTCCGGGCAATGGCTCCGCTTCCCTCCCACGAGTGCTGTTGTTTCTCGATGGGAGGGGGCGTCCAGGCCGAGAGAATTCGCCCGCGCGCCGGGATTTTCATGCCGATGATGCCCATTTGTTTTTCGACCGCCAGGGGCAGCAACTGTTGGGCGAAGCTGAAGTGGTGTTTGTCCGCCGCGTTCAACGCCAGGAGGACAGTGTCGAAGGGAAAGCGGCGGATAAGCTCGATCAGCGCATCGGGGCGGTGATGGCCGGTAATGCCCAGATAGCGCACTAGCTTCTGCTCGCGGGCCTGCTGAAGGGCTGCCATGGCCCCGCCCGGAGCGAAAACCTCCTCGACCTCCCCCAACGTGCCGACGTCGTGGAGTTGCCACAAATCGAGATGGTCGGTCTGAAGCAATTTGAGGGACTGCTCCAACATGCGCAGTGAGCCGTCGCGGGTGCGCTCCTTGGTTTTGCTGGCGAGGAAAGCTTCCGCGCGCCGGTGCTTCAGCACCTGGCCGATGTAGCGCTCGCTCCATCGTTCCGGCCCGCCATAGATCGAGGAGGTATCAAGATAGTTCACACCGAGATCAAGGGCCTTCTGGACAATGGGCACAGCCACCGCGTCGTTGTGTGCTGCCTCCAGGGCCCCTTGTCCGCCCAGGCTGAAAATGCCGACGCGATACCCGGTCTTTCCCAGGTTCCTGGTGGGCATGGCGTCCGGTGTCGCCGGGTTTGAAGGGCGCGGGGCCGGAGGGGCGGCCCCGGCGGTTTGCGGCAGAACGGCTTGCGCTAACAGAGCCGCGACCGTAGCCCCGCCTGCTTTGATGAATTCCCGACGATCGGGATTTGATGCTTTGGCTGAATTCTGCTGGTTCATAAATTGCTAATTACAGGTGAATGATCCCGCGCTGGAGGGCGGCGGTGACGGCCTCAGTGCGGTCCGTCACCCGCAGTTTCGCCAGGATACTTTTCAAGTGGTCCTTCACGGTGTACTCCGTGATTCTGAGGACGTCAGCGATTTCCTTGTTGGCCAACCCCCGGGCGAGCTGCTGCAGCACCTGCACCTCCCGGGGAGTAAGTTCTTCGAATTGGTTCCTGGCGGTCAGCCGGTCGGCGACCTCTTGCGGAATCCATCGTTGCCCGGCGGCCACGGCCCGCACAGCGGGAATAAGCTTCTCGCCGGTGGAACTCTTCAGGACATAGCCCTGGGCACCGGCCTGCAGTGCGTTGTGAATCTCCTCGTCACCGTCAAAAGCGGTCAAGATGAGAACGCGTGCGTCGGGAAAGCGACTTCGGATTTCCTTGGTGGTTTCGATGCCGTTCTTGACCGGCATTCGCATGTCCAGCAGAGCGAGATCGGGATTATGCTTGCGGAACAGTTCGAGCGCCTGGGCGCCATCAGCCGCCTCTGCCACCACCTCGAGGTCCGGCTCAGTGTTCATCAGGGCAATCAGGCCCATGCGCACAATGTAATGGTCGTCGGCGATCAAAATTCGAATCTTCCGTTCCGGCCGCATAGACATTCAATGGTTCATGCTTCCAGCCCAACCTGAACGCGTTCATTGGGGTATTGCGCCGACCATTGAAATTCCTCGGCCGGCCCTAAGGGAACTTCCATCCGCACCGTGGTGCCTTTGCCCGGTTCACTCACGGGAACACAACGACCGCCAACCCGTTTGGCTCTCTCGGACATGCCGAGCAGACCGAAATGTCCATTGCGCGGACCCGCACAGGTTCCCAAATCGAAACCGATGCCATTATCCTGGATCTGCATAATGACCCCCTGCGGTTCAAACTCCAGCTCGATCTTCACCTGAGTGGCGCGCGAATGTTTGATCACATTGGTCAGCGCCTCTTGGCCAATGCGCAGCAGATTTTCTTCAACCACTTCCGGCAATGCTTGCGCGGGCCCTTTGGTTTGGAGTTCGACCTTGATTCCTGTGGCTCCCGTGATTTGCCGGGCACTTTCCAGCAACGCGCCTGGCAGGTCGAATTGCTCCAGGGCGCGCTGGCGCAAATCCCACACCGACCGACGCAATTCAACCTGGCTTTTAGCCATGAGGTTTCGGGCCAAATCAAGGTGACCACGCGCGTTCTCCGGCTTGGTTTCATACAACTTGGCTGCCGTATCCAACTGCAAGGCGATGCCGGTGAGGCTTTGTTCAACGGTGTCGTGCAGCTCCTGGGCCAGACGGGTGCGTTCGGTCAAAACCGCCCTAAACTGAAGTTCGGCTTCCTTCCGAGCCGTAATTTGAAACTTCAGCTCCTCCGTCCGTTCCTTCACTCTTTGCTCGAGGTGGTTGTGGGCCTCCTGCAATTCACATTGGGCCTTTTCACGCTCCCGGATGAGAAAGTTCAGGGTGGCGTTTTTCCGCGAAACCAGCACGGTCCACCCCACGATCAGGAGCGACACCGACGACACCACACCGAGAATCACCAGTAGCCGTTTCGGGGCAAGCCAGTTCGGTTTCTCGATCATCCGCACTTTTCCCGAGCTCCCGATAAGGATCCGAAAAGCTTTGACCTTCCCCTCGTTGTCAATCTCGGTCAGACAGATGCCACTGACCTCAACTGTGCTGCCGAGCGGGATGGCCGTCAGGCTCGACTGCTCCTGTGGTCCATCGGCTTCGGCGGCAAAAATCACATTGCTGTTCTGCAGGACCAAAGTGGTTCGGGCGCCCGCGAGGCCGGCCCCTTGCGCGGCCCCCTGGGTCACCGTGCGATTGAGCAGCTTGCCTCTTAGAGAAACAAAGTCAGCATGATGCAGGCCGTTCTGCAAGGCCTCAAGGGACACGGGCTTCGGCGTGACGATCACGCGCGGCTCGCGGGTCCCGCGGAAGACCGCATCCTGCAATACCGGCAGGTACTGGTCGAAACTCGGGAAACCGACCGCTTCAACGGCCTCCCCTGGGGAAAAGGGGGTGAGGTCGCGGCTCTGGACCTGCAGGCCACCAGTGGCATCCTGAAGAAACAGGTTCTCGCCCAGGCGTTGCAGGGTGACAACCCCTCGAACATGCACTCGACGGTTAGGCGAATTGTCGCGCCGGTATTGTGCCAAGCTGTCGAGAGGAACCACCGGTTCGTCCAGGGGGTTGACGGCTTCGGGCTTTTCCATGATGAAATCGTCCATCCTCGGGACGTACACCTCCACCGCTATGAGTTGCCGCAACGAGGGGTTGTGAGCTTCGGCCGCGGTGCCCCGCACTCGCACCTGCGCTGCCACCAGGGATTGTGGATTCCTCCCAACCGGCACCGGCGCGTAAACCCGAAACCGGTATCCGCCCGAGACGAAATCGGCAGCGAGCCGCTCGCCATCAATTCGCGCGTCCCGCACGACCCCCGAGATCTCAATGCGCTGGCTGTCCTCGGCGCCGGACATCAGCCGTTCGACCACCACCGGCTTGGCCGCGGGCAACGCGGCCGTTCCGATTTGCCGTACGCCCGGGGCCGTAATAATGGGAGCATAAGCTCCGGGATGGGTGATTCCGGCAACTTCAACGACCGTGCCCGGCTCCGGACGGAGGCCATAAAAGTTATCCACAAAGACTCCCGCGGTGGCATCCTGGAGGAAAAACCGCCCCTTCCAAACCGGATCGGCCGCCGTAACGATCCCAGTCACTGTAACCTTTAGCGAACGCACAGCCTGTTCCGCTGGCAGAGAAATGACGTCCACCGCGTTCGTAAGGAGCGCGCCGGCGTCCTCGGCCCAGGCGGGACGGCTGTCCGAGTGGCAGGTTAAGACAACAACAAACCCAATGACTCGGGCAAGCTGGCGGCCTCGGCGGCGATTCACTTTGCGTTCTCGACCGATAGCCGATCCTAAGACTGCCGTTTCCTGGTGTCCAGAACCTTTCATGGGCTGCTCGCTCTGGCGTTCCATTACTGCAATCTGATACGATAAAACCTCTGCGCCGCTGACGGCGTTACGGCAAAGGGCGGGGTTGCTCCGCCGACGTCGTCCCAGTCACCAGCCAGATTCGTAGCAGATTGCAGGGTGCCGCCCGGCCAATTAAGGATGACGTTGGTGCCGCTGGTTCCGATCGCCACCACCACTGGGAGGTTGACCGTTACTGTCGTGGTGCCTGGTACGGAGATGCAACTCCCGACGGTTGCCGTCACGCTGTAGGTGCCCGACGCGGCGATTGTGGCGTTGACAATCGAAGGGTTCTGAGCAGTCGAGGAGAAGCCGTTTGGCCCGCTCCAACTGTAGGAAGCCCCTGCCACCGCCGAGGCCGTCAGATTCAAGGTCATTCCCTGGTAAACTGGGCCGTTGTTGCCGGCGGTCGGGGCGGCGGGCGGCGCGCAGATCGGCGTAGCGGCAGCCTCTGAGGACTTGCCGCTCTCACCGTACGGGTTCGTTCCGGTGAGGACATAATAATAGGTCGTGCCGTTCGCCACCGTTGAATCCACATAGCCGGTTTCCGTCACGGTGCCGGCAGTTGAAATTAAGGTGTATGGTCCGCCCGTCGTTGTTGCGCGGTAAACATTGTAACTGGTCGCCCCTGGTGAAGCGTTCCAACTCAATGAAACTTGCGTGTTCCCCGCGGTCGCTGTCAGGCCCGTTGGCACGGGAACAGTCCCATAGACTTCAAATTCCCAGAGGGAATAACCATAACTCGTCCCGCGCGCCGTCCCATACATCCTCACATAACGACCCGTTCCAGACAACCCGGTCAAATCCTGAACGCCGCCGGCTCCCGTGGTCGTGCTGTAAACCGTGGCCCAGTTCGTGGTATCCGGGGAAACCTGGATTTGATAGCTCTTTCCGTAAGCCGCTTCCCAGTTAAGCTTCACCCGCGTGATGTTATACGTTGCCTGCAAATCCACATAAATCCATTGTGGATCACTGAAAGCGGAAGACCAGCGTGTCCCGGTACTGCCGTCCACTGCGTTGGTTCCGGCGAAACTCGCATTTTCCACCGAGCTGACGGTGACCGGTTTGTTCAACGCCAGATTTGCAGGTGGGAACACCGTTGTGGCACTGACCTGGCTTGAATTGGCGCTTTCGCCCTGAGCGTTCACCGCCGACACAACGTAATAGTAGGTGGCGCCGATGGTCAGA
>Ga0182021_10004239_pt1 | contig 16833 bp, 16 predicted proteins | sample 612E3MmetaG_FD_120493 | JGI IMG/M metagenome (GOLD analysis project Ga0182021, IMG submission 120493) | Permafrost microbial communities from Stordalen Mire, Sweden - 612E3M metaG (Illumina Assembly) | ecosystem: Environmental > Terrestrial > Soil > Wetlands > Permafrost | place: Sweden...
TAATCCTGCCTGTAGCCTTAAGAGTTTTCGTCTCTATGTGAATACTATTCATTACTTTTTCAGTAAAACCTTCCGGAGCCTTTTCAATCTTCTCAGGATTAATGTACTGACTAAGAAGATCTTCTTCAAATTTTTCCTGGTTATACATGGTAAGTCAAATTTTTCTTTTCAACCTTTTCAATGATTTCAAGCATTTTATGCCTGGCTCTGAAAAGCTTTACCTTAATATTCGATTTGCTTATTCCGGTTACATCCGATATCTCATCGTTGCTCATCTCTTCATAATAATAGAGACTGATCAACCCTCTTTCCTCATCTGTGATTTTCTGAAGGGCAAAGCTGACCAAAGAACTTCTATACTCTCTCTCTGCCTCTTCCTCATTAACATTACTCCCGATAAAATCTGTTGCATCAACCGGGAAATCATCAAGGGAAAGAACTCCTTTTTTTCTAGTTCTCACAAGAGAGATAGCAGTGTTAAACACGATTCTGTACAGCCATGTCGCGAAACTGCTCTCCATTTTAAATCCCTTCAGTGACCTGTAAGCCTTTAAAAATGAATCCTGTGCAATTTCTTCAGCATCTTCATGGTTACCACAAATTCTGAAAGCAAGGTTATAAGCTTTATCTTTATGCCTGTCGACAATATAGCTAAAGGCATTACTGTTTCCTGCAAGTACCTGTCTGATATACGCTATATCACCTTTATAATCCATTCCGGCTATTTGACGTGTAAAGTTAGGAATCGGTTACAGGAATACCTGGATATTTGTTATTAATTCAATACTCCGCAGGCAGCGACAATATCTGTTCGTAACTGAACACAGGTCCGTCTTTGCAGACAAAAACCTTACCCACATTACACCTGCCGCATTTTCCAAAGCCGCACTTCATTCTGTTTTCAAGAGTTGTAAATATATCTTTATCCTGAAACCCGAGTTTTTTCAGTACAGGCATCGTAAATTTTATCATCACAGGAGGACCGCAGAGAATTGCAATTGTGTTTTCGGAGGAGGGAGCTACCTTTTCAAGAACCATCGGGACAAATCCGATTTCCCCTTTCCAGTCAGGAGTCTGACCACCCGGATCAACAGTCGTAATAAGCTTTATATCAGGCCTCTCTTCCCATTCTTTCAGCTCATGCTTGTAGACCAGATCAGAAACAGAACGTGCTCCGTATACAATAGTTATATCTTTATATTTCTCCCTCAGGTCAATAGTGTTCCAGATTACGCAACGCATAGGGGGCAATGCAATACCACCGGCTATATAAAGCAGGTTTTTACCTTCCCATTGTTCAATCGGGAATGTGTTTCCATAAGGCCCCCTGAAACCAACTGTATCGCCAGGTTCAAGATTTGCCAGTGCATTTGTCACGCGCCCGGCTTTCCGGAATGTACATTCGATATAATTTTTGCGTGTGGGAGAGGATGCCACACAGAAAGTGGATTCACCCTCACCAAAAACAGAGTATTCACCAAATTGTCCGGCTTTAAAGGAAAATTTTTCAGCATCATCTGCATTTTTGAATTTTAGCCGGAATGTCCTTACATCAGGAGTTTCTTCGACAATATTCTCGATCTCCATCATGTAAGGCTTATAAATGTTGTCGCTCATTTTTCAGTCTGATTATAGATTTTGTAATGCTACCAACTGTTCTGCAATGTTCATATCTACCGGACAGCCGCTTGAACACCGGCCGCAACCGACGCAGCCCAGTGTTTCATTCCTCTCGGGCATGTATGAAAATTTATGCATAATTCTTTGCCTCCACCTCTGACTTTGCACCTCGCGGGGGTTATGTCCTGAGGTATGTAAGGTGAATAATCCAAAACCACAGGAATCCCAGCTTCTGTAGCGTTTTCCGTTCTTCCCTCTTGTTTCGTCCTGAATATCAAAACAGGCACAAGTCGGGCAAACATAGGCACATGCTCCGCACCCAATACATCTGAGAGAGTTAGCAACCCAGAAAGGATGTTCAAAAGCTCCGGCCAATTTTGCAGTTACCTGTTCATGACTGAATTTGTGTTTTACCTCGGTGACGATAACTTCCTCGCCGGTGAAAGGTTCAAATAATTCAGGTGAAGAGCTGACAATTTTATTACCTTTTTCAGTAAGTATATCTACTTTATAATCATTGTTTTGCAGTCTTTTAAGTAAGATGTCGCTTCCCTTTGAAGAGTCCGGCGCCAGACCAACTGAAGTGCAGAAACAATACTCATCGCTCATGTGACAACTTAAACCTATTACAACAAGTTTTTCAAGACGCCTGGAATAAAACTCATCTTTACTATCACGGCAAAAAATAGAACTAAGAATATCGAATGCGGCAGTGTCACAAGGATGTGCTCCCCACAATACGACATCAGGGATTTTATTTAAGTCGATATCAGTTATGGTGCTTTCGGTTTTCGAGTTTGTATAGAGAAACAGGTTTTCCACTTTTGGGAAGACAATGTTTTTTACTGACAATGTCGACCTGATATGATCAAACGTAATGTCGGCAAAAGCTGGATTGTATTTATATTCAACCTGTTTATCAGCTGCTATAACCGGTGCATTTACCTTTCGGGTTTCCGACAGCAGTTTATATAACTTTTCTAACGATTGCTTCCTTATTATTTTCCTGGTTGTTTCCATGTTAAATTATAAAGCTTTCTTTATCATTGGGTTCAAAAGTTGACAACACCGAACTCATTTTTTCGGACGTACCGGCATAGACCTTGAAATAGTTGTGAACCTGATCTGCCAGGTGCATTGTAAGCAGATGGCATGGAATTCCTACCGGGCAGGCTCTTCCACATTCACCACAACTGACACAACGGCCGGCAAGGTGCATAGCCCTGAGTATGTGCCATTCCATATTTCCATGAGTATTTGACTGTACAGGTATCCACTGTGGTTGATTGACTTCAACGGAGCACCGTGTACAATAGCACATCGGGCAGGCCTGGCGGCATGCATAACATTTTATACATTTTGACAGTTCTTTCTGCCAGTATGCAAATTTTTCTTCAGGACTTAACTTATTAAGTTCTGCTAAAAGTTCTTTCTGCTTAGCCGGGTTGCTGAGATCTGATTTCTCAATATAACCCTGCATAACATGAATATCTGCGATATCCAGTAAACTGCCATCGGCAGAAACACCCAGGACTACTATGTTTTCTTCAAAGATCTGCTGTTCCGATATCAGCATCATGATGCTTCTCATTACCGGGAGTGTGGCTACAATTGCCATCTTACTGAAATGTTTTACCTCATGTTTGGTAAGATAAACAGCCAGATTCTGAATACACCGTTCATCATATATCAGAGTGTCAGCTTTCTCAGGATCGGTAATAAAAGCAGGTCGCGCCACACCCGTAGGGCCGGCTTCATAACCTATAACCACATTGACAGTTTTATTTTCAAGAAGTTCTTTAGCCCTGCTGATGAGATTATTCATTTGTCACCTCCTCCTCAACTGATTTATTTACAAGTTCCCTGTAGGATACATATGGACCAAGTTCACGAATTCTGGCAACAGTTGTATTTACCACTTCGGCCCACTTGGCTCCTTCAGCTGCTGATACCCATGAAAATGTTATACGGTTCATATCTATCCCCATAAAATCCATCAGTTCTTTAAACATGATCCATCGACGTTTTGCATGAAAATTGCCGGAGGTATAATGACAATCATTCGGATGACATCCTGAAACGATTATACCATCAGACCCGTTGGCAAAGGCTTTTAGCAAAAGCATAAAATCAATACGTCCTGTACAAGGGAAACGGATAATTTTGACATTGGAAGCATACTTTATCCGGCTGGTTCCTGTTAAATCGGCGCCGGCATAAGTACACCAGTTACAAACGAAAGCGACAATTTTTGGTTCAAAATCTGGCATATAATTTCTTTTATAAAAAAACTGACTTATCAGATAAATTAATATTCATTAAGTAAAGCCACTACCTCGGCGTATAGCTGGTTATTCGAATAGCCTTGCAAATCAATTGATTTAGAGCGGCAAAGAGCTACGCATGTACCACATCCCTGGCAGAGTCCTTCATTTATTTTTGCTACAGTTTTTATGATTTTACCATCGCGGGTTTTAAAATCCTCGCGTTCTATTGCCTGGTAAGGACAAACTGACTGGCACATGAAACATCCTACGCAGGTGGAATACATTGGTGGTGCAAAACGGTTGACAACTGCGACCAATGGTTCCCGGGTGAGTTCGCTCTGTGAAAAAAGGGCTGCAACTTTCACAGCTGCTCCGGAAGCCTGTGAAACTGAATCAGGAATATCCTTAGGATTCTGGCATGCGCCTGCAAGAAATATACCGGCAGTATTAGTCTCAACAGGTTTCAATTTAGGATGTGCTTCAGCAAAAAACTTATGTGAATCATACGACACATGCAATTTATGAGCAAGATCTTCAGCACCCGAATTGGCAACTCCTGCAGTCGCAAGAACGACCATGTCTGCAACTATCTCAACAGGTTGCCCTCCAAGCAGGGTGTCTACACCTTTTACAATCAGCTTGCCATCCTTTTCATAAACAGTAGAAACCCTGCCGCGGATATAGCTCACATAATCCTCTTCAATGGCCCGACGTACAAACTCCTCGTAGTTCTTTCCGGCTGACCTTATGTCCATATAAAAGACATGCGCCTTACCTTCATGCACCTTATGTTTATAAAGCATGGCATGTTTAGCTGTGTACATACAACATATCTTCGAACAGTAGGAAATGCCTTTCGCAGGATCACGGGAGCCTGCACAGGCAATAAACACAATATTCTTTGGTATCTGACCGTCAGATGGCCTGCGTATTTCGCCGGAGGTAGGACCTGAGGCAGATGCCAGACGCTCAAACTGGAGTCCGTCAATAATGTCTTTGTATTTCCCATAGCCGTATTCAGGAAAGAAGTCGGCATGTTTGATGTCGAACCCGGTAGCAACTACGATAGCGCCTATTTCGAGTTCAATTATCTCATCGGGCTGATCAAAACGGATTGCTTTAGTAGGGCAGACAATCTCGCAGATCTTACATTTTCCTTTTATATAATAGGTGCAATGTTCTCTGTCGATTACAGGTCTGTTTGGTACTGCCTGTGGAAATGGCACATAAATAGCGGGTCTCATACCCATTCCCTGTTCAAATTCGTTGGGAATCTTTTTCTGAGGACATTTGGTTGTGCACAATCCGCAACCGGTACATACTTTTTCGTCGAGACTTTTTGCTTTTTTACGGACTTTTACTTTAAAGTTACCGATGAAACCCTCGACACTTTCTACTTCAGCATAAGTGTAAAGAGTGATATTAGGATGTTGTGCCACTTCCACCATTCGGGGTGTAAGGATGCACTGGGAACAATCGAGTGTGGGGAATGTTTCGGATAACTGTGACATGTGCCCGCCTATTGACGGAGACCGTTCGATCATTATGACTTTATGTCCGGTATTTGCAATATCCAGCGCTGATTGAATTCCGGCTATACCACCACCGATCACCATTGCGGTTTTAGTAACCGGAACTTTAATTGGCTGAAGTGCCGAATTGAGTTTTACTTTTTCTACCTGTGTTCTGACAATGTCAATTGCCTTTTCAGTCGTAAGGTCATTTTTCTCATGGACCCATGAACAATGTTCCCGCAGGTTGGCCATTTCGCACAGAAACGGGTTTAAGCCCCCTTCTGCACATGCTTTTCTGAAGGTAGGTTCGTGCATACGGGGTGAACAGGCAGCAACAACCACTCCTGTAAGATTGTGCTCCTTTATTGCATCCTTTATCAGGATCTGTCCGGGATCTGAGCACATATATTTATAATCTGTGCTGTAAGCAACATGTTTTAAATTACCGATGGTTTCCGCAACCTTTCCGCAATCGACAGTGGCACTTATATTTTCACCACAATGACAAACAAAAACACCTATTCTGGCCATCTTATTTAATATTTTCCTCTTTAACTGATCTTAACCTCAACAAAATGCCTTTTTAATCCAACTTTTTTAGGTTCCAGACCTATTGCCAAACCAATTGCCTGCGTTACAAATATCACCGGTATCTTATATTCAGCTTCCCAGTATTTATTTATGTCCGGCCGCCTCATATCCAGATTTGAGTGGCACATAGGGCAGGCTACAATTATTGCATCAGCTCCCCGGTGTTCCGCATCCTCAATTATCTTTCCGGAAAGTTTTGACACTATATCAGTCCGTGATATTGAAAGACCGGCTCCGCAACATTCTGTTTTATAAGGATAATCGATTGGAGTAGCACCGATCCTGGCCATTACAACGTCCATAGTCTGGGGATCTTCCGCACGATCGTAATTAAGAATCTTATTTGGTCTTACCAGCAGACAGCCGTAGTAACATGCAACTTTATAATTGAAAGGCTTTATTGTTTTTTCGTCCAGTTTTGGAATGATATATTTATCGATCCATTCAATGACATTAAGGATCCTTGATGTTCCCCTGTAATCCATTTCAAGTACTTCGCAGATCCGGTTTTTCAGTTCAGGATTTTTTTTCAGCTCGTGTTGTGTAACTACAAGACGGCTGTAACATGCAGCACATGGTACAATTATCTCATCCATACCGCTTTTTTCGGCAAGAGCAAGAATGCGGGCAGGAAGTGCCAGCGATAATTCCTTATTCAGGTTATGGGCTGCAGTAGCTCCGCAACAGTTCCAGTCAGGGATCTGAGTAAACTCTATACCAAATGCTTCTGCCAGGGCAAAAACGGATTCATTATAGTCTCGTGCAGAACCGGTAAGTGAGCACCCGGGATAAATGCCAAATTTCATATATGCCTCCTTAATTGCTTGTTTTTTTAAATATTTTTGCCATTTCAGCAGTACCTTTTATCATCTTGGGGATAAAATGCAACTTGCCTCTGGATATCATTTTCGGTGCAAGCGTTATATCCTGTGTCAGATTCAGTGACTGACGCTTATAATCGATAATAAGACCAAGTTCAAATAACCTTCCGGTGAATCTTATGGAATTCAGGAATGATTTATGAAAAGCAATAATGTTCTTTGCCTTTTTATTAACTTTCTTTTCGCTGCGTGACTTTTGTCTCAGCCAATCCATCACCGACGGAATATCAATCTCCATCGGACACCTGCTTAAGCACATTTCACAGGTAACACAAAGCCAGATTGAATGTGATCTCAGAATTTTCTCATCATTTGCACTATTTTCAGTCTGAAGCAAACGCATAATCATGCTGGGCGGCAGATCCATATCGCCGGCAACCGGGCATCCGGCTGAACATTTGCCGCATTGATAACATTTCTGAGAATAAACTTCAACATTGTTTTCAATGCTGTATGCCAATGAATTTCTTACTGTATTATGTTCGGAATGAGACATTTTTTCTTCTATAATATGGTTTATTCGACACTTGAAAAAAGTCGTAGGAACTGTACGCGTTCGTATGATGCTGGATTCTGCACATTCTTCACGTTTAATAATCCTTTAAAGTCGGAGATATTGTTGTATTTGTGATGTGTCATCCATGATTCCAGACCTTTAATTATTTGAGGCAGCAGATCAAAATGATGCTTATAAAATACCGATACCATCTGAACAGCGCTCGCTCCGGCTAACAACTGTTTGATTACTGTCTCGTGATTATGAATGCCGGTTGAAGCAGCAATATCGCATCTGAGTCTTCCTGACAATAAGGCAACCCAACGCAGAGTGTGAGAATATTCCGTCTCTGTGCTGAACATGTTTGATGCACTGATTTGAAGATTCTCTATATCAATGTCAGGATTAAATGGTCTGTTAAACAGAGTTAACCCCGCAATACCTGTTTGTGACAATTTAAGTGCAGTTTTAGCCAGGCTTGAAAAATAATAACCTATTTTAAGTGAAACGGGAATAGTTACATATTTCTTAACTTCCTGAATAATATCGAAATATACCTTTTCATTTTCCTCACCGCTTCTTTCAAAATCAGAAGGTAAGAGATAAACATTAAGTTCGAGTGCATCGGCACCTGATTCCTGAATTCTCTTTGCGAAGTATTGCCAGTCATATTGTGTACTGCAGTTTATGCTCGCAATGACAGGTATGCCAATTGATTTTTTAGCTTCTGAGATCAATGACAAATATTGATTCAGAGTATGCTCCCTGGCGTAGCTTGTCAGGTAGTCGAAAGCTTCATCATAATAAAATTCGGTTTTGCTTACAATTCCCTGAAAAGCTTCCTGCCACGATTTCATTTCAGTATTGTCGGAATTAAGAAATTTGTCAGCCTCGAACTTAATCTGTTCTTCAAAAATAGATTTAAGGACAATGGCGCCTGCTCCCATTTGAGCTATAGTTTTAAGATTGGCAATTGAGGATGTTAGCCCCGAACTGCCAACTACAATGGGATTCTTTAATTGTAATCCCAGATATTTACACGATAAATCAACCATGTTGTTAATTTTATAACAGCCGCAAATTTACTAAATATTAAATACCAAAAAATGATATATAACATATTTCGTAAACCTTTTCAATATTGCAAGATAATGATTTACAATAATATAAGTAATCAGGCGTTTTTTAGTGATAATATTTTTGTAACCATTTTCAAAAGAAACATGTCTAAAGATGCAAATAGAGTTTTTAACCAATATTTAAAATTATGGGACCAACATTTGCTTTTATCGCATTATTTGCCGCATTATTTGGCATGTTTTATGTTTTCATCACTACACGGAACAAAGAAAGAATGGCACTCATTGAGAAAGGAGCTGATGCCAGTCTGTTTACTACGAGAAAGGAAGGCTCCAGATTCAGCTTCAGCTGGGGTAAATTTGCACTTAAGGTCGGGATGCTTTCAATGGGTATTGCCATTGGCATTATGGCCGGCGCAATTCTGACCTTTGCAGGCATACTGGAAGAAGGTGCCAACTATTCTTCAATGATTTTCTTCTTTGGCGGCCTCAGTCTTGTATTATTCTATGTTATTGACAGAAAGAACAAATAGCTTCTTATCTCCGTGGCTCTCGTGAATACCTCTGTGTATCTGTGTAACAAACAAAAATGAAAAACTGACACTGAGTCACACAGAGTCCCGATAGCTATCGGGATCACAGAGTTACACAGAGAATCCATTTTCCTTTAATTTCGGATCCATACGCTTTTGTAAATCTCATAAACCAATCCGGTTGATGAGATTTTTCTTTGATCATCCCTTAACACATATTCACCGAAATCACATTGAGAACTGATAAATATTTTTTATACTTTTGCCACTAAATTATTTAGTGACATTGTATGGATGTAATTAATTATCGTGCAATATGGTTCGGGGAGTTATTATATAAACCCGGGCTGGTAGCTTTTCACCAATCACTACATGATGATCTGTTATCAACATAGGAAAATAAAATTATTTAAACACTACACCAAATATCTAAGCCATGGCTGACATTAATACAAGAATTAGCGATTTTCTCTGGAAGAATCTTAGTGAAAAGCATTTTATCGGGAAGAAGGACCCTTTCTGGGAAGCACTCTGTAATGCAGGGACAGAACTATGGTTAGATACAGGAGATATGGAAGAAGCTGAAGCTAACTGGTCGGCTGAAATGGTTGCACTGACTACCAACAATTCCCTTCTTAACAATGAGATACAAAAGGGGATTTATGATGTTTTTATCTCGGAAGCAAAAAGTATTGTCAGGGATCTTCCTCAGGAGGAAAGGGTTAAGGAAATAGCTTTTATTATAAATGCACGACATGGACTGAGGCTGGCTTCAAAGTTTGGAGGATATGTGAGCGTTGAACTGCATACCGATACAGCGCATGATATAAAATCTATTCAATACTATGGAAAAAGATTTCATGAAATTTGTCCGGAACAGTTTATTATAAAAGTCCCGTATACGGCAGAAGGTTTAATAGGAGCCAGGCTTCTTAAAGATTCAGGAGTTAAAGTTAATCTCACTCTCGGATTCAGCGCACGCGAAAATGTACTTGTGACCAGATTGGCAAGACCCGACTACGCGAATGTTTTCCTTGGCAGGATTGGAGCATACCTGATCAATAATAAACTTGGCGATGGCGCCGGGGCAGGAGAGATGGCAGTCATAGCTTCTCAGAACTGGGTTACCGGACTCTCTGCAAAAAACCCCTGGCAGACAAAACAAATTGCCGCCAGTCTGAGAAATTCTAAGCAGTTGGAGCTTCTGGCAGGGATAGATGTTTTTACAATACCTCCTAAAGTTGCTGCTGAGGGCCGAAAAGTTTTAAGTGGAAAATTCTCATCCCGTACGCATGAAAATTATAACATAAGTCTTTATGACTCAGCTAAAGGAGCACACATTGAAAAGTTCTGGGAAGTAGATGAAAAGGTGCTTAATCTTTCTGAGCGACTGGCTGCAAAAGTTCCTTCTACAGCTGCCGAACTAATACGCACTGCTCATGAGGAGGGTTGTGGTGATATGTTTCCCTTATTGACAAAAGAAGAGAAATCATTCATAGTATCTGACGGTAAAATACCTGTACACTCAAGATGGGAGAAAAAGATATCTGAAGATAAGATTGCACCGGATACATTACTTACTCTTGCCGGTCTGGCATCTTTTACTGCTGATCAGATGATGCTTGATAAAAGAATCCAGGATATTATCGAGTAACTCATTGAAACATCAGGCTTAGGTTAAAGCCTTAACCTCGGTAGTTACAACGTTTTATTCCTTAGACCTCTGCCTTACTATTTCGTAGAGTAGAATTCCTGCTGCTACCGAAACATTCAGGGAGCCTATATTGCCTTTCATTGGAATATTTATCTGGAAGTCGGAAAGTGAAACCAGTTCACGGCTGATACCTTTATCTTCTGATCCGAGAATTAATACCGAAGGACCGGTCAATGGCGACTTTGAAGCATTCTCACCTGATTTTTCTGCAGCACAAAATACTTTTAATCCTGATTCTTTCAGATATTCTATTGATCTTACAATGCTTTTTTCCCTGCACACAGGGAACGAATGCAATGCGCCCGCCGATGTTTTAACCGCATCGGCAGTAATCCTTGCCGACCCTTTTTCAGGAATAATAATTGCATGAGCTCCCAGGCAATCTGCAGTTCGTACAATTGCTCCAAAATTCCTCACATCAGAAACACCATCAAGGGCAATTATGAGGGGGTCTTCGCCCTTTTCAAATATCATTGGAAGCAGATTGGCAATATATTGATATTCAATTACAGACAGCCATGCCAGTACTCCCTGATGGTTTTTCTTTGTTACCAGTTCAATCCTCTCCAGAGGAACAATCTGGTAAACTATATTGTGAGTTTTAACTTCAGTCATAAGTTCATGATACAGCGCTCCCTGAAGACCCTGTTTTACCAGAAGCCTGTCTATTTGTTTTCCTGCCCTTATGGCCTCAATCACGGCTCTTAAGCCGAAAATGCAATCTGTTTCTTTCTGCATGGATTATTTTATTCATACCTCAAATACCTTCCGGATTATCAACGCGGAATACTATTCCTTTCCGCCAGCTCAGAATTGCCTTATCCCAGTAGGTGACAAGGGATTCGCTTCGGCTCAGATAGAAGTCATTATCTGAGAAAACACATTCTCTCTTTCTAAAGTTGAAATAAATATATTCATCACTTACCTTGTACCTGCCCCCCCATTTAGATTTAACAACAGGTTTTCTATATCCCCAGCTCTCACCATCCGACGTTTTATAAACTTTATCAGGTGGGCCGTAAATAATATATATCATACCCCTTTCACTCCTCCAGCCTTCTGTGTATGATGTGAAGTAATAATTTGAATATAGAACGCGTGTATAGTATATCCTTATAAGTTCCCTCGCCTTATCAATGTTACCTCCGCATTTAATCCAGAATTCGTCAAGAGCCATTTTTGGTTTTAAAGAAGCTTTTAAAGTATCTAATTCATCACCTGAAGCCAGGTAGGCAATAGGATCGAACATAACCTCAGGTGTTGTCATCGTGGGAAATGAAGGGCCAAAATTTAAAAAAGTAAAACCATCTTGTAAATCTTTTTTTACGGAACAGAGAAATACTCCTTCTTTTGGGAACATCATAGGTAAAGTATCAGAATACGGGATCGCAACGATCCTCTCAGGAGGATAATCAATAATCTTTTGTGGAAGGAGCATTGACGGAGGATCAGGGACTTCGCGCAAAGGTTTGTAAAATGAAATATAAAGACTGTCAGGATGGGCTCTTGTGTAAACGAGATTGACATACTCATTTACTCTGAGTATGGGGTTAAACAGTTCATTTTTTTCGAAATGCCCCTGAGCCATAAAATTATATTTATTCTTCTCCGTCAATGTATTAAATGGTACAAAAGCCTGTACAACCTTAAGCCGGAGCCTGTCAAGGATCTTTATCTCAGCTATGTATTCATTTCCCTTTTCAACGACCAGCGGCACTTTATAAACATATTCAAGCTTGCCGGCTTCCTTGACAATATTGATATTGGAAAAAGCGGTGTCCACAAGGATTTTTCCCTTGCTGATATTGAATAATTTTACTGTCATCAGCATAAGGGCTGTCGGAACACCCTGTGGATTTGCTTCTGAAAATAAGAGATCATTGGCAAACAGTTTCACTGACAGTACAGATGATTCATCAGACTGGTTGGTAATATTAAATCTCGGATTAATCGGGTTTTTTGTAGGGTTATAAAGATATGAGAGATCTTTTGAATCAAGTGTTGGCTGGATCGTTTTACAGGAGTTGAATACTGTAAAAAGAAGAGAAATAGTAAGTGATAAATAAATGAATCTGACGATAATACTATTCTTCATATTAAAATGGATTAGCTTAATTATTGTTACCCTTATTCCAGGCAATTCTCACCCTGCAAAGCTCTTTATTATCCTTAACTCTTAAAATTGAATGGTTATAAAAAGTACTATTCTCTCTGTTCACTGAAGTTTTTATGGCTATCTCTTCCTCAAAAACAGATTCGGCAAGATAGTTTATTTCAGCTGATTGTGGAAAATTATTCATCACGAAATCGAGGCAATAGTTATCACAGACCCATTTCAGATATTGAACATTGTTTGTATGCAGATTGACATCCAGGTCACTCACTTTTACAGCGAACCGGTTAGAGAATGTACAATCCTCTGAGGCAGGTTCAAGCTTGATGGCGTTTCTGATCGGTGAATCAACCGAATGAAGGTTTGGGTTATATTGTGTCAGAATTGAATCAGGTCGCTGGACTTTCCGGGTAGTCAGATCCAGGATCAGCCAAGAAGATATTCCTGAGGCGATGTGTCTGCCATCAGGAAATTTCACTTCATAATTTCTCAGGGCGAACAACTTATCCGTTCCGTTGGGCCAGGTTTTAACTAATATTATATCATCCCATAAAGGCCATTCTGTGATTTCAGCATATATCCGAGAGAGTACCCAGAAACGGTTATTTCTCATAAGATCATCTCTTCCGAATCCAAGTTTCACTGCGTGGTCTGAAGCTATATCCTGAAAATAATTGAATAGTGAATAGAGGTTGAGTTTAGTGTCAGGTCCTGTTTCATAAACATGTACCCGGTACTCCTTTTCATACTGAAGTGATTCCATCCTTAATTGTTATTTCTTAAAAACTCTTCGACATCATGACTGTACAGTGCCCATTTGTCCATTTCTTCGTTGAGTTGTTCCTTCAGATCCTGATATCTTGTATAGTCCTTATCATGGGCTTCCGTGGAATTTCCCGGTTCCATGAATGATTTATCAACTGCAATAATTTCCGCTTCCAGCTTCTCAATTATCATTTCCGATTCCTCAAGCCTCTTTCTCAGCTTTCGAAGGTTCCGGTCAAACTCCTTCTTATCAAGGTATTTTTGTTTATTTGATGAAACAGAGGTCTGTACATTTTCATTTCTGATTTTGTCTTTTCTCTCTATATCTTTAAGGTTTTCAATTTTTTTCTTTCTGAGGAAATCATAAATACCGCCTATATTTTCCTTTATCCTGTTATGCTTGAATTCATAAACCTTCGTCACAATTCCGTCGAGGAAATCCCTGTCATGCGATACTACAATTAATGTGCCATCATATTTGATCAGCGCCTGTTTAAGAATATCTTTTGAGCGCATATCAAGATGATTTGTCGGTTCATCAAGTACCAGAAGGTTACTTGGTTCAAGCAGCAGTTTAACAAGGGCAAGCCTCGACCGTTCGCCTCCGGAAAGAACTTTGACTTTCTTTTCAACATCATCACCCCTGAACAGAAATGCTCCCAGCATATCCCTGATCTTTGTTCTTACATCACCTTTTGCAGCATCATCGATTGTCTGAAGAACTGTTCTGTTCTCATCAAGAAGCTCATCCTGATTCTGTGCAAAATAGCCGGTTTTGACGTTATGCCCTATTCTCAGATCTCCCGTATAATCAAGTTCGCCCTTGATGATCTTCGAAAATGTTGTTTTTCCTTCCCCGTTCCGGCCCACAAATGCAACTTTTTCTCCTCTCGAGATCTTAATATCTACCTTATTGAGAACATTTAACGAACCATAGCTTTTTGACAGTCCAACCGCTTCGACGACAACCGTACCTGAACGGGGAGCAGGAGGGAACCTCAGATGAATAGCGCTGTTATCTTCTTCATCAACCTCAAGCCTTTCAACCTTATCGAGTTGCTTGATTTTAGACTGAACCTGAACAGCTTTTGTTGCTTTCGATCTGAAACGTTCAATAAATTTTTCGGTATCTTCGATCTTCTTCTGCTGATTTCTGAATGCTGCAATCTGCTGTTCTCTTCTTTCCGCTCTGAGAACAAGGTATTTCGTCCAGGAGGCTTTGTAGTCATAAATTTTACCCAGGGATATTTCGATTGTTCTTTTGGTTACATTATCAAGAAATGCTCTGTCGTGAGAGACCATCAGGACAGCACCCGGATAACCTGCCAGGAATGTTTCGAGCCATTGTATTGACTCAATGTCAAGATGGTTCGTTGGTTCATCGAGCAGGAAAAGAGAAGGTTTTTTAAGGAGTATCTTTGCCAATTCAATGCGCATTCTCCATCCACCGCTTAATTCACTTGTATACCTGTCAAAATCTTTGCGTTCAAATCCCAGCCCGATAAGGGTCTGTTCAGCTTCTGCAATATAGTTTGCTCCGCCAAGCATTCTGTACCTCTCCTCAACCACCGTGAGATGATCGCATAATCTCAGGTATTCTGGTGATTCATAATCTTCCCTTCGCGCCACTTCGGAACTGCAGTACTCAATCTCTTCGGAAAGTCCGATAATCTCAGAAAACGCAGTTATCGTTTCATTCAAAACAGTTGTGGTATCATCAATCTTCATTTGTTGGGGAAGATATCCGATGGTAACATCTCTCGACATATCAATCTGTCCCGAATTTGGACTCTGCAGACCTGCAATAATTTTGAGCAGGGTGGATTTACCCGCACCATTCTTACCTGCCAGACCAATCCGGTCCTGTTCATTTATAAGAAAAGAGATACTTGTTAACAAATCAAAGCTGCCAAAAGACACAGAGATATCCTGAACCGAGACCATAGAATACAATAAAATGTCTGCAAAGATAGGAAAAGATTGGGAGTCTGGAAAAGAGATGATATTGAGTGACTCTGAGATAGGAAAATTTTAACGCAAAGAACAGCAGAGCATTTCGCAGAGAGCCGCAAAGAACAGATAAAGTCACTCTGCGGCTCTTTGCGAATTCTTTGTGGCTATTTATGGACTTCAATAGCACAACCTATAATTTTTTCTGAGATCTCATTTTCTATCATATTTGTCTTTTTAACGTATTATTTCTTATAAGGCTGAATGCTGGAAAATCATTAATTCGAAGTTGCTTTCTTAATAAATTTTTGAGTAATGAGTTTATCAATAGTGCGGATACTTATTATATATATTCCATCGACAAATCCTGAAACCGGTATTGTAATTTTTTCCTCGCCCGAATACTTCGATGACCAGATGATCATTCCGGTTGAATTCTGAATATTAACGTTCATAATATTTTGTATGTTATTGATAATAAGGTAGTCATGCGCAGGATTAGGATATATCGCTATATCAGTGAGCCTTTCCCCCGGATTAAGTGTCGAAAGATTTTCTTCAAATACAAAATCATCCCAATAAGCAATACTGTTGGTGTAAGTTCTGACTTCAAGATAAAAGGCTGTTGCACCAGACGGCGCAGTAGCGGTAATTGTATATTGTTGCCACGCATCGCTTTTAAGGTAAGCGGTTGGTCGCAATATGGCATCTGATGGAGTATCAGTGATGTTGACACCGGCGATATCTTTCCAGTAGCACCAGATCCGGGCTCCGTTTCCTGTCGAAGTTATGGCAGTTTTATAAAATAAGGACAGTGTATACCTTTTTCCGGATATGACGTTTATGGTCTGACCCAGGTCGCTGGTAGTTGAAGCTCCACCCGAATGTTTACAGGAATAATCCTCCGAGATGAAAAATGATGAGTCCTTTAAACAGTTTTCAATATGAGCCCAACCGGTGGGTTTAGTCAGAGATACCCATGTGTCGAACCGGGGATTTATGACCAGGTTCTGGGCGAATGAAGCAAACACCAATACCAGGAACAGCACGAAGAATGTAATTCTTTTCATTGAATTCAGTATTAGAGATGATTAATAATAAATTAATTTGCTGCGAGACAAATTTCAATAGCTAAATTTCAACAATTCCCTGAAAAAAGCAAATTTATTTTTCAGTTGTCCAGGTTAATACGGTACTTCTAAGTAGCTTTAAAAGGCATTTTTACCCACCAACTTTGTTCGGACTAAAATTCTCTATTTTAAAGTTATATTTGCAACGGAATTTAATATATGTGATTCAGGATCAGAAAA
>Ga0182021_10004240_pt1 | contig 16829 bp, 8 predicted proteins | sample 612E3MmetaG_FD_120493 | JGI IMG/M metagenome (GOLD analysis project Ga0182021, IMG submission 120493) | Permafrost microbial communities from Stordalen Mire, Sweden - 612E3M metaG (Illumina Assembly) | ecosystem: Environmental > Terrestrial > Soil > Wetlands > Permafrost | place: Sweden...
ATTATCTTATGACCTTTTCAGCAACCGCGATATGGAACTGAAAATCCAGTACACGAATTCCGAAAGCGGTTATCCTCACTACTGGCGCGTTGACCCGGGCAAATTTGCCGAACCGTATAAAACGTCTCCGTTTTACGTTGGTGATAAAATTAATAAGGAAACAGAGAGTATTGATTTTTCTTACTATTCACTTCCAAGTCCCAAAGCAAAATTCTCTTCGAGATTTTATTATTATAAATTGAAAAGTGTTTCGACATACAATGCGAATAATCCGGTTGCCATTACTTACGGTGTGCCCGGTCAGGATTTTTTGAATTATATCACATCTTATAACTTCGGCAACATCAGCCAGATGGATTATCAATTGCATCCTTCGCACTATTTGATTACAGGAATCGATGCTCAGTGGAATGTTGTGCGTTCAAGCCCTGCTGATATTTTATACGGCGACCAGCAGCAGAATAATTTAGGAATTTATACTCAGGAACAGTGGAATATTATTAAGCAATATAACGGAGAAAGTATTTTATCGTCAACCATCGGCGGCAGGCTTGACTATAATGCATTTGTCGGAGGCTCGAGTACCATTCAGTTAAGTCCGAAATTTTCTTTGCTTTATTCTCCCGATTTGGAAAATAAGTTTTTGAATAATACATCATTCAGGGTACTGGTCGGCAGGGCTTTCAGGGCGCCATCCATTGCCGAACAGTATTTTAAAAAAGAATTATTCGGCGGATTTAATTTTATTTATAACCCGGATTTAAGGCCGGAAAGAATGTACTCTTTTGAAATCGGTGTCAGGAAACAGTACAAGACAAGATTCATTGTCGATTTTTCTTTCTTCTTTAATCTTTATGATGATTTAATTCAATATGTAAATGTAGGAACTAATGCGCTGGGTCCGTTTCAGGTTAAGAACATTTCCAAATCTCAGAGCAGGGGATTTGATTTTCTTATTGAATACAATTCCTCATTCAGGATATTTAATGAAAAATTCGGGTACAAGTTCGAGTTTGATTACACGTTTAATGATGCAAGGGATTTATCAGCTAACAGAACTGATGATTTACTGCCTTATAAACCGAAACACCTTTATAACTCTTCCGTAAATTTAAATTATTTCGGTTTTAATTTTAATGTAAGCGGAAAATTCGTAAGTAAAGTCGAAAAAGTGATTTTTTATAAATATGAAGAGCCGAAAGAATATTTTTTAATGAATATGAAACTGAGCAAAGAAATTGCGAATAAAATTAATATCTTTGCTGCAGTAAATAATGTATTCGATAAATTCTATCAGGAGCTTGAAAGAATAGTTGCTCCTAACAGAAATTTCACATCCGGGGTAAATATAGAATTTTAATTTACTCTATAAATCAAATCCGAACAGCATTCCGAAATAATATCTTACCTCTTTGCCGTAAGTAACATTCGTACCCTGGAAATTCTTAGTAAACTGGTCAAACCCGTAAGATGCATTTACAAATAACGCAGTTGGAAATTCATAAGACGAAAACATTTGAAGCCTTAATTCTGCGCCGATATCAGATTTAAACTGGTTTATCTTTACATCCTTTTCATCCCAGGCATTTCCCCAGTCGCCGTATACTCCGAAAAATAGTTTATCGAGATAAAACGGTGAAATGCGCGTATCGATTTTAGTAAGAATCGGGAAACGATAAGTCAGGTTAGCAGTAAATAATCTTCCGCCGCCGAGCGCATAAAAAGGATATCCCTTCATTCCAGGTAGTCCCGAAGCATAGAAGCTGTAAAAATCCTGTACCTGCGGTCCGAAAATTGTTGCTGCCCTGAGTTTTAGTGCTATTGAATGCTTGTTACCGAAAAGTCCTACAGACTCAAGCCAGTTTGCATCCAGTTTATGCAAGTGGTTTTGAGTATATACGGTTATCAGATTATTGTTTTCATCAACTGCATATTCAGGGTTTATTTTACTCGATTCATACTGATATTCGATTTTAACTTTTCTGCCAACGGGATTTATATCGGTATTCCTGCTGTAATTATAATTTTCATAATCATAATCAACGGTAAGTCCGTTTGCCTTAAAATAATCCGATGCAGAGCCTTGAATAAAAATACCTGTTGCCGGAATCAAAAACCCGTCGACATCTGCTGCGTATTTTGAAAAATTATAAGTAAACTTCATCGTGTGATTTGTATTAATGATTTTGAATTCCATTCCAAAATCAATTGCAAGCAAATCATAATTAACTCCTACATTAATGGAGTCTAAACCCGCTATAATCTGCCCCGTGGATTTCCTGTATACATTATAAAGAGCAAGATTGAATTTAGGTGCGAAACCGAGCGTCCTTGCGAAGAACTTTTCATAGAATGGCACACCGTTGTTGTACGTGAATTCAAAAAATATATCCCTTTCCATTTTCCTGTTTATGCTCAATCCTCCGAATATCGAAAACCTGCTCATTATTTCGTCCGAATAAATATATACTCCGGGTTTTATTGCATCGAGAACATTTCCGTTTTTAGAATAATCATCATATCTCAGTACCGGAAAAATGGATAACTGCGTGAACAGGCTTTTATACTTACTCGGCTTTAATTCGTTTACTTTAGTATCATCGAAATTTTTTAATTTTGCCCAGTCATAATTTTCTGTTGAAGCAGTCTGTTTTATCAGCCTTTCAGGTCTGATGTATTCACCGAATTCGGAAGTATTTTTTTCCGCAAAATCTTTAAACATCGCTATCTTGTATCCTGTTGACTTGTATGTCGAATAAGTCAGATTTCCCTTGTATACTGAAGGCATAAAAGCACCGCCCTCGACATTTGTAATCTGCTTTATTTCCTTTGTCTCGAAATCATATGAATAAATGTTAAAGATGCCTGTTCTGTCGGATGAATAATACATTTTCTTTCCGTCTTCGGAAATAAAAGGATTTCTTTCGTCAACGTTTTCATCATTTAATACGTATTCAAATTTTTTCGTTTCTATATCTATATATGCAATCTCTCTTGAATCTTTTTGCGAGAAGTCAAAATATATTCTGCTCCCGTCGGGTGAAAATTTCGGGTTGTAAATCTGTTCTCCCTGGTTGTAACTAGTAATAGGTTGTTTGTTTTTCCCGTCTTTATCTGAAATGTACAGATTCAATGTACCGCCTTTATTCACGATAAAACAAATTTTTTCACCGTCCCTTGAATATGCAGGGGAGTAAGCTCTTAAATCTTTTGTAAGACGTTTTACCGATTTATCTTTGAATGTGAATTCATATACATCATAAATCGATATCCCGTCTATTGTAGGAGGGAATGTTCTTTCGGCATATAATATCTTTTTACCGTCGGGTGACCATGAAAAATTTGTTGATACCGGGAACGCAATCATTTCCGATTTTTTGGTCTCGATATCGTATAAGAATAATGATGTTCTTGCAAAATCAAAATCCTGGTTGGAAAGATAAGCAATCTTTTTCCCGTCCGGTGAGAATTGCGGGAAGTAATTTGCAAAACCGGTTTTCTCTATTATATCTTCGGGAGTTTCTGAAGCTTTTACATTTTTAAGTTTTTCGTTGTAATCGTTTTTAAGATAATTTTTCCATTCGTTATATAAGTCAATTCCGTCTTTATTCAGAGCCTGCTTTATTGCTTTATCCACGCTGAAATTTGTCAGCTCGCCGAGGTTCCGGCTGATTTCTTTTAATTTATTTTCCCCGTACTTTTCCGAAATGTATCTTATTAAAGCAAATCCGGAATTATAAATTGATTCTGCCTTCAGGCTTGTGATGGATGAAAACTGACCCATCTCATTCCAGGAAAGCATATCATTATCCATTACATAAGAGCGTAAAATCATATCTCTGTGCGAATCCCAGTAATCATAACCCGTCTGCTGTCTCTGGTACTGCGCAATACCTTCCGCCATCCACGATGGAACACCGATTCCCGATATCGGATAAGATACAATTACGTTAGGGTAGCCGTAAAGCACATCAGGTCTTCTTTCTTTTTCATAATTTAACCATTGAAGATAAATAGCAGGCATTCTTTTTGCAAATTTCATTGATGCCTGAAGCTGAACCATATGAGTAAATTCGTGTGTTATTACGTTCCTGAGCCAGTTATGAGTTCCTCTTAAATCGAAATCCAGAGCCGAAGCAAATATTTCAATCCTGTTGCCGTAAAAATCCGTAGCCCCGTTTGCTATATCAGATACGTCATTGACAACGAAATTCACTTTTTCCAAAAGCTGGTAGTCATAAAGTGAAGTAATCGGACCGTACATTTCCTCGGCAATCTTGGCTATGGTTTGGGCAGTTCGCTCGGTGCCCTCGTGATACGTTACCGTAAAATGTGTTGTTTCGATTGTATACCACTCCAGTTCGGGATACGAATCGAATTGTGCAATACCCGCATTATAATAAAAAAAACAAAGCGAAATAGTCATCCAGACAAAAAAAATATCTTTTTTATTAACCATTGATTATAATTATATTAATATTTATTATTGAATCTATATTTCGTATTTTAAAAGCGAGTAAAAATTGTGAATAGTGTTATTGGGTTGAGTTTACGAAATTTTCATTTTAAAAAATTATTCATTAATTTAAATTTTTAGCCTATAGCTTATTTTATATTGTTTATAACTAATATATTAAATTTTTGATTTTTCTCTTAGCAAACATACAGAAAAGACATAATTGTTTCAACACCAATAAGCTGTTAATAGTTTTAACAATTTTGATAAGTCTTTTTTCTATTTGCAATGTATCTTTTTCTCAGGGCCGGAGGGATTTGGATAAATTCCGTACATATGTATATAACCCTTTCGACACCTCAAAAACAAAATTTAAAGATTCCACTCAATATTCAATCGAAGATTCCCTCAGACGGCTTCCCGTTGATTCCACAGCACGTGTTAAATATTTTAAATATTACAGAAATTATGTTTACGGCACACAGGTAGTTGAAAAAAGATATCCTCTTTTGATGGAAAATTCTTCCCTTATAAAAACCGAACTTACCTTTGATTCTTTAAATAATGTTGTTATCAGGCAGTCTTTCGAGGATGAAGATATTAAAGCTCCTCTTGTAATTCCCCTTGACAGATATATTAGAACTCTTTCAAAGGTAAAGGAAAAAACCATATTCATTACATTATTTGATGAAAAATTCAAGGGGATGACTGCGGATGATATTGCCCAATTATTCCAGAAGTTTACGGATATTACAATACCTCTGCCTTTCAAGAGCGAGACCATATTCGGTCCGCCTACTGCGAATCTTAGAATTAACGGAGCAATCGATATCACTGCATCTTATCAGAATATTACAAGTGACCAGTCATTGCTTACTTTAAATTCCAATTCGCAGAATAATATTAATTTCAAACAGGAAGTGCAGGTTACCGCAAAAGGTACTATCGGCGATAAACTGACTGTCGAAGCTGACTGGAATACGCAGAGAACATTCGATTTTGAAAACCAGTTGAAGATTAAATATACAGGATATGCAGATGAAGTAATTCAAAAGATTGAAGCGGGTAATGTATCTCTGGATACTAAATCAAGTTTAATCCAGTCTACACAGGCATTATTTGGTATCAAGGGTGAATTCAAACTTGGTCCTTTATATATATCTGCCGTTATTTCACAGAAAAAAAGTAAACAGGAAACAAAAGATTATACTGGAGGTGCCCAGCAGCAGGATTTCCAGTTAAACGTTTATGATTATTCAGATAACCATTATTTTGTTGATGTTTCATATAAACCGAGTTTTTTAGCTATCTATAATGATTCAACGGGAATAATATCGCAGGATATTCTTGCTAAAAAAATAAAAACCGATTTACCGAGTTTTCAGGTTTGGGCGCAATGTGAAAATACGGTTCCGTTGAAAAGACAGGCAGTAGCATATATGTATCTAAAAGATACATTATCTCTTGATACAAATCACCATACTGGATATCAAAAAGATGTTTACCCACGCAATAAACAGGCGACAGATACTTGCTTCTCGGGATTTTTCAGAGAATTAAGCCCGACAGAATATGCAATTGACCCGATTGCGGGATTTATAAGTTTAAAAATTAATGTACCTGAGAATTATGCTGTTGCGGTTACTTATGAAACATATGAAGGTAAAAAATTTGGTTACGGAAAATATGATGTTGCTCAAAATGATACGATGGTACTTTCTATGATTAAATGTGCAAACCAAAGCCCTGACGCCACACCCAGAGCTTGGGAGCTGAAAATGAAAAATGTTTACAGGCTTCCGATTTCGAAAGTTATTCAGGATGGTTTTAAATTAGATGTAATGTATAACAATGTAAATATACTGAACACTAATTTACCTGACAGGCAAATTTCATTGAGTACTATGCTGTATGTTGACAGGTATTCAGGAACAACAAAAAAATATGCACCTGACCAGCTTTTCGATTATTTACCGGGCAGAACAATTAACACCGAAACAGGAGATATTATTTTTCCAACGCTCAGACCGTTCCTTGATAATATTGCCCAGTATGTACCGGATGATACGACATTCAGGTTTCCGGAAATATATACCCAAAGAAAGTCTTTAGCTATGAATTCTGTTAATGCAACAAAATATTATATCAAAGGAAGCGCAAAAGGTGAAGCGGGTATCAGCAATACAATAAATTTGGGATTAAATATAGTTCAGGGAAGTGTAAGACTTACTCTCGGTTCTGTTACTTTAAGAGAAAACGAAGACTATGCAGTCGATTACTCAACAGGCATTGTAGTTATCAGAAATGCTACTGCACTGGCATCCAAAGATTTAAAAATATCATATGAAACGAATGATTTGTTTTCACTTGCATCGAAGACTCTATTTGGTGTTCGGGGTGATTATAAAATCAGCGATAAAACCGGTTTCGGGTTTACATATGTTAACTTAAAACAGGAAACTCTTAACGATAAAGTGAGAATTGGTGAAGAGCCGACTAATAATTCCATGGTAGGTGTCGATTTTACTACTGAAGCTAAACCAAAGTTTCTTACAAAATTGGTTAACCTTCTTCCGGGATATAATACTAAAGAAGAATCACAGGTTACATTCAGAAGTGAACTTGCTTACATACTTCCTGACCCGAATACAAAAAAGAGCGCAATTCCGCAGGATAATAACAGCGCAATTGCATATGTGGATGATATGGAAGGTGCAAAGAAAATTGTATCGCTCGGGATTAATTACAGTTACTGGACTATGAGCTCACTTCCGATTGATACAATTTATGAATCAGGACAACAAGTAACTAAATTGCATTCAAAACGGGCCAGATTAAGATGGTACAATTTAGCGAACGGAGCAAGTATTAAAGATATTTATCCGTTGAGAGATGTTCAACCAGGACAGGACAGAATTACTCCTCTTATTATTACTTATGACCCTACTTCACGCGGTACATATAACCAGTATGTCAGAGGTTGGGATTCAACAATCAGAAGAACAAATTGGAATGGTATGATGAGATATCTGAATACGACATCAACTGATTTACTGAATGAAAATATTAACTTTATTGAATTCAATATGAAGGTTGACAGAGGTGCCAATTTTAATATGAATAATGCAAAGATGGTTATTGATTTGGGTTATATATCGGAAGATGCAATACCAAACGGGATAATGGATTCCGAAGATAAAGATAATAACGGAATTCTAAGGCAGGAATATGATTTAGGGCTTGATTTTATGAATGACCAGCAAGAGTTGGCTTATATCAATACATTTAATAACATGAATTATACTCTTGAAGATTTTCCGAACCATGACCCTATGCTTGATAACAATGATTCTACCGGTGCGATAAATTATGGAATAATTAATGGTACGCAGAATAATAGGCTTTTTGAAGGCGGCAATAAACCCGATACTGAAGATTTAAATAATGATGGCGCACTGGAAACAGCCAATCAGTATTTTGAATACACTATAAGCCTCGATACAACAAATAATAAGAGAATATCAGGCCGCGGAGCTCCCGGAAGCGGATGGTTCCAGTATAGAGTACCGCTTTCAGAATTTACTAAAAATATTAACGGGGCAAATTTAAACCATATAGAATATGCGCGTGTATGGATAACCGGAATGGATTCTGCAATTACATTGCAGGTTGTGGATTTCAATCTCGTCGGTAACCAGTGGTATAAACCAAATAAAAATGACGCAACATATAATGTCGGAGTAGTAAGCATTGAAGAAAATTCTCAGATATATATGAGTCCTGTTTCTGGTGATATCTTAAGACAGACTGTCAGGAATACGAGTGGTGTTGATACTAAATCCAATGAACAGTCTCTCTCCATTGACGTTATAAATCTTACAAATGGTCAGGCTAAAATTGCAATTAAAGATTACTTATCACAGTCTCTGAATTTATTTAATTATAAGCAATTAAAATTATTTGTAAACGGTGACCCGAGTTTTAATTATACTAATGAAAATGTTTACGATGCAACTATGATAATAAGGTTTGGAACAGATTCATTGAATTTTTATGAATACAGAGCACCTGTGCATCCTGATTTCAGACCCGGTCAGCCCTGGAATCCTTTAAATGAAGTCGTAATAAATTTTACCGACCTTACAAGCCTGAAATTCAAAAGAGATTCGGTTAATCAGGTAATCGATACAAAAGTACCAAACGGACCACCCGGTGCATTTTATAGAATAAGAGGTTCACCCGCTCTGAATATTATAAGGCAGTTTGTTGTCGGCGTGGAGAAAAACCGTTCAGGACCGAATTCGACTTTAACAGGCAGTGTCTGGTTCAATGAAATCAGGGTACTTAAAGTTAATGATGATAATGGCTACGCCTATAACATAAATACAACTGCAAAATTGGCCGATCTGGCAAATATAAGCATTAGTGTGTCCAAAGTGGACCCGAATTTCCACTCTATAGATACGCGTGAAGGTTCCCATACTACAGGACAGTCGTGGGATTTTTCCGCTACTGTTAACGTGCATAAAATAATTAATAATGCTCTTGCTTCGGCATTTTCAGATGAATGGAAGGATTTCCTGACTCTTCCGATTTCCATAAGGCATAGTGAAAACCTTACTAATCCTAAATATTATCCGGGTTCGGATATTGATCTGGAAACAGCTGCTCAGGAAAAATATAAACAGGTGCTGGCTAAAACAAATGATGAAACTCTTGCTGCAACTGCGAGGGATAATTTAAAAAAAGAAGCCCAGACTCTGGCAATAAGAAATGATTTTGCTCTGACAGGTATGGCATTTAAATTCCCGGGTAATAGTTTCCTTGTTAAAAAAGTATTAAATGCTTTCGCTATTAATTTTAATGCTTCGTTTGGCTCGCAAAGAGATATAACTTACGAGAGTAAAACAGATTTTAATTACACCGGTAGTTTAAATTATAATACTGATTTTGGTTTGGCTGAAAAATATAATTTAAAAATAGGAAAAATTTTAAACTTAGGCGAGAAATACCAGAATGCAAAGATGTATTTCTTCCTGCCGTTCTTACCTTTAGCACCTTTATACTCGGAAAATTTTACTGCATCTACGGATTTCAACAGGTCGAGGAATGAATCAAAACAAAGGCAATATACTTTTGATGACCCGACAGGAAGGCAATTCAGAGCCAACAGGGGATTTGGGTTTAACTGGAAATTTATTGAAGACTGGATTGTGGATTTGACGGGTACTTACAGCGTAAGAATAGGGAGTGATTTAACTTCTCTGGAAACAGACAGCCTTAACAGGCAAAGGTCTAGCGGTTCGATTTTCGGTGATATATTCCTGAAAGACGCTCTAGTGAATTATGGAAAGGATCTTGACTATGCACAGGCAGTTGCGGTAAATCCTAAATTTAATATCCCGATAATTAATAAATATATTGACCTTGCAACGAATTATTCCGTTAACTACGGTTGGACAAATCCAAGCACTACAACTAATATCGGGTATAATGTCGGGTATTCAAATACCTGGAATGTTCAGACGAACATAAAATTTAATGAAATATTTGCAATCTTTAAATCCGGCTCAAACGCCCCGCCCCCGAAATTAAGATTGCTTTCATCTGCAAGCCAGTCAAATGGTCCGATGGATGATAAGGGAAGCATAGAGGATATTATTAAAATACTCGGAACATTTATACCGGAAAGTGTTAACATGACTTTTAACCAGACAAATCAGGTTTCAAATCCGGGCGTGGAAGGACGGCCGGGTTTCGGAAACTTCTGGATGACACCTTCAACTAAAGAAAGTTTCGGTCCTTCGAGAATGTACCAGCTTGGGTTAAGTATGTTCCCCGGCAAACGAGTGCCAAATCTAAGCAATATTACAGATGCTTTTAATCAGTCCAATAATGTGACTTTTACGGCAACAATAAATCCGATATTTCCCCAGACAATCAGAATGAATCTTACTTTCAAAAAAATGTGGGGATTTAATAATGCAACTTCATTTAATTCGAATGAACTGGGATACTTGGGCGACCCTGTAAATAAATCAAGCAGTAAAAATAACGGTTACTCAATGTTCTTTGCGGGAAGTATCGATAAATTCAAATTTGAAAGCACGGGTGACCCGAATGAGGATAATAAAAATTTTGCTTCGGCATTTAAAAGTCAAATTGGCTCTTTTCCTTTCCCGAACTGGACTTTGTCAATTTCAGGCCTGGAAAAATTTCCTATGTTTGCACAGTTCGCCTCGACCATTACTGTCGAAAACGGATTCACTTCCGAATATGCCGAAGGTTCATCAGTTGATGCCACTAACGTGGAAGTTATTTCAAGACAATCGGTTACTCAAACTTTCAGCCCGTTGATTGGTCTGAATGTATCTTTTTTGCCGATGTTCGGAGGCGCATTGACAGCTTCATTCAGGTTAAATAAATCGATTACAAACACACTTGTTCCATCTAGCAGTTTAATTCAGGTTACAAATACCAATGACTGGAGCCTGAATGCTAATTATGCTAAATCAGGATTTGAAATTCCTTTCTTCGGACTCTCTCTTAAAAACGATATTTCATTTGCGCTTACATTATCTAAAAATACAAATGAACCGATTGACTACAGATTCACTGCAGGAAATTCGACAGGTGACCCTTTGCCGGGTAACGGCTCTGCGGTTACCACTATAAATCCTTCGATACAGTATTCTATCAGCTCTAAAGTACAAATGCAGTTATTCTATAAATACATTAAGACTGAGCCTACTCAGGGAATTTTAAATACGGTTCCCCGTACTTCCAGTGAGGCAGGATTGAATATCAGAATCTCTATTCAGTAAATTATTTATCTGATACTTTAATTTCGCCGTTGATTATTTTAATTCTTATTTCTTCGACCTTTTTTCTTGTCTCATCAGGTATGAGACTTTTATTGTTTTCATTGTAAATATAATCAACGCCTTTTTCTTTTAAACCAAGAGATTTTATTCCCCCGGTAAATTTATTTTCCTTAAAATCTTTTATTGTCTGGTAAATAACTTCATCAACCTGCTTGGTCATGCTTGTAAGGACGAATCCGGGAGCTTCTTTATACTGGTCCTGGTCAACACCTATTGCAAATTTTTTCTGGTCCCTTGCCGCTTCGAATACTCCGAGTCCCGAAAGCCCGGATGCATGATATATTATATCTGCACCGCTGGAGAACTGGCTTAAAGCAATTTCTTTTGCCTTTCCCGGATTTTTAAACCCTTCACCTGTCACGCTTACATATCCGACTGATACTTTTATTTCGGGGTTAATGTATTTTACTCCGCTCGTAAAACCTGCTTCGAATTTTTTTATCAATGCCGATTCCATACCACCTACAAAACCCAGTTTATTCGTCTTCGTTAGTAATGCCGCCAGTGTTCCTACTAGGAATGAACCCTCTTCCTCTTTGAATTTTAAAGCTGCAAGGTTGGACGGAATTTCTTTATCGGATACTGTGTAATCGATACATCCGAATTTTTTATCGGGAAAGTCCGTTGCAATTTTTGTTATGTCATCGGTAAATATAAAACCGATTCCGAACACCATGCCAATATCTTTTTTACTTGCTAATTTTCTTAACGCTGATTCTCTGTCTGAACCTTCCCCCGGGTCAATTTCCTCATAATCTATGCCGAAATCTTTTTTTGCTCTTTCAAGACCGTTATGAGCCGCATCGTTAAAAGACTTATCACCCCGTCCGCCGACATCAAAAACAAGTCCGACTTTTAACTTACCGCTTGTTACATTTTCTTTTTTTTCTTCGCCCTTTTTGCACGAAACACTTAAAACAGAAATTAATAAAACAAAGAAAAAAATATATTTGATACTTTTTTTCATGACTTTCCCGGTTTTGATTAGTAATTATTCATTCTCTTTTTCTTTAATAATGTGGTGAAGCCTGCATCTTGCTTCGTAATGATTTTCTCCGCCTACGAGAACCCTGTCTTTGTTTTCAGTTACCCTTTGAGTGCGGTTTGCTGGTGCTCCGCAGACTACACAGACAGCGTGTATTTTTGTAATGTATTCCGCTATTGCAAGTATTTGAGGCATGGGCTCGAACGGCTTTGCCCTGTAATCCTGGTCTAATCCGGCGACCAGAACCCGTTTTCCTGAATCCGCCAGCATCTGGATAATATCAACAAGATTATTGTCAAAGAACTGCGCTTCATCTATTCCGATTACTTCCACATCGAAACATTTTTCAGGTATCTCATCAGCATTTTCTATTATTTCCGAAGGATAAGATTGCTCATTATGAGATACTATTGAAAACTCGCTGTACCTGTTGTCTATCTTAGGCTTGAAAACTTTCACTCTCTGCTTTGCAATTTCTGCCCTGCGGATGCGCCTGATTAACTCTTCCGTTTTTCCTGAAAACATGCTGCCGCAGATTACTTCGATATGCCCGGTTTTTTTGTACGTTCTTATCTGTAGATTTTCGTTCATCATATAATAAAAAGATTTATGTAAAAATAAAAACTATAAAATGAAATTTTTAGGTAATAATTCCTTTAATTCGTAAATTTTATATTCCCTTGAAGATTTGACAACGATAATTTTCAGATTGCTCGAAAATTCGGTCAGAAACTGCAGGCATGCACCGCAGGGAAAATCCGATTGCGTCCTGCTGGTTGCAATTGCAAGGTATTTGAATTTCTTCTCTCCCGAAGATATTGCTTTTACTGCTGCCACTCTCTCGGCGCAAATCGTAAGTGAATAAGATGCGCATTCTACATTAGCACCTGTGAATATTTTATTGCTTTTTGTCAGAATTGAAGCTCCGACTTTGAATCTGGAATAAGGAGAATATGATTTATTCTTTGCTTTTATTGAGCTCTTAATCAATTCATTAATTAATTCGTCCATTTAGTTAAATTGTTATGATTGATAATATATATATTTCTTACTATATTATCAAATATCAAATTCTTCAATATTGATGAAAAGAAAGGCAATTTATAGGTTTTTCGATAGATATCTTGGAATCCCGATTTTATTAATATTATCTATATTATTTAAAAGGAAAAAGAGATTACCTGTAGAAAATATAAAAAATATTATCATCATTAAATTTGCCGCTGTCGGCGATGTTCTTTTAATGGTGCCAATGCTCAGGGCTTTAAAAAAATCCTTCCCTTATGCTAAAACTACATTTCTTTGCTCGGATATTAATTACAGCATGGTGAAAAGAATGAACTATATCGATGAGATAATTAATTACAATATTCATAATGCAATATTAAATCCCTTGAATTTTTTCAGATTCCTGAGAGGAATCAGAAAAATTAATTACGATTTGCTTATAGATGCAGAACAGTGGTCACGCATTAATGCAATACTAACTGTGCTTCTGAAAAAAAGATTTTCGATTGGATTTAAATTTGAGAAACAGTTCAAGCATTATTACTATGATGCAATTGCGGATTACAGCAAAGATAAACACATCGTGGAAAATTTCCTGTCATTGTTAGCCCCGATTGGTATTCACGCAGAGGAAAATGAAAAAGATATAGATTTTTATCTGAGCGGTGATGTTCTGGAGTTTGCAGATAAGTTCTGGAATGAAAATAATCTTTTAGATAAATATGTCGTTTGCCTGCAGCCCGGAAGCGGAACAAGCGGCTTTGCAAGGGAATGGGATGATAAGAATTATGCCGAGCTTGGAAGGAGATTGACGTCAGAATATGAAAATATCAGGATTTTATTGACAGGACTGAAAGCTGATTTTGAAAGATGTGAAAATATTGTAAAGGGAATAGGTAAAAATGCAATGAATATTTCAGGTCTGTACAATATGGATAGGGATCTGGCAATTATTAAAAAAGCAAATTTAATGGTTTGCGGGAATACAGGTATTCTTCATCTTGCCGCAAGTGTAAAAACCAAAACTATAGGTTTGCACGGTCCGAATAATCCGATTTTATGGGGTGCATATGATAAAAATGCAATAGTTGTTCAGAGCGATATTTTCTGCAGTCCCTGTCTGTTTCTTGGTCATGAATTTGGCTGCAAACATCCTGTTTGTATGGATAGGATTTTAGTTGAAGATGTTTATCAAAAAGTTATTGAATCTATCAATTCCGATAATTTATCCTCAATTAAATTAAGTGCTTAGTTTTTGTCTTTAAAGTGCTGATTAATTTTAATAGTTTGAAAGTACATATACTTACCTGATTTCAAAACACATATAAATATTTTTATACAATGGAAGAACAAGACATAAGGTTAATGAAGGGCAATGAAGCCATGGCAGAGGCAGCTATACAGGCGAGATGCGACGCATATTTCGGATATCCGATAACCCCTCAGTCTGAGGTGCTTGAGTATCTTGCAAGAGAAATGCCCTCGCGCTACGGCATACCGCTTCAGGCGGAAAGCGAAGTAGCATCGATAAACATGGTATACGGAGCGGCAGGAGCAGGCAAGAGGGTAATGACATCATCATCATCGCCCGGGTTCAGCTTGATGCAGGAAGGGATATCCTACATAGCCTCGGCACAGCTTCCGTGTTTGCTTGTAAATGTGAACAGAGGCGGACCGGGACTTGGGACAATACAGCCGTCGCAGGGAGATTATTTCCAGGCAGTAAAGGGCGGCGGACACGGGGACTACCATTTAATAGTGCTTGCACCCAACAGTGTACAGGAGATGGCAGACTTTGTATTCCTTGGATTTGAACTTGCGGATAAATACAGAAACCCTGTATTGATGTTATCCGACGGAGCAATAGGCCAGATGATGGAAAAAGTGGTGTTTAAGAAACAGGAAGTAAAACCTGTAAAGAAAGACTGGGCAACAACAGGTAAAACCAAAGACAGGGAAAGAAACATAATCACATCGCTTTTCATACAACCGGAGAAGATGGAAAAGGTAAATCTTGAACTGAATGCAAAGTATGAACTGATTTGTAAGAACGAAGTAAGGTATGAAGAAATAATGACAGAAGATGCGGAGTACCTGATAGTAGCGTATGGATTATCATCGAGAATCAGCCATAAGACGGTGCTTCTGGCAAGAGAGAAGGGAATAAAACTCGGATTGCTCAGACCGATAACATTATATCCTTATCCATATGACAGGATACGAGAGCTGGCCGGCCATTTAAAGGGTATACTGACGGTAGAGTTAAATGCAGGTCAGATGATAGAAGACGTAAGACTTGCGGTAGAAGGCAGAACGCCCGTATGGCATTACGGCAGGATGGGCGGTATCATTCCCGGACCTGATGAAGTGCTGGAGAACTTTATGAAGCTGGCAAAGATAAAGTAGAGAATGATGAAACGAAGTTCAGCGAAGCTGATTTAGAATGCTGAATGAATAAAATAAAAGTTATAAAGTTATAAAATTATAAAGTTATAAAGTTATAAGGTTATAAGGTTATAAGGTTATAAGGTTTAATGTTTTATTCTTAACTTCTTTAACTTCATAACTTCTGACTTCTTTCAAATAGAAACTAGAAAACAAAAATATCAAACAAGTTTAATAAATAAATTAATTTCAGAAAAATGGAAAAAGAGATGTTAACCGGGGAAAAAGATTGCATAACAGACGGAGGGGATATATATGAACTGGTATATGAGAAGCCGTTAACGACACTGACCGATACCCGCATGCACTACTGTCCGGGCTGCGGCCACAGCACGGTTCACAAGGTGCTTGCCGAGGTGATAGAAGAGCTTGGGATACAGGAAAATGTAATAGGCGTAGCGCCTGTAGGATGCTCGGTGTTTGCGTATGATTATCTTAACATTGACATGCAGGAAGCGGCACACGGCAGGGCAACGGCGGTAGCAACGGGAATAAAGCGCGTGCTGCCTGAAAAGTATGTATTTACATACCAGGGAGACGGCGACCTTGCGGCAATCGGAACAGCAGAAACAATCCACTGCATAAACCGCGGCGAGAATATAATGATAATATTTATCAACAATGCAGTATACGGAATGACAAGCGGGCAGATGGCACCGACGACATTAATCGGAATGAAATCCACAACCAGTCCTTATGGCAGGGATGAGGGTTTCTCAGGAATGCCGATAAAGGTATCCGAGCTTATAGCCCCTCTTAAAGGAGCGTTTTATGTAACAAGGCAGTCTGTACATACACCAAATAATGTAAGGAAACTCAAGAAAGCAATCACGAACGGGTTTAATTACCAGAAGCTGAAAAAGGGAGTAACATTTATAGAGGTAATATCGAACTGTCCGAGCAACTGGAAGCTGACGCCTGTAAAATCAAATGAGTTTATAGAAAAAGAAATGATTCCTTATTATCCTCTGGGAGATATAAAGTTACCATCTAAAGAAGATTTAAACGGACTGAAGTAAGAAGTTAAGAAGTTAAAGAAGTTAAGAAGTTA
>Ga0182021_10004241_pt1 | contig 16827 bp, 12 predicted proteins | sample 612E3MmetaG_FD_120493 | JGI IMG/M metagenome (GOLD analysis project Ga0182021, IMG submission 120493) | Permafrost microbial communities from Stordalen Mire, Sweden - 612E3M metaG (Illumina Assembly) | ecosystem: Environmental > Terrestrial > Soil > Wetlands > Permafrost | place: Sweden...
CGAGAGCGGCTCCGCGAACGGTGCTGCCGCAGGAAATTGGAATTCGCCCACGCCGGCTCAATGTCGAAGGGGGGATTTTGGGTCATGATTTGGGCCTCATCCATTGCGGCGGGCAGCCGCAAACTCAAGTTGCTTCGCCGCAAGATCCGGGGAAAAATCCTCGCTCGCAGTCTAAAGAAGACCCCTTGCCGATTTAATTCCGCAAGCGGGATTCAAATCATTGGCAACGCCGGCGTAACCAACGGGCTGGGCCGCGCATACAGGTACGAACTGGCCAGACTCGCTTCGAATGGCGACGATGCGCAGTGCCGCCCGGCGGAAGCGAAACAAAACTTTCTTATACTAGGCCAGCCGAAGGACTATCATAGGCTGCTGGCGCAGCCACCGCTGGGGTTTCGGGAGGGCTACCGGATAGGCTATCTGGTAACGGAATTCGAGACGGCGCCCCAAGGCTGGGAATTTATTTTCGATATCGTCCATGAGATATGGACACCATCGGCCTTCTGCGCCAATGCCATAGCGCAGGCGACCGGAATTCCCGTCAAAGTGGTTCCATACCCTGTTTCGATCCAGGATGTGCCGCCGCTGCCTCGCCGGCGCTTCGATATCGATGGGCGCCAATTCCTCGGAATGGCCATCATGGATCTTTCGAGTTGCCCGGAGCGCAAGAACCCGCTGGCCCATGTTAAGGCTTGGAAGCTAGCATTTGGCAACGATCCAACCGCTCACCTGATCATGAAGGTGAGGTTCAACAAATATACCCAGTTCGCGCGGAAGGAGCTTATTGAAGCGGTCGGCGGAGCGCAAAATATTCGTTTGGTCGAAGAGGTTTTTGACGACGCCAGTATGTGTGCATTCCAAAGAATGGCGGATGTCTACCTCTCGCTGCACCGCGCGGAAGGATATGGCTTGAACATCCATGAAATGCTTGAGATCGGCACACCCGTTATCGCAACGGGCTGGTCCGGGAACATGGATTTCATGCTGCGCTATCCCCATGCGATTGCCGTGCCCTTCAAGCTCGTCCCTTACAGCGACCCAACTTTCCAATATCAGGGTGAGGGGCTTTACTGGGCGGAGGCCGACATAGAGGCTACCGCTTCTGCTCTGAGAAGCCTCAAGAAGTGCTGGGATGCTGCCAGAGGCTGCACTGGGCGGCGCATGGGGATTGCTCCTGTGGCAGCAGCAGCTTACGTTGCCGCAGCTTAATAACATCGCGCGCTGGCAAGCTGGGTAGCCCCCCGGATTTGCCGGGCTTGGAATATGTCCAAGCCCGGCTTCTGCCAGCCGTCAAATGCCGGACCAGCCTGCACCAACCCCGCAGCGGTTAGCGGGCTGACGGCAAAATGCTCCGGCCCGTGGCGTCCAAAAACAGAGCCAGCCGGCTTTGAGATCAGCGGCGGCTGTTCATTTTCCCGCCGCACTGGAAGGCTTCGCGGATGGCGGCCAGCGCCATGACTGTGAACGGCTCGCTGTCCCGCTCGCGATGCGCTTTGGTGTAAGAAGCAAAAAGCTGAATGAGTTGAACAAGCGTAACGTCCCCGGGCACGCATGCGTGGAACATTGGACTTTTCGCTCCATCCGTTTTCAAGGTCACGAATTGCTGGATGCTTAGGAAGGCACCCCAGCACGCACCTGTCGAGAACGTGTTCTCAAGCTCAACCGCATCCGGGTCCGCCGTTTCCTTGGCGGACGCAAGCAGCGCCCGGCACTCCGAAGCCATCTCCTCCGCCGTATAGGGCTCGGCCAGAGCACCGCTCGCAAGCAGCAGATGAAACGCCGCACAGGTCAACAAGAGAGCGGCGATGTGCTGCCACCGATAATGCATCGTTGCATTTCCTGAAATTTGAGGACAGCGGAGCCCACGCCAATCCTGAGCCGGGACCGCCTCGTCATCCAATTGGCTAAGCCACGGGCTTGCCGCCGGCAAGTGCTTTCCCGCGGTGCCGCCATTAATTCGATCGAGGAAGAAATAAACCTACTTATGCGCATTACCCCGTTGCACAGCTACAAAACAAGCGCTTGCCTTGCCTGGGGCTTGCTGAGCCACCAAAAGCAAGTGGCTAAGGTGCTCCAAAAGCCTGGATTGCGGTTCGCCCGCCATTGCGTCGATTCGCCGAAACGCCTATGAGACACAACCATGAACGTATTCGCGATTTTTGAAGACCGCATTCGCGGCATCTTGGAGGAGTTGTGCGCCGGGGGCATCCTGCCCGCCGGCACAAAGGTGTCGGGCTTTGTGGTCGAGCCGCCGCGTGAAACCACGCATGGAGACATAGCCACCAACGCCGCAATGGTGCTGGCCAAGCCCGCGCGCATGAACCCGAAGGAACTCGCCGCACACATCGCGGATAAGCTCGCGCAAGATAAGGATGTAGCGAAAGTCGAAGTCGCAGGGCCGGGCTTTATTAACTTAACGTTAAAGCCCGAATTCTGGCCCGCTGTCTTGCGTGCCGTGCTTGAGCAAGGCAGTGATTACGGACGTAGCGATACTGGGGCAGGTGAGCCTGTGAATGTTGAGTACGTCTCCGCGAACCCGACCGGGCCGATCCATGTCGGTCACACGCGCGGCGCCGTCTTCGGCGATGCGCTCGCGAATCTTCTCGATTTCGCCGGCTACAAGGCCGCGCGCGAATATTACATCAACGATGGCGGAGGGCAGGTGGATGTGCTCGCCCGCTCGGCGTTCCTGCGCTACCGCGAGGCCCTGGGCGAGGACATCGGAGAGGTTCCGGAAGGCCTTTATCCTGGCGAATACTTGAAGCCCGTGGGCTCGGCGCTGGCGAAGGAATATGGCAAGCGGCTCCTGCGCATGAAAGAGGCAACGTGGCTGCCCAAGGTGCGCGCAAAGACCGTATCCATGATGATGGAACTCATCCGCGACGATCTGGCCGCGCTCGGTATCACGCACGAGGTGTTTTTCTCGGAGCGCTCTCTGTTCGAGGGCGAAACGGATCAGGTGCGCGACGCTATCGAGGAATTGCGCTCCAAGGACCTCGTCTATGTAGGCCGCCTGCCGCCGCCCAAGGGCAAGGCGCCCGAGGATTGGGAGGATCGCGAGCAGACGCTGTTCCGCTCCACCGCGTTTGGCGACGACGAGGACCGGCCGCTCCTGAAATCGGACGGCTCCTACGCATATTTCGCGCCGGACATCGCCTATCACCGCAACAAATATCAGCGCGGCTTCAGGCACATGATCATCGTGCTGGGGGCCGACCATGGCGGCTACGTGAAGCGGCTCTCGGCGGCGGTGAAGGCGCTTTCGGGCGGCGAGGCGGACGTCGATGTAAAGCTGTGTCAAATTGTCCGCCTCTTCAAGGGCGGCCAGCCTTACAAGATGTCGAAGCGCGCGGGCTCGTTCATCACCGCGCGCGATCTTGTGGATGAAGTTGGAGCCGGCCCCGTCCGCTTCATGATGCTCTACCGCAAGAACGACGCGCAGCTCGACTTCGATCTTGAGAAAGTAGTCGAGCAGTCGAACGACAACCCAGTATTCTATGTACAGTACGCGCATGCGCGGGCATGTTCGGTGCTTTCCAAGGCAAGGGAAGGCTTCCCCGATCTCAATCTTGAGCCTTCTTCTCTGGCCCGCGCCAAGCTAAACTTGCTCTCAGACGAGGCAGAACTTGCGCTTATTAAGAAAATCGCACAGTTTCCACGGGCCGCCGAGGGCGCAGCCCAAGCACATGAACCCCATAGAATTGCATTCTTTGCACATGACCTTGCTGCTGTATTCCACAGTCTTTGGACGCGAGGCAAAGAGTCGCCACAATTGCGGTTCATGGTCGAAGGACGCTGGGACATAACCGAGGCGCGCCTAGCCCTCATTTCAGCAATGGCTCAGATTTTGCGATCATGTCTGAATTTGCTTGGTGTAGAAGCAATTTCTGAAATGCGTTAGCTCGCCAAGACCCCATTACGACGCATATGGAGGGAAAGTCTTCGATGTCTACGAATGACGATTCGGCATCGCGCCGTGGACGCCGTGCCGATCAAGCTGAGCCCGATTGGCGGGCCGCCAGCCGTAGCGGAAACCAGTACCCCGCCCAGAATCCACGCGATAGCCAGCCGCAGAACGCGGCTTATTCGGGCTTCACGAGACAATCGTACTCACAGCAGCCCTACTCTCAACCGCGCCAGGAGCCGGCCCCCCCTGCAGTGCCGCAGCAAGGCCGCGCCTACGACGCTCCGCAAGGCTATTACCAGGATCCTGCGCCGCAGGCGCCCCAGCAGTCCTACTATCAGGAACCGGCGCCGCGGCTCGACCCGCAACGCGGCTATGCAGACCCTGCATCGCCATACGCACCGCCACCATCTCCTTACGACTCTGCCCCTCAGCAGGCGCCATATGGGGCGGGGTCATACGGGGCGGCGGGCGGCGAGCTGTTCGGGCGCGATCCGTCCGTGCCGCAAAGCTTCGACCAGAACCCCTATGGCACTGGCGGCGGGTACCGCAACGAGGCTTATGAGTCGGCGCAGCCGCATGCAGCATTGGTGCAGCCGCCTTACACCCCGCGCGCTCCGCAGGAAAGTAGTGCACCGCAGTGCTATTTGCCTGACGAGCAGCCTCAGCGAAGCGCCCCGCCAATGGCCCCGCAGCCCGCTATGGAGCGAGGCTATGCGCAGCAGCAGGCGCTTTATAGTCCAGCCTCCTACGATCAGCCGCTTGTGCCGCATGAGGGCTACCAGCGAGCTGGTCACGACCCGCATTTCCCTGGGGACGCCCTCCCCTTCGACGACGATGAGATGAGATCGGGCCGGCCGCCAATGGCCGCGCATTCCGACGATTTCGACGAGGAATTCCCCGACGAGGATTTCGACGGCGAGGATTATGGCGCCCCGCAGAAGCGTGGACGCAAGAAGCTCTTTGCCGCCCTATTGTTGAGCGCGGCGGCCGTGGTCGTGGGTGGCGCTTACGGCTACAAGACGTTTCTTGGCGGCAAGGGGGGCGGCGTTCCCCCGCTGATTAAGGCTGAAATGACGCCGTCGAAGGAAGTGCCGGCCAATCCCGGCGGCAAGCAGTTCCCGCATGGCGAAAAGTCCATCTACGAGCGCCTGACCCCGGATGGCCGCACTCAGGTAGCATCGGCGGCACCCGCCGCCGCTTCGGTGTCCCCAGCGTTCACCACCTCGGCGTCGGCAAGTAACGGCGGCGGCGGCAGCTCGCTTGAGGATCGCATCGATGAAGCCCTGAAGAGAGCGCAAGGCACTGGCGACGCGCCTTCCGGCGCCCCGGCGCGTGGCGGATCGGAGCAGCCAACCGTAGTGCGCAGCGAAAGCTACGGACCGGATGGAAGACGGCTCGATTCGCGGCCTGTGATTACCCCGAACATTGTCAATGTGGACAGCGGCAGTCTGCCCTATCCCTTCGGTAATGGTCCCGCTGGTGCGTCGGCGCAGCCGGGGAGCGCGCCCTTGAGGCAGGCACCGGCAGCTGCTCCCGTGCAGCCGCAATTTGCAACCGCAACCGCGCCGGCGCCCAGAGCAGCTCCAGTGCGGACAGCAGCCCATACACCTGCTCCGGCACCAGTCGAGCCATCGGCTGCCGTGGCGGTGCCGGCTCCAGCGGGCAGTTTCTATGTGTCCTTGAAATCCGCTCCGGACGAAAAGGGCATCCAGAGGGATCTGCCCGCGCTTACAGAGAAGTATAAGGACGTACTCGGCGACGTTCAGCTTACGACGAAAATCGCCGACCTTGGTTCGAAGGGTGTCACTTACCGCGCCGTTGCGGGTCCGCTTGGCACAAAGCAGGAGGCGATGGACCTCTGCACCAAGATCAAGGGCGTGGGCGGCGACAAGGCTTGCTTTGTCACCAACTGATCCCCGCTGCGCTGGATGCGGCGCAGCCTGAGAAGCTTATGTAATAATCCCGGAAACGCTAGCGGCGTTGTCCGGGATTATCGTATCCAGGGCAGTGCTGTTCCCGGCGCCTCATGTAGGCCAGCGCGGCTGTCATGGCTGGATGACAGCACTGCGTTCGTCCCCCGCCTCACCCTGTCCTTCTCTTCATGAGAGGTGACGCCCTAACAGCGGACACAGCCGGGCTCCCTCTCCCCACAAGCTCGCCTTGGCGAGCTTGCCTCTTTACGTGGCCGCATCCGCAAGCGGGTGCGGCTGGGAGAGGGCTGGGGTGAGGGGAGCGAGCTTCGTGCTGATCGCTGCCTTTATCAGCTTCCGATGCTAGCTTAATAGCCGATCGCGGCGGCATCCGCGTCGCGGGTATCGGCGGCGCCCAGTAAGTAGCCGTTCGCCTTCATGATGGAATTCGCGCGGCCCAGCACGCGGTGCTGAAAGCTGCCATCGTTGTTCCTCGGAATAACAAACCCTCTGGATTCCAGTATGCGCAGCGTGTCGTCCGAAACGCCGCGCTCGGAAATAACCGTATCCGGCTGCCATTGATGGTGGATGCGCGCGGCGGCCGTGGCCTCCGCGATGTTCATGTCGTAAGCGAGTACGTTCAGGATCTCCTGTACCACCACGGTGATAATGGTGCTGCCGCCGGGGCTGCCGGTAACGAGAAAGGGTGCACCATTCTTGAGCACAATGGTGGGCGCCATCGACGAAAGCGGGCGCTTGCCGGGAGCGATCGCGTTCGCCTCCCCGCCAAGCAGGCCGAAGGCGTTCGGCGCACCGGGCTTAGCCGAGAAGTCGTCCATCTCGTTGTTGAGCAGGAACCCCGCGCCGTCCACCGAGTACCCGCTGCCAAAGGCCAGATTGAGCGTATAGGTGTTCGAAACCGCGTTGCCATCGTTATCGATAATAGAGAAATGGGTGGTCTGCTCGCTTTCGGTGCCGGGCGGCTTGCCCGCGGAGATATCCTCCGATTTGGATGCGTGGCTGACGTCGATGCCCGCGCGGAGCTGCGCCGCATATTGCTTGCTGATCAGGCCCGCCGCAGGCACTTTCACGAAGCCAGGGTCGCCCAGATATTTGGCCCGGTCGGCATAAGCCCGCCGCATCGCCTCCACCAGTCTGTGTATGCTATCGGCGGTATTGTGCCCGAGCTTGGCGAGATCGTAGCCTTCAAGGATGTTCAGGATCTGGATGACGTGAACCCCGCCGGAGGAGGGAGGCGGCATCGAGACGATATCGTAGCCGCGGTAGCTTCCGCGCACCGGCTCGCGCTCGATGGGCTTGTAATTCCTGAGATCCTCCACGGTGATGAGCCCGCCGTTCTGCTTCATCTCGTCTTCGATCAGCTTGGCGACCGGCCCCTCGTAGAACCCGTGTGCGCCCTCAGAGGCAATCGCGTGGAGCGTTTTGGCGAGGTCCGGCTGCCGGAGAATTTCGCCCGCCTTGTACGGCTTGCCGTCCGGATGCTCGAAATAGGCCTTGCTCGATGGGTCGGCCGCGAAGCGCTCGTGGCCCTTCTCCAAGGTATAGGCGAACCCGTACGAGACCGGAAAGCCTTCCTCCGCCAACTTGATCGCCGGCTCCAGCACCTTCCCGCGCGGCAGCGTGCCATAATGCTCAAGCGCGTAGAGCAGGCCCGCCACCGTGCCGGGCACACCTGACGAAGCGCGGCTGTAGCGGGCACGGTCGCGGTCCACATTGCCGGTTTCCTCCAGGAACATGTTCTTCGCGGCGGCGGCCGGCGCGGTCTCGCGGTAGTCGATGGCCGCAATCTTTTTGGCGGCGGAAAGCGAAATCAGCATGAAACCGCCCCCGCCGATATTGCCCGCCTGCGGATGTGTCACGGCAAGCGCGAAGCCGGTCGCCACGGCGGCGTCCACCGCGTTGCCGCCGGCCAGCAAAATATCCGCTCCCACCTGCGCCGCTATCCTCTCTTGCGCCGCAACCATCCCATGCCCGGCGATGACCGGGTGAAACCGCGCGTCGTTGCCAAGCAGGGCGGCCGCCGCCGGATCGTTCGCCCGCTGGGCATGAGCGGGAAGGGACGCGGCCAGGGCCGCCATCAGCGCGGCCAGCGCCAGGAACAGAGGGAATCTCTTAAACATCGTGTGCATCTTTAGAGAGTGGCAGCGGTTTACATGGGGCTTGGGGAGGGGCTGGATAACTGCACAAAGACTGGGGATTGTGCATCCTTTGCAGCGGAATGGCGGACATCTTGAGGCATAACAGGCCGGGCAAAAAATGCGGAGACCATTATGAAATACCGGAGGCTTGGCGAGAGCAATCTCCTTGTTTCGGAGATCGCGCTTGGATCGTGGCTGACCTACTCAGGGGGGGTCGACGTGGCCACGTCGCGGGCCTGCATCCACAAGGCGCTGGACCTGGGCATCAATTTCATCGACACGGCGAATATCTACGGCCGGGGCGCAGCCGAAACCCTGCTCGGCGAGGCGCTGGCCGGCGTGCCGCGGGACAGGTACATCCTTGCGACCAAGCTCTACTTCCCCATGACGGACAGCGACCGCGGCCTGTCGCGCGCGCAGGTTCATAAGCAGCTCGACGCCTCGCTCGCCCGGCTCAAGACCGATTACGTCGATCTTTATCAATGCCACCGCTTCGATCTGGAGACGCCGCTTGAGGAGACCATGCGGGCCTTGACCGAGGTGGTCGAGGCAGGCAAGGCGCATTTCGTGGGCTTCTCGGAATGGCCGGCCCATGGCATCCGCGCGGCGCTGGACCTGCCGGGCGTGGTCCGCTTCGTTTCGAGCCAGCCTCAATATTCGTTACTTTGGCGCAAGCCCGAGGCGGAGATCGTCCCGCTCTGCAAAACGGAGGGGATTTCGCAGATCGTGTGGTCGCCGCTGGCGCAAGGCGTGCTAACGGGCAAGTACAAGCCGGGTGAGGCCGCCGCGGCCGGAACGCGCGCCGCAAGTACCACCATGGGCACCTTTTTCCGCGACGCGTGGCTGGAGCCGCCGGTGCTCGAAGCGGTGCAGCGCCTGGAGCCGCTCGCCGCCCAGGCAGGCCTTACCATGGCGCAGTTCGCGCTCGCCTGGGTGCTGCGGCTGGACAATGTCGCCGCCGCGATCATTGGCGCGACATCGCCGGAGCAGGTCGAGGAGAATGCACGCGCATCGCTTGCCGAGGTTGACCGCGATCTCTTCCGCGAGGCGGAGCGCATTCTTGGCGCGGTTGCGGCGCGATGATGAGCCATTGCGGAGGAAGCGTGCCCAGCCGTCCTCAATAAGGACGACGCGTGCGCCCCGCCGTGTCCACAAACTCAGCCCGCGCGATTTTCCATCATCCGGTATGTCTCGCTGCACTATCCGAAATAGTTCTGGAAGTGAGGCCAGCCCCTCTCCATCCAGGGGCTGGTTTGTTGTGCGTCTATGAGGGTGGATTAGACGGCGGGTTGGTATTTTTCTGCTTTTGCTCTTTAAGCAGCGCCAGAATTTCGTCCAGCTTGTCGTCCTGCTTTTTGCGGGTCCGTGCCCCTAAAAGCCTACCTATCGCATTGGCTAGAGCGGTGCATCCCGCAATCCATTCTGGGCTCATGACGTTCTCCAAATCGAGGTGACGGCGACCTTAATGAGATTGCAGCTCTCTCCTTTGCGTTTGTCTGCGCTACTTTTTCCCTGCGGCGCCCGGGGACCCATTTTCTCCTTAGCCTCAGGTCTCATTTCGTCCAGGATTACATTGATAACCCGCCAGTACCCGTAAATTCGCACGACGTGATCAAGCGTGCGCACTGCCACTCCTCCCACAGGGCAAACGCCGCCAGCCCCTGGCGTTGCGCTCAGCGGCGCGAGCATCGCCCACAGCGCCATCGCCGAGGAGGCGATTCTCTTCTTTATCGTGATCTTCTTCACCATTCGAGCCTCCCCTTGGGCATCCCCATTATCCGGCATAATTAATATAGAGCCACAATGTTTTCCGGATAGCAAGCACAATTGTTCGGCTATTACACCATAAATCGCCGGATGATACTGCATTCGTCTGGTTTACGTGTAGACTATATAGCGTTCTTCGCAAAGCCACTCTTCATCTAACGCTTTGCCATGTGCGCCTTTCTGCCTATTCGTGACAGAGTGCTTGAATTATATATTATTAACACGTACTTTTTTGTTTGACGCAGGCGAGCTGTTCTAACAAATGCGCTACTCCTTGTAACCATAGGGCCATGCTTGAAGCGTATTCATGTGCTGGGAATCGTCGCGCTAACGTTTGCCCGCGACAGCGCGTTATGTTACAAGAATAGAAAGTACCTTTGCTGCGTTTGCGGCAGGGGTCTAAGGAAGATTGACCATGGCGGACGGCGATCTTTTAAAGAATGCGCTCATTAAGATAAGCGAGCGCGTGGAGCTTAGCGGCGATCCCAGGAGTGATCCCGCCCGGTTCGTGCGGGATGTGCATAAGCGCTGGAAAGACGAAGGCGGTAAAGTCGGTGGCAAACCGCGTCATAGCGACCGCTTTCTGGAGAATTGCTTGAGTGAGCAGCGCGTTCCTGTCAGGTCTCTTACTCCAAAACTTGTAGGAAAAACAAGGATTCAACCGGATGACGCTGAAGCGCTTATGCGCGTGTTCTTATCCAAATGGCCGGTATTGGGTGCCAACGGTGGCGATATTGAGTACAAGCCCTTTCTTTCCAATAAAGAGATCGATGCGGTTACCGCTCACAGCCGGGAGTTGATAGAAGCTAACGAGACTCCCCTCTCTGCCGTCGTCTCCCCGCAGGAATCCTCGCAATCCCTTCCTGGTGAGGACATTGGCGGCCTCATCACACGCTTTTTCGAAGAAGCTGACGCTTTGATTACCATCAGTCCCGAGCACACGCTCATCACGCAACCCAAGACCGAGTTGATCGGCTTCAGGAATTTGATGAACGGGTTAATGGCAATCGAGCGGCGGGACAAAAAGGCCAGACCGTTGATATGGGTGCTGGATCTCGGCGATCAGCTATTCGAAGATCTCGATGCCCGGCGAAAGTACCTGAATGTTCAAACACTGATAGGCCGATTCAAGGCGTTGAAGCGATTCCACGAACGCGGCTTCGAAAAGCGATGGGAGTGGTTGCAGTCGAGAGCCGTGATCGTTCTTCTCGACACGGTTGGCTTTTTTGAAGAAGGGAGCGCCGACGGGCACAGCCGCGTGTTACGCCCGGACTTTCAAGCCCAGAACGCAACCCTCAGCGCTGTCGCTACCGATTGGCTCGCGTCGAATGAATTTCGTGCTCTTTATGGGCGCGATCTTGATCAGTTGAACCAGAGAAGCTTCTCCGTTTTCTTCAACGCCAGCGCAGATTGGATGGATCCGCCCAAATGGGAGCGATCCGATCTTCGCTATTTCGGTTACGCAAGTTTTGCAGACAAAGGCAACGTGGCTGGCAGAGGAGTGGAATTGCCGCCGCTACCCTATCGTTACACAGAAGGCTTTCGGGCAGTGGCCATGGCAGGTGCCCACGCTCTTCAGCTGACATATCAAATGCCAGAACACCAAGCATCAGAGTACGTGGTTTCAGGCGCAGAGGCTGTTGATCAATTGCGCTATCTTGGGTTCCAGATATTGCGCCTGGAAGAATTCCTCAAAAACTACTAAGTCCAAACATATCGCTCATCTCCCCCCCTAATCTGCCGAGACGGCCCGCAATCCGCATTGCAAAGGCCCGACTGGTTCATAGCTGGCGGCGGAACGGCGGCGTGACGCACCTTGTCACTCATTTTCCGAAAGATCTCCAGATTAGTTTGCGGCGATTCCTTGACTGTTGCATCTAATCGCTATAGGATAGCCACAGTGAAGACTAAGTATTGGTAAATCTATTCAAGGACAAGGAGGTATAGGATGTGCTACATATACTTAGAAGACCATGTTGTTCTTAAAATGATGCATTCTTCGTGATACCGGGGCTTCTTTTCAGAAAGGTGGGCCTCTCTAAAGAGGGAGCTTACCAGGAGCACGGGATAACGGATGAAATTGCGATGAGTTTTCAGGATGGCAAGCGTTGGCATACAGCCCCGAAAGGGCAAACTTCCCCTCGTGCTGCTGGGAAGCAAGTTCCTTACATTAGTCCTACCGGCGCCGGACGGATGCAATCTCGCTTGTGCGTTCTGTCTGATCCGGCAACGGCGGGAGATCGGCGCAAATAGTCTGCACCCAGAAGACTACGTCCGCTTCATCCGGGAAGCAGCAGCAGCCTCGCCCATCTATGCGCTCGCCATTCAGGGCTACGAGCCGCTGCTCCCTGGAACGCTTCCCTACACACAGTCAGTGCTGGCCACCGGCCGGATGCTAAACATCCCCACCGGCCTCGTCACCAACGGCACCCACCTGCGCAGCGCCATGAGCCTGCTGAAATCGGCCCCGCCAGACACCCTCGCCATATCGCTCGACGCGGCGGAGCCAAAACCGCACGATAGCCTTCGCGGCGTAACCGGCGCGTGGGAAGCCACCACGGACGGCATCGCCTGCGCCGTTGCCGAAGCCGCGCCGCGCACGGAGCTTGCCGTCAACTCGGTCCTCATCCCCTCCCGCCGGGAACTGCTCGACGGCATGCCGGCGCTTCTCGCACAACTAGGCATCCGCCGCTGGATCGTCACCCCATTGCAAAAAATCGGCGCGGACCGGCCCGGCGGTCCCCTAGGCAATCGCCAGCGTCTTTATCGCGATTTGCTGCTGCTTCAGGACGCGGCGGATCGCGAAGGCATCCCGCTTGAGGTGGACGACGAACTCGGCTGCCTGGGCTTCGAGCTTGCTTGCACGTGGCGGCCTGCCTTGCGCCGCCTCAATGTGCGCACAATCCCGCGCGGGGTGGAGCTTGTCAGGCTGACGCCAAATGGCGCGTGGTCCGCGGGCCACGATATCTTGCGCCGCATGCCCTCCGGCGTGGCGGAACGGCCCTGACGCCGGGCATCCTGCTGCCGGCGGAGCAGCCCAAGGATTTCCCGAAGGATGGGCCGGTCCTTGTCATTACGGACGGGGCGTGCGATTGTCTCACTGTCCGGCGCGAGCACACCTGTCTCCTTGCCGGCGGCGGGCGGCTGCCGTTCACACCGCGCGCCCCTGTATTTTCAGTTACATAACGCAAAATGCCTGCTAATACCTAGTGGCGTTCGGCGCTTCCGCGATTTTTGTGGATGCGCGGTCTGGTGCTGCCTGTGCCCTTGCGTATTTGCGCTTAAGAAAATAGGGATCGGCTTGGCCCAATCTTGCCATGCGACTAGCGTATGGCGGAGACGGTGCTGGCACAGCTTGTTGGCGGGCGGCCACCCGGCCGGGAAAGGCGCAGCCCGGCAGGTAAGCTGTTTCGAGGAGCTTCAGGGGGAAGATTTATCGAGCCATGTTCTCACATAAAAAAGAATGCAGCGGTCAGGTAATTCCATGAGCAATGGCAGTGATCGAGATAGGGGACCGTCGTCCAGCGTGTTCGAGCCGGTCCGTGACGCCTTCCGTTTCAAGCTGCCTCCCGCCGCGTTGGAGCGGCTTTGCGATCTGGCGCAAGTCCACGCGCACTTCAGGCCGACCTTCGCCAATGCGATTACCGAGCTGTTCGCGAAGGCGCAGCGCTGGCACCGCATAGCGGCCCGGTCGGTTGAAATGGACGCGGTTGCGAAGGAACTCGACCGGATTTCGAAGGACGCCCGCAAGCTCAAGGAAGACATCGACAAGCTGAGCCCGCAGGCACGGGCAACGCTGGGCCTCTTTGCACTGCGGCTGGACCAGTTCAGCGAGGCAGATCAGCACGAGACCGTGCGCAGTCAGATCGAGGATCTCGTCAATGCAGGTGGCTACGGCCAGGCCGGCCCGAAGGTGGCGCAGTTGAGCTGGGTGGCCGGCAGGATCGAATCGGCGGCGGCCACCGAGACGTGGCCAAGGCCAAGGACCGGCCCGCTCGGCGCATGGAAAAACGGCGGCGATCAAAAGACTCCGCTCTTCGACACCTTCTACCGCTTCGTGACCGAGCTTGGCCGGATCGTTCAGGCATGCGGCAGCCCGCTGCACTTTGTGCCGGACAATATGACCAACGATCTGACCGCATTCCTGGAGGCGGCCACACCGCTTCTGCCGAACGGGTTCATCCCGCCAGAGGTGTTTCAAAAAGAAGAGCCCGGCGCCAAGCCCGCAAGCGATTCCCGGCTCAAAAAGCTCACGGCCTTCTGGTCGAAACCGCAATGAAGGCAGGGACTGGAGCCGCGAAGTAGCGGCTTCCAGCCGGCTTTCAAGCGCGTACGGTTTTCGTGGCTCAAGGCGCCATATTGCGCAAATGCTTCATAAAGGATAATAAGTAGCTCTAATCGGCGTGCGTGAGGCGGGAACGGTATCCCCCGGCTCTGGAGTAGCAATGGCGCTCTCGTTGGATCAGACTTACGATGTGATCGGCAAGCTTAGCCGCGCGGTCACATCGCAGGACATCTGCGACGGACTGACGAGCTTCACCGGCCGCTACGGCCTGACCTCGATGATTACGGCAAGCCTGCCCGCTGCCCATGAGCATAAGGCCAAGGCGCAGAAACGGCACCTCCTCGTGTCGGCATTTCCGCCCGGCTGGATGGACCGCTATCTGGCCCAGGATTATGCGCATATCGACCCCGTTGTGCGGCGCTGCAAGCACGACCTCTCGCCCTTCCTCTGGTCGGAATCCGCTTCCTTCACGCGGGCGGAGGACAGCGCCGTTGCCGACAGAATGTTTGGAGAGGCCCGCGAATTCAATCTCAAGGCCGGGTTCGTGGTGCCGATGATTACCCTCGACGGCCACATCGTCGCGCTGTCGCTTGGCGGAGAGGCTGCCGAGGTTCCGCCAGCCGCGCACGGCATGATTGGCATGATAAGCGCCTTTGCGATCTGCCGCGCCATCGAGCTGCGCGACCGGGAAGGCAGGCGCCGTCGCTCCAAGCTGACGGAGCGCGAAACGGAATGCCTGAAGTGGGCCGCCGAAGGCAAAACGGAGTGGGAGATCAGCGAGATCTTGAAGATCTCGGAACATACCTCCGACAAGCATCTGTCGAACGCGCGCCGCAAGCTTGGAGCGGCAAATCGCGCCCAGGCCGTGGCCAATGCCATCCGCTGGGGCCTCATCTCCTGATCGTACCAGGCATCGATCCGCAACCGGGCGGGGCTTGCGACGCGTCGATTGGCCGCGCGCGCATTGATATTAGCGAATCGAATGCATTACGCGATCGCGTAATGGTCAGCCACCTCGACCCATGTTGAATCCACGCTCGGCCGAGCGGGGGTGGTGCCAATGATTTATGTTGTATCGGGTGAAGACGTTGGGCGTTACTCGGCGCTCATGGAGCAAGTCTACCGGCTGCGGTACCGGATTTCGGCGGAGGAGCTTGGCTGGGGCGATCTCATCGCCGCGCAGGGCCTGGAACGCGACCAGGACGAACGCCCCGATGCGGTTCACCACATTTGCGTTCGCAACGGCAACGTTGTGGGCTACCAGAGCCTGCTGCCAACCGTGGGGTCTCATGTGCAAGCCGGCAGCCTTCCCAAACGGGGCCAGAGGCAACTTCCACGCGGGTTCGATATCTTTGAACTCGCACGCTATGGTGTCACCCCCGCTTGCCGCGAAGGAGGCTGCGGCACCTGTGGAGCCGCTTCCGAGCTGATCGCGGGATTGGTCGAATGGGGCTTGGCCTGCAGGGTCGGCAAAGTCACCATCGCGTTCGAAACTCACTGGCTGGTGCGCGCCTTGCAGCTCAAGTTCCGGGTCCAGCCGCTCTTCACGGAGTGCAAGAACGCAAGTCTAGTCCCCGTGCTGCTGGAATTCGATGAGGCAACGCTGCAGGCCATCCGCGATTACCGCAAACACTCAAGCCCGGTCGTTTCCTTCCTCGGCGAGCACGAGGGCAGGCGCATGGCCATGACCGTGTGACACCAACTCTATCCCGCAGCTTCGCCGCTGTGCGCACTGCAGTTCTCGAAGGCGTTTGAGCCGCCTACTTCGAGCAGCGGCAAAAAACGGCGAAACTGCTTGCCGGGGGGAAGTGGACCTGCAAAAAACGGGCAGCGGCGGCGCTACTGCGGCGGGAGACCTCAAGCCAATGACCAAAACAGCTGTGATAACCGGAATCACCGGGCAGGACGGCGCTTACCTGTCGGCCCTGCTGCTTGAAAAGGGCTATCGTGTCGTTGGGGTCGTCCGCCGCTCGTCGCATGAAGGCATTGCCGCCCACCGCATGCGCTGGCTCGGCATCGCGGACAAGGTCAAGCTCGTCGATGGCAACCTCGCCGACCTTTCCTGCCTTATCCGCATCATGCAGGACGCCCAGCCGGACGAGGTCTACAATCTCGCGGCTCAGTCCTTTGTCGCCGCTTCCTGGAATCAGCCCCTGCTGACGGCCCAGATCACGGGCACGGGTGCGCTGAATGTACTGGAGTCCTTGCGGATTGCGGCGCCCAAGGCTCGCTTCTATCAGGCTTCCTCGTCCGAAATGTTCGGCAAGGTCCAGGAAGCCGTGCAGAGCGAGACGACGCCTTTCTATCCGCGCTCGCCCTATGCGGCCGCGAAAGTCTTCGCCCATTGGTCCACGGTGAATTACCGGGAAAGCTTCGGCATCCATGCGTCTTCCGGCATCCTGTTCAATCATGAGAGCCCGCTCCGGGGCCTCGAATTCGTAACCCGCAAAGTCACCGACGGCGCTGTACAGATCAAGCTCGGCAAGGCGCGCGAGCTGCGGCTCGGCAATATCGATGCGAAGCGCGACTGGGGGCACGCCCGCGACTATGTGCGGGCGATGTGGCTCATGCTGCAACAGGACGAGCCCGGCGATTATGTCGTCGCCACCGGCCGTACAACGTCGGTGCGGGAAATGTGCCGCATCGCCTTCGAACATCTGGGGTTGAACGCGGACGAGCACATCGTGATCGACCCTGCCTTCTACAGGCCGGCGGATGTGGAAATCCTGCTTGGCAATCCTCAAAAGGCGCGCACGAACCTCAACTGGCATCCAGAGATCGGCCTCGAAGAGATGATCC
>Ga0182021_10004242_pt1 | contig 16822 bp, 13 predicted proteins | sample 612E3MmetaG_FD_120493 | JGI IMG/M metagenome (GOLD analysis project Ga0182021, IMG submission 120493) | Permafrost microbial communities from Stordalen Mire, Sweden - 612E3M metaG (Illumina Assembly) | ecosystem: Environmental > Terrestrial > Soil > Wetlands > Permafrost | place: Sweden...
CACCGAGGAGGCCAGCCTCAGCCAATGGTTTAACGCAAGTCTTTTCAAAAGAGGTGGCCCAGAAGATCGCCTTATCTTTATCCCCCTCGACCAGGGCTTTGTGGGTGACGAGCTGGGGAACCTCCACGGAGTATTCGAACCCCCTTTCTGTCCTTGCCTTTCTTAATCCAGGCGTTGACCTGGAACTCGCCCGGCGGCCTGTAGAATGAGCTGTTGATCTCGACGGTGCTGAAATACTTGGAATAGTAATCAAACCAGGCTCCTTTCTTATTCGCGAGATCAATGGGATAGAACCCACCTACCCAGTCATCGTAGGACCAGCCACTGCAGCCCACCAGGATCGTCATTCTACATGTGATATTGAAGGGAGACGGGAAATAGATTTTCTAGGTATTAGTTTAGAGAAGATAACCCGGAAAGCAAAACCTTTTTTGTCAGACAACTCGTGGATAAAGTCGGAGTGGAAATGTCTAAAGATTGCAATTCGATTGCAAGAACCGAGGTCAGCAGTTCAAGGAAGGCGGCAATAAATGTAACTCATGAAATAGATGAGGAACATTTTGAGGAGCCAGAAATGGCAAGCAAGGAATGCGATATCTGTGGGGAGCTAGTGGATCCGGCCTGTTTGCTCTTCATTGGCAGAAATGGTGGTGGCAAAAATCTATTCTCTTGTGGCAAATGCTGCAATTCCGGTAGCTGTGAGGATTAAATCGGGCTTGCCATCATTTGCGCAAAAACAAACGCCGCCTCTGCCCAAGCCTTCTCCAATAACCCTCGATAGTAGTTTCCATCGAACTCTGAGGCGGTCCTTGTTGGCTCCAGAGAGACGATATTTTCTGTTCGGCATTGCAGCAATCTGGCATACTATAGCCAGCGGGAAGACAAACAAATGAGGGAATTCTCACGACAAATGAATACACAACTGCGCTCTTGCTACAAAGAGAGTCGATGATTAGAATGCGTTGGTAGTGTGTAGAAGGATTCTGGAGTTTCGCCAAAGAAAGATTAAACATCATGGCATATCAAGAAATAAATTCCTGTTGTACATCAAGGAGATGAAGTGGAGATATAATAATGGAATATCATCTGTTTGATCTATTGATAAAATATATGTAGGGGCAGATAATTTATAATCACCTTAAATTATTCGTGCAGCAAGATTCGACGAGATGAACCATGTCAAATGATGTGTACGAGGAGCTTGCCCAACTCGCTCACCTGGTAAGGAGCCTACAAGAACAAGGCAGCTATGAAGAGGCGATCCAATACGTAAAAAAAGCCTGTGATCTAGCCAAGCGACGCCTGGGTGATAAAGATTTGAGTTATGCTAGTACGCTGGCCGATCTTGGGGGGCTATACCGGTTGACTGGAAACTACACTGCAGCCGAACCACTATTGCAAAAAGCGCTTGAGATCGCGGTTCGCGGTTTTGGAGAGGAACATCTAGATGTTGTCGCGAGAATCATGAACAATCTGGGGGCACTATACTTTTCAATGGGCAATTACACTGCGGCCGAGCCGCTCTATCGCCGCGCACTGGAAATCAACCTTAAGGCACTGGGCGAGGACGATCCTGACTATGCAACTGGATTGAACAACCTTGGAACTCTTTATCTGGCGATGGATAACTATACGTCCGCGGAAAAGATTCTAAAACATGCGCTGGAAATCAGGCAAAAGACTCTGGGAGAGGAAAACCAGTACGTGGCTGAAAGCCTGGATAACCTGGCGCAAGTATACGCTGCACAAGGTAATCATACTTCCGCGCAGGATCTCTATCAACGGGCACTTGAGGTATATCATCTGAGTGTAGGGGAGCAGCATCCGGGCGCTGCAATTACCTTGAACAACCTTGCCAAATTGAACCAGCAGATGGGAAACCTCACCGATGCCGAATCCCTTTACCGGCAAGCGTTAGAGGTGTATCGCGCGACTCTGGGTGAGGAGCATCCTTTCTTTCTTGCTGCGCGCGAAAATCTGGTGGCGTTACATCATGTACTGGCTCGTCGTATTTCAATTGAAAAAGTCGAGCAAGAAATTCTGCCGTTGCACCAAGAAGCGAGCCGCCTGCGCGAACAAGGCCGTTTCAAAGAGGCCATTCCATTGGCAGAGAAGCAGCTGGAAATCTTACGCAAGGCTGGGGTAGACGAGCAGAATCCGCAGTATGCGACAAGCCTATCCAACCTGGGCGATTTGTACCGTCTAGCTGGCAACTATGGCAAAGCCGAACCACTCCTAAAACGAGCACTTAAAATTTACGGCCTTGCGGTTGGCAAAGAGCACCTTTATTTCGCAGGGACTCTAGATAGCCTGGCGGCCCTCTACCATCAGAAAGGTGACTATGCCCGGGCAGAACCTTTGTATCGTCAGGCATTGGAAACTAAACAGCGGATTCTAGGCAATGAGCATCCTGACGTTGCTGTCACCCTGAGCAACTTTGCAATGCTGCACGCTGAGAGGGGTGACTATGAAGCAGCTGCATCCCTCATGAGCCAATCGCTCGAATTGGCTTGCCGGACGCTCGGCGAGGAGCATCCCTTCGTAGTTGCTACCCGTGACGCCCTTGCGAATTTATATCTAGTGTCTGGCTTTTCCCCTTCTGCGCAAACTGAGGCCGAAGGTATCGAAGCCCAGCTCGGTCAACTGAGCGTGCAGGCAGATCAACTTCGCGATGAGGGACGTTTCGCAGAGGCGATTCCACTCTTGGAGCAGCAGCAGTGCATGGTTCGCCAGTTGGAGGACGGGGAGGAAAACCTGTCGTTCGCTAGAGTCCTGAGCAAACTAGGCTGGTTGCATTACGAACTGGGAGATTACGCTGAAGCAGAGCCTCTTTTACGGCGAGCAGAAGAGATCACGAGGCGGATGGTCGGAGAAGCTGACCCTGAATATGCCCGGGAATTGAACAATCTGGCTTTGCTGCTGCGTGCGATAGGCGACTATCCGGCAGCTCTGGAGATGTCTGAGCGGGCGCTGAAAATCGCGCGCACAACGCTTGGGGAAGAGGATCCGCATGTTGCCACCATGCTGAACAATTTGGCCGGATTACATATGGCCATGGGGAATTACTCCGCTGCTGAGCCGTTGTATCAGAAGGCGTTAACCATCCGGCGGCGAAGCTTTGGCGAGACGAATCCTCAGGTTGCGGAGATTCTGGACAACCTCGGCAGTCTGTACTATGCAATAGGCGATTATGGTACCGCTAAAGAGCACGCCCAGCAGGCCTTATATATATATCGACTGACGCTGGGTGATCGGCACCCGGATGTCGCGACGACCTTGGGCAATCTGGCGGGAATGTATATCACGATGCGTGACTACGACACCGGCTTGACGCTGCTGGAGCAGGCATTGGTAACAGAGCGAGCAGTCTTCGGGGAGCAGCATCCAGCGGTTGCCTTTACTCTTGACAGATTTGCGGGACTACGACGCGCGCAGGGGAAGTATTCAGTAGCGGAGGATTTGTATTTAAAGGCCCTGGCTATGGACCGCGCGTTACTCGGGGAGCATCATCCGCGAGTTGCCGAAGGGCTCTTCAACTTAGCCGAGCTCTATCGCGAGATGGGAGATTTTTCAGCTGCCGAGCGTCAGATGCGGGAGGCTGTCCAAATCTCTGAGAACCAGGCGAGCCAGAACCATCCGGTATGTGCCTGGATGGTTTATATACTGGCGCTTCTCTGTGCTGCAGGCGATCGCAACGATGAGGCACTGAGTTACCTGATGCAGGCAGCCGCCTTAGAGGATCGTGCGATTGGCCAGGTTTTCTCGATCGGCTCTGATAGGCAGCGCCTGAATTATCTCGCACTGGCACATACTACTTATGATTTCTACCTGTCAGTATTCGTCAAGAACTTCCGCAGCATTCCAGAAGCAACACAGGCGGCCCTGGGATTCGTCTTGCGGCGCAAAGCACTGGCGCTCGAGTCGCTGATGATCCAACGTGACGCTGTGCTCCGCGGCCGCTACCCTGCCCTAGCATATAAGCTCAGGGAATTAGCGACGTTGCGCCTTCAAATTGCCCAGAAAACCCTGAGCGGATCGGGTATTTACGATCCAATCGCCCACGAGCGGGTTCTTGCGGAGTGGCATATTCGGCAAGAACGCCTGGAGACCGAACTCGCCCGTCAGATCCCGGAGATGAACCTGAAGCAACAGTTCCGCACTGCTGACCGGCAGGTGGTCACCGGGTCTTTGCCTGAAGGGTCATCGTTGGTCGAGTTTGTACGCTTCAATGTTTATGACTTTAAGGCCGTTCCCGCTATAGGCGGGCTACAATGGAAGCCCGCCCGCTACCTGGCCTTTGTCCTGCCAGCCGGCGAGCCGGACAATGTGAACCTGATCGACCTGGGAGAAGCTGCGGGTATTGAGCAAATGGTTGCCGGTTTTCGCGCCTCCATCACCGGCGGCGATCGGGCCCTGACCAAGGAACCGGAACCAGTTGTTCAGGCGGCTGGCACCGCCAGCGGAGCTGCCTTGCGCGCGGCCGTTTTCGATCCGTTGCTAGACGCATTGGATGGCTGCAAACGTCTCTTCCTGGCGCCTGATGGCGACCTGTCGCAATTGCCGTTTGAGGCACTTCCCATGGAAGATGGTCAGTTCGTGATCGACGTTTACACCATCAGCTACCTTAGCACCGGACGGGATGTGGTCCGCTTCGCTACCACGACTTCGGTTTCCCGCCAGCCGCCCGTGGTCTTGGCCGACCCCGACTACAATCTGGATGCAGAAGGCATAGAAATTCTTGCTGACGAGCAGCGACCCATCAGCCGCCAGTCGCGCGACTTGAACAGGAGCACATTGCGTTTCACCCGCCTGAAAGGCGCCCAAGAGGAAGGCGAGCAGGTCGGCGACCTGCTGGGCGTGAAGCCACTGATTGCCCAGGCAGCCCTGGAAGGAACGCTTAAAGACTACCGTTCACCACGCATCCTTCACTTGGCCACCCACGGCTTCTTCCTGCCTGACCAGCCCCGCGATCCCAACCCCGGACTGCCCGATCTACCGACGATGAGCTCTGGTGGCGAAATGAGTGGCCAGCTGTTCGGCCGGCGCCTGGAGAATCCGATGCTGCGCTCGGGGCTGGCCCTGTCGGGGGCCAACACCTGGCTGCAGGGCAAAACGCTCCGGCCGGAGGCTGAAGATGGTCTGTTGACCGCCGAAGATGTGACCGGGCTGGATTTGTTAGACACTGAGCTGGTGGTGCTTTCGGCCTGCGACACCGGCCGGGGCGAGGTGCACGTCGGCGAAGGGGTATTCGGGCTGCGGCGAGCGTTCGTGCTGGCGGGAGCGAAAACGCTGGTGATGAGCCTGTGGAAGGTGCCGGACCAGGCGACGCGGGAGTTGATGGTGGACTTCTATGAGCGCCTTCTGACCGGAACGAGTCGCGCCGAGGCGTTGCGGGCAGCGCAACGAGCATTGAAGGCCAGACCGGGGTATGAACATCCCCGCTTCTGGGGCGCCTTTATATGCCAGGGCGACCCAGGCCGCTAAGTTGAAATCTGAGGCTGAATACTGCTTCCCGACATTCAATTCAGGCCGCCAGATGAACGCAACAAGAGGAGGACATCATGGAAACTTCACTATCTGCACCGATATATCACGTTCTGCTGATCGGTATTGATGCCTATCCGCCGGGCTACAATAGCCTTACAGGTTGTGTCAACGACATTGACGCCATCGAGCAATTGCTGCTCGCCCCACCGGGGATTGGCGTCCCAGCCGAGCAGATACATATCACTCGCGTGGCGGCTTCGCATCCCCACCGACCGTCAGGCTCGCCTTTCCAGGCGCAGACCCTACCCCCGACGAAAGCCAACCTTATTCAGGCGTTGACATCCCTGGCTGGGCCGCAGGTGAAGCCATCCGATCGAGTGCTGATCTACTACTCGGGCCATGGCCATGAGAGACTCTGGCCGGGCAGTGAGGTGTGGCATGAAGCACTCGTGCCACACGACGGCCTGCGGATTGACTTTCTCTATGATGTTGAGGTTAATGCTTTGATCAATGCGATTGCCGCCCGGACGAAAGATCTTACCATCGTGCTCGACTGCTGCCACTCAGCGGGCGCAACTCGCGATTTGAGCGATGTCCAGGCACTCGGAGCAGACCGCACTCTGGTCGGCGACCTTACCCCAGGCGAGCCACCTAATCTGGCTGTACTCGACACAGGCTTGCCTGGCACGCTCTCTGCGAGTGCGTCCGGCCCTCCGGGAATGCTCCAGACCCTAGACCCGGATTACTTGGTGATCGTCGCCTGCCTGCCCGACGAAAAGGCCGGCGAAGGTGCTTATCCTGGTGAGCAACGACCGTACGGAATATTAACATACAGTCTGGTCAGCGTGCTGAGTGGCAAAGATGCCAGAGTACGTGCTGAGTTGCGTTGGGCCGACATCTGGTCGGAATTGCTTGATAAAGTCGGCCGGCGTTGTTCGCAGCTCGGCCGGAGGCCGCAACAGCCCTGGTACATTGGCCGGAACGAGCGGCGTATTTTTGGCGGTCCCTGGGAGGAACAGGACGTTGGGTATTGCGTCACCCGCTTGACCGATGGGCGTTATACCATTAGTGCTGGGACGCTGATGGGTTTATCAAGAGATGCCGAAGTTGCGGTTTATGGCCCCACTCCGCCGCGGTTCCCCGAGATCGGGTCGCTTGAGGACAAGCCGGTCGGGCGCCTCAAGGTGGTCGAAGCTGGCCGTGCTACTTGCACGATGATCTCAGTCGGCGCGGCATTCTACCTGCCGCAGGGCGCACGGGGCCGGCTGGCAAAACCGGGAGAGAGTGAACGGCTGCGTGTAATGCTCAAGCCGGATGATGTCAGCTTGGCTTCCGAACTCGGGCAATCGCCACTGCTCGAAATCATGCCTGCCGGCGAACCCGACGCCGATGTCGAGGTGATTGCCCAGCTTGATGGCAGTTGGACGATAGGCAACGACGTCGAGATGGTTCTGGCGTGGGTTCCACCGATGGAAACCGCTGCGCTCCGCGCAGGCCTTGACTGGTACCATCGTTATCAGACGGTCCTGCGCCTGGCAAAGAACTGCAACGATCCACAATTGAACAGGAGCCTGAGCATCCGCTTGCTTGATTGTACCGACACGGCTGCATTGGAGGCAATGACACAGGAGCAGTTAGCTGATCCCCAGTTACCCGAAGTGGGCCGCGACGAGCAAGGTATTTACTTTGTGAAGCAGAAATCTCGGTCCTGTGTCAAGGTTTCTAATGCATCGTTGTTCACCCTCCAAGTGACCCTCCTTAATTGTAGCGCGGGTGGCTTAGTAGAGTATATGGGAGAGGCGACATTGAGAGAAGGTGCCAGCCAGGTGATGTGGTTTCGCAGCGAAGTTGGTAAGGGTTTTCCTGCTATGCCTGACAATTTGCCCCTCCCCAGTGATAGTGTTGCACCCTTTCCCTTTGTTACCGACCGCCTGATCGTTATCGGCACCACCCGCCGCGACGTCAACTTGAATTACCTGCGTGTGGATAAGACGTTTCAACAGGTGGTTGATGAGAACGTGCTGCCTCGTGATGCGAGGGCAATGACAGAAGATGCCGAGCGGAGTTCCAATTCCCCGGTGGAACTCTGGACGGCGACACTCACACCATTACGAATTCACCGTCGATAAGAGAAAATTCGCGATCGATGCGCATGGTGCGATCGCAGTCCGCCATACGATCTCAATTCGAAGGAGAAATGGAAGGAGATGCGAGATGAAGCACTCAACCGCCAAGGGGCGTGATAGATCCAAATAAAGCTGGCTGCAAATCGACAAGCAAGCTTTCCACTTGTTCGAGCAGGTCCGGCACGATGAGGCAATACGAATAGCAGTGAAGGCTTGTCAGTTGGCTAGCCAACAGTTCGGCGCGGACCATCCGGATTATGGCAGCAGCCTGAACAATCTGGTGGCCCTGTACATGCGAATGGGGGATTACACAACTGCCGAGCCTTTCATGCGTCAGGCGCTGGAGATCACGAGCAAAGCCCTAGGAGAAGACCATCTGGACTATGCCATCCTGCACAACCTAGCAGTTCTCTACAAATATATGGGCAAGCACGCCGAAGCGGCACAGCTCTACCATCGGTTAGTGAACACTACACGCACGACCATGGGAGATAACAGTACGGAATACATAGCCAGCCTGGACAACCTGGCGGAGCTTTACCGGGCAATGGGCAACGATGCGGCAGCCGAGCCCCTTTTGCGCCAAGCGCTGGAGATCCGGCTCAAACCTCTGGGTGAAGACCACCCAAGACTACATCCAGGGCCTGAACAACCTGGCGGTTCTGTACCGGGCAATGGGCAACTACGCGGCCGCTGAGCCGCTTTTGCGCCGCCAACAGCCTGAACAAGCTGGGGAACCTGCACAAAGACGCGGGCAACTACTCCGCAGCCGAGCCACTCTACCGACAGGCACTGGAGATTATTCGCGAAGCACTGGGAGAGAATCATCCGAATGTTGCCCACAGCCTCAAAAACCTAGCGGACCTGTATTCTGTAATAGGCAACTACCCTTCGGCCGGGCCCCTCTATCGGGAGGCGCGGATGTTTTGGGTCAGGCTCTGGGAGAAGAGTATCCGGACTACGCCAAGAGCCTGATCGATCTTACGAACATCATCAGAAATTCGTCGGGAGCGAGACTGGTTGAGAGCATAGCCAGCCTTATCTCACGGTGCTCGATCTGCTGCTTGCGCTTCAGGGACTTGAGTTCCGGCGAAGCTTCTCTATATTGCTTTATAGGCTTCGAGGCTGACATCATCTTGTTCGCGCACTTTTTGTGCCCTCTGCTCCTCTGCATCTTCCTCTGAGAGGTCAATCTCAGGTCATTCCTTCTCCAGATCCTTCTCAAGCGAATCCAGTTCCAGCAACGACTAGACTTCACCGAATCTTGGCTTTGTTATCCTTCTTCATCGTGTTCAGGATAGAGTCGGTGCCTGTGTAATCCTTGTTTGTTTTCTTCAGCCTCTTCGTCTCGATTCTCAGGTTCAGCAGCGAGGATAGAACACTTGCGAGAAATCCAGTCCTCTCCGGGTGCCCGATTGTCTCGGGCGAGAGGTTGTACTTAACAATGATCGAAGGATATCGAACAAGGAAAAGTTTTAGAAGTAGAAGTTCATATTGAACAATGATGTAAGTTTTCTGAGATATATATGTGTGGAGATTCGAACAGGTTGATGTAACTGATATCTCTGGTATCTGTCAGGAGGGATGATTTGGACAATGAGTTACTAAGTCTGTTACAACATGCTGAGAGCTATGATGAAGGTCTTACTGCCATTAGGGACAAAGCAGAATTCATAGATGAAGAGATGTTATCCGCCATCGATGAGTGGCTAAAGGTTGAGGGAACTGAGCAGAAGGCAAAGTGGCTTAAGAACTGGCATCGAGAAGCCAGTGCAATGATATTCTCTAACGAGCTGTTCAAGACTGAAGATCCCGAAAAGGCTCGTATCCTCCTGGCATCAGCCGAGCCCGACATAGCACGGAGGGCATTGGTCGCATTCCTTGCTAATAATGAAAATAGATTTAAGCAGCTATCGTCGGCTCTCTCCGATATGAATGCGCTGATTTCCAACCTAGGAATTGAAACAGCGAAGGACAGGAGGGGTGACTTTGAGGAGGAACTCCAGACCGGTCTCACGCGCCTCTCCCTTTCAGAAGGGCTGGCGGATAAAGCCAATATCGATGAATTGAAGGCCGGTGTATACTTATGGGAGGGTTTGCTCCATAATCTGGAATACGATATGCTGCAGGCCTTTGAGGAGAAGGATAATCTAAAGGCCACAGCGGAGGTGGCCAGAGGATGCCTCAAGCGATCAATGAAGCTGACCTCCAACTTCAAAACCAGAGCGTTCTGCCTATACAACCTTGCTAAAGCTTGGTATGACGAGGATCCAGATAAGAGCCTTGAATGCTTGAACGTTTTTGATAAGGAGATGGAGAGGAGCGATGTCAATACAATCGGCTTGGATAGGCGGTTCTTAGAGGAATCCAAGCTGATGCTCGTGAAGGGAAAGTCAAAAGTTCTTCAGAAGCTGAAAAGGTTTAGGGAATCGTACGACGTCCTTCGCCCAGCAATCGAAGAGCTGGAGAATGAGCTTTGGTCCGTGGTCTCACCCAACATGGTTGCCGTTATCGTAGGAGAGAACAGCGACCTTTACGAGAGAGCAGTCAAAGCCTGTTTCGAGCTGGGCCAGGAGGATGCGCAGTTTTTAAATGAAGCGTTTGAGTATGCTGAAAAAATGAATGCTCGGGCGGCATTGAATCTGTGGAGGACAGTCGTTGCCCCAGGGCCTGAAGTCGACCCGGAACTTATTGAGAGAAAGACAAGACTATTTGACGAATTGAGCTATAAGAGCAGCGATTCGGATACAGATCTTTCCATCGAGGAGCTAGATGATCTTAAGAGGGTCCAATGGGAGATCGGTGCAGTTGAGCAGAGGATCTGGGAGCAGAGTAGGGTCAAGATGTTCGATAACACTGCCTGGCCTGCGAGTTTAGACCAAATCGCGAAGCTCATTCCTCAAAATACAGTCCTTATAGAGTACTTCGTTACACCTGATGAGATATTCACCTTCGTCATCGATAGCAAGGGCCTTTCCCGTGCCCATAAGGCCACGTTTCAAAGTAGCGATCTGCGTGGGATAGTGGATTTAGCTAATGTTGCTATCGGCTTAAGGGAAAATTACACATCATTTGAAGAGATGGAGAATAGGGGTATCAAGTTCCCCCTAGCCCAGCCAACCAACCTGGAATTCCTATACAAATTTTTGATGGAACCTGTTAAAGAGCACCTTTTGGGCAAGGAGGTGGCCTACATCGTCCCACACTCGTATCTAAGGAATGCGCCTTTCCACGCCTTTTACCGAATGGAGGGCGAGAACATGAGGTACCTCATCGAGGACATAGCCATATCTTACGCTCCCTCCGCCACCATATTAAGGCTATTGGACAGAAATCCAAGGTCACTGAAGACCTGTTTTTCCGCAGGGGTATCGATGAAGAATGGCGGACCAGTAGGCGGCTTGGAAGAGGCCACGATGGTGGCAAAAATATTCAACTCACAGGTTATACCCGGGACAAAGAATGCGTTTTTGTCAAATGCTGGCAGCTACGATGTAATCCATCTATCGTGCCACTCCATCAGGCAGAGTGCTGTCACAATCTATAATGGCCTCAGCCTAGAAAATGCCGAGATCCTGCTTCCAAAAGATGTCCCAGAGCTAAAGTGCTCCCTGGCAACCCTTAGTGCCTGTTCCACATATTCCGGCGATACATCAAATACGAGAGAGTTGGCCGGGATAGTTGGTGGATTCCTCAGAGCCGGATCAAGATCGGTGGTGGGTAGCTTGTGGCCGGTTTACTACAAATCCACTTACCTGCTTATGGAGGAATTCTATAGGAATCTGATGGCTGGGCAGAGCAAAGCAGTCGCTTTCCAAAAGGCGCAGGTGATGGTTAGGAAAACTTATAGTTACCATCCATTGTTCTGGGCCCCCTTTTTTTTGGTAGGCATGGCAGATTGATACTAACTAAATCGCAGGAGTTCAAGAATATGAAAGAGAATGATCTATTTAAGCCAAACATCTCTGGTGAGACTAAGGACATTGTTCCCATACCAAATGATATGAAAAATTTAGAAAAGTTTCTGGAATCCCATCCATATCCTCTCTACGCGGCGGTGCTAGGCACGGATATCGATAAGTTCCTTGGGGACTATATTGCCAAGAACTGGTTGAACCTTCATTACATGAGCGGCGAAGACTGCCTTTTCCTCTCGGCCTATGCGCCTGAGAAGGTGGATGCAGATGTAGTCGATTACTGGAAAAAGAAGCTAAAGGGTGAGTACGAGGGCATATGGGAGAACGTGTCAAAACCCGCTTCGAGCTACGGTTATGCCAGGATGCTAAAGGTGCCTTATGATAAACTTCCTTGCCTGTTCCTGGGGACCGACCTGAAGGCGAACCAGGGAATAGTCGCAAAAATACCCGAGTGGAATGAGAAAGATCTCACCACGCTATTCGAATTCGTATTTCAGAAGGCTCATGAATCCTTAGAGCTGAACCCCTCTGATCGTTTAGGGAAGATCGAATCAGATATAGATAGACTCTACATGGCCAAGTTAGGAAGTATTTATGTAAAAGCCCATTGGATGGAGTATGTCAAGCCTAAGGAAGTTTTGGGGAGCATCATAGAGGAGCTGATCGCCGCAGTCATCGCTGGGATAAAGAAGGGCATAGGGATTCCTTGAGGAACTTCACTTTTCCTGAGGTGCAATTCCTCCCTTGCAGCAGCAATGCTTGAAGTATTATACCCGCATGGAGCAAGATCATCGCCTCGCTGGAGGCCTGCTTCAAGGCCTGAGCCACGTACTCTGTAGTCTCCCCGGCATCCTCGTAGATCAAGGGGTCGTGCTCGATGACGATCAAGGAGTCGCGAGCCTCTTCAAGAATAGTCATGAGCTGAAAGACTGTGAAGGCTCGGCGGATCTCCAGGTCCTGGAACTTGCGGTCTAGACGGCTGTCGACTGAAGAGTAGTTCCCGCAGATGTAGAGGACCTTGAACCGCTGCAGGTTCAGGGAAGACAGGCTGGCTACATTACTTCCAGGATATTGAAGACGAACCGATCCACGATTGCCTGCTTGTCACCTTTGATAACGGAAATCACCTGGCTTACAGCGACCAGAGGATGTTCGGCGGATTGGTCTCGCCGAGGATCCCCATCTTTTGTCCAGGGAATAAGGTCTAGGACCAGATGCCCTGGACCTGAATCCTACTGTCTTCTTGGAACTGATCAAAAGAGACGAGGCATTATCAAGCCTGCACTACTTGACCAACATCTTATAGCGGGTCTGGACAACTCTATGCTGATGAGCTCTTTTTCAGGTTGGCATCTGTCCCAAAGCCAGGGTCCTGTAGACGCGTCTATGCCGCAGAAGCCTGCGCTGACCAAAATCCACGCAGTTACTCCTGAGGAATATTTCCTAATAATTCCTCAACAGTCCGTCCGTAAAATTTTCCTGTTCGGGCTTTATGCGCTGGGCCTACTTGTGGCCTTAGCTTCAAGTCTGGAAATAAGCTCTCCCGCGACATAGTTGTAGGCCCTCTTTGTGACGGAGTACGTTGCCGTGGGCGATCATTATTTCGCATAGTTCCGGCCAAACTGCTGATCTTTATGGCCCGCAATATCGATGAGAACGATCCTCCGGTATCTTTCAGTGCGCTTGGCCATCAGACAAACTGTTTATCGGGTTCCCATTCCGTACACCGATATCCTTCCACAGAGAACCAAGCAAGGACTTCATGTCTGAGAAGGCAGTTTTCCTGGATGCCGCAGTTATAGCAAGTCTTAGTCCCTTCAGGCAACCATTGGTCGCAGACAACACCCGGTACTTCGTGGTTGCAAACATGCAGTTCTTCATCATCAGCAAGATGATGACAGCAAGCTGGGTAACATCCGTTCCTTTCCCATCCCATTGAGTTCTTGCCGTACCACACCCTTGAGTCATTGCAGTTCTCACACGTCTTGATCATGCTATCATCAACAATCGTGGACGCTGGCATGAGGCCATCATTCAACTTTCGCTTCATCAGCAAGCCTAGCCGATCGGTTTCGCGAACCTCCATCAACTCACGTAGTTCTGACGGTCGCATCGTTTGGTTGATGAGGAGGCCCTTAGCATCCGCGGCAGCCTTTTCATATACCGCCCTTAGGTCTTTGACTTCATGGTCCATAATCACAGCGTTATAGACATCAAACTCTTCTTGTATGCAATTTAGAGTCTCCCAATAGGTTGGTATCTTGTTCGTGAGTTCTGTTTGGTACTTAACCATCCCAACGACCGACTTACGACATTGTTTTGCGTTAAACCCGTCCGATTTCATGCGCTTCCATCGCAGGACATATCCCTCATGCTGACTAATCATGTTGGCTACATGATCACGGATGACAGAGGCCAGCTCTGTGCGCCCGATAGAATCCGCTTCAGCCGCCACTTTTCCCATGCGTTTTACCAGTTGCCATCCCCCGGACGTAACTGCTGCTGCCATCATGTGGATCAGCATTTTCTCTAATTCGTCCTTGGGGCACAGGGGATGCACACGTATCTGTTTGTTAGTGCGATCGAGACACCCATAGGGCATATACTCATCATAACGGTAATCATAGTCCAGGTTGGTTTGCTCTGTTATAACCAGCGTCCACTTCATCCTTGGGAAGTACGTGCCTTTTATGCTCTGGAACACTGCGTTAATCTCGGCCTGGATCACATCACTGTTCTTAATCGGAATTAATTCGTCGTTACCATAACCACGAATTTTTTCGTTGTCGGCAAGCAGCTGGGTCATGTCGCCTCCTTTTTCCCGAAGGTCAGTTATCACTTGGCCCTTTTGGTTTCCGGTTTCACGTGCTATGCCTGTTGAGGCGGCATGATTAGACGCGCCTCCAATATGCAATTCTGTGTTTTTCATCTAGCTTATAGGGGGTCAATCTTATATTTACAGGCAATAAAATCGCGAAAATTAGCGAATTTACATGAATAGAAATTACAGAACATTAATCTTACTACTTGTGTTCATTTTGAAAAGAAAGCATTGATGAGATTTCAAAATTCGAAATCGAAACTATGAAAATGCGACGATGTCGCTAGATGCTTATTTTTGAACATTCTTCATGGCACACCATCATGAGGTGTTGCCTCATTCATGGAGGGATGAAAAGCGATATCTTTGGCATGATTTTCATGTGAACTTATAAATTGCCAGAAGAATGCACAATTGACCAATTAGATACTATCTGAACACAAACGCCGCCTCTCCCCAAGCCTTATCCAGCATCCCTCTATAGTACAAAGCATAGAACTCCGATTTGAGGAGCGGTCAAGTTGACGAGCAGCAAAGAATTAGAGAACTTAGGGAAGGCAATAGCCGAGATCGGAAAGGGAAGAACCTGCTTTACTATGCAAACAATAAAAGAGGTCAAAGAGGCTTTGTTTAAGAAGGGCTACGAAGGAGCCGAGCTGTATGGTGCGCAGCTTGCGGAAGGAGACGAATTTACCGAGTTGCTTCGAGTGCTGATGATATGCAAGAAATACAATCTCAGTCCTGAGACTGCCGCAAAAGTACTCGATAACCTGAACCGGATTGAGTCTGGAAAGTGGTAAACCGCTAGGGCCCAGAAGACCTACTTCGTTATTTATTCATCCTAGTCCTTGCAGAAACAAACGCCGCCTCTGCCCAAGCCTTCTCCAGCAGCCCTCGATAGTATGCAGCATCGAACTTTGATGCTGTTCTCTCTGGATCCACCTCCCACTTCCGGGCATCCCTAATCACATAGCCAATCTCCATCCCTGGAGCCAGGGGAAGCCCTTGCTTCATGTGGGCCTGCACAGCCGAAGCCTGCGGGATTGTTCTCTAATATGAGCCTATTTACACTACCCACAAATTCATTGAACCATTCATCTGAACTCTATATGATCCCCACCTCAAAATAGTACTTTAATAAATGTAATCTGAATAGGGTTTGGTGTTTAGACTATGTCTGTTACCAAGATTGATACACATGATGGTAATGAGCTTTTGGTTAAAAGCTCTCGAAACAGAACCGTAATCCTAAAAAAGGCTGACATGCAGAATAACTTCGAAAAATGGTTAAGCCAAACTTGGCATTATGGGGTAATTGATACGGTAACCAACGTGGATAGATCGGTTATTATTGAGTTCATCAGGGAATTTGCCAATGATCCTATCGATTTTAATATTGACCTGTTGGTCGATCATCTATATTGGGAGATCAATGAGCGGGAGGCAACGACTCTGAACTAGCGCCTAGCAGAGTGGACCAGATTCTTTATCTCTCATCCCCAGCTCGACGCAGCTTGATGGTAAAGTGTCAAAAGTCCAAATCCTTCGCAACAGCTCCTTCGTTAACTCGATGAACATGTAGATGATTGCAGCCTCAAGAGGATCATCAAGTATGGAAAGCCTCGCTGGAATGTCACTTGGCTTTGCCAGCCTCTGCCCGAGACCTCCTTAGCCCCCATCCTAACGCTCTCAAAGCTCCTGCCCTACAACTCACCCAGACAGAACTCTCTTGGCCATGGCTCCTCCTCTTCTCGCCAACTCTCCTTGCTCCAGCTCTGCTCCTTCAGCCTCATCCGGATCATCTCATCCACGTCAGCAGGACGTGCGTGAAAGATTTCTTTGAGGGATAAGTCCCTTTAGGTACAAGGCCGCTTATTGATAACATTTTTAGTTAAGATGCTGCTTCAGCACCTCTTGATAGAGCCTGGCGACATTCTCGCGTGTCTTGGTTTTGCTCATCTCCGGGAATCCGTGATACTGCATGGCCTCCTTTGCATCCTCGGGAAGCTTGAGCTTGTATTGGCTGCGGGATAAGAACCAGCCCTGCTTGGCATAATAGTGGGAGAGGTACTCCTGCTCCGTCTGGCCGGGTGTCGGAATGAAAAGGCCGTGCTTCTTGTCGATCTCCACCATCTCCATCATCGTGGTGTAGCCTGATCTGGTGATAAGGAACCGAGCCCGGTTCATCAGTTCCGCCTTATCTTCGTTGGGGACGTAAGAGTAAACTGTGGTATGCTCGTCCAGCTTCTGGTGAGACTCCTTTTGCGGGCTTCCCAGCAGCACAACTTTTTCGCCCGGGAGCCTTTGCACCTGCTTCAGGATGATCTCTTCAAGCTTGGTTCTCTGTGGCTCGGGCCCCGATACGATAGCCAGGTAATCAAGGTCCTCGGCCACCTGCATCTTCTCGATGCTGGTCAGGATTCCGGCGTAGTAGACTCGATGATTTGTGGCATTTAGGTTAGATCGGCATA
>Ga0182021_10004243_pt1 | contig 16822 bp, 14 predicted proteins | sample 612E3MmetaG_FD_120493 | JGI IMG/M metagenome (GOLD analysis project Ga0182021, IMG submission 120493) | Permafrost microbial communities from Stordalen Mire, Sweden - 612E3M metaG (Illumina Assembly) | ecosystem: Environmental > Terrestrial > Soil > Wetlands > Permafrost | place: Sweden...
AGAGTAATTGGCATAAAAACATTTCCAATTCATAGACGAAAATTGTTATCCTATTATTTATGTGGTCGTTATTACCCTTTATTTACTAAAACCATTTTAAATTTTTCAGGAGGTGGATGGGAAGATATTTATTCCCATCCACCCTTTTAGTAAAACTATCCAAGTTGTATAATATTCTTCAGAGTCGTTTTAAGAAGTGTGATCAGGTGGTAGTCAAACCAATGAAAAACCTTCGTAGACGGCTCACTTTTATTGTATAGCAAGTTTACTTCGGCAGTATTGGGTCAACAATTGCTGCAGCGTCTTTCATTGCCTGCTCAGCTGATTTCTGACCGCTTAATGCTTCTTGAATTGCCTGTTGAATAGGAGCAGAAACATCAGACCAATTTGCGAGAGGGCCACGTGCAGCAGCAGAATCCATCTGTTTCAGGAAAACCTGCATTGTAGCGTCATCAGCATTTTTGGATGCAACAGTCGCGAGAATATCTTTGCGGCTGGGTAAGTAACCCATGCAATCGGTCAGTTTCGTACCGTAAGCAGGATCAACAACAAACTGCAAGAATGCCCAAGCGCCATCTTGTTGTTTGCTGGCAGAGAACATTGCCCAGTCTTCGCCACCCAAAGAAGCTGCGGGTTGTTTGGTGTAAGGCAAAGTCGCTACTTCCCAATTCAAACTAGGAGCATCTTTTTTGATTGTTGCAATATTCCAGGTACCGCTGATCATCATGGCAGCTTTACCGGTTGTGAACTGCGTATAAATCTCAGCAAAACCATCATTGATCGCTGATTTAGGAGCAACACCGTCATCAACCAATTTCTTCCAGAATGCAAGCGCTGCAATGGATTCTGGTGAATCGAGGGTCGCAATGGTTCCACCATTTTGAAGAACCCAAGGCAGGAACAAGAAAGTGCCGGTCTCATCTTTTTTGGCGAGAAGTGCAGTTCCATAGACGCCCTTGGAAGAATCAGTCATAGCTTTGGCCCAGGTATAAAATTCATCCCATGTCTTGGGAGGATTGGTTACATCAAGCTTGGCGGCTTTAGCCATATCGGTATTGATCCATAAGACAACAGTATTGCTGCCCAGAGGAATACCATAATTCTTTCCGTTATACTTGGTGGAATTCAAAGGACCAGCTAAAAATTGATCTTCTTCGCCCCAAGCCTTCACTTTGTCGGTGATATCAGCCAATGCACCAGCAGCTGCATATTTAGCAACATCTGGATTATCGAAAATCGCAATGTCAGGAGTATCGCCAGCTGCAATTGCTGTCGTTAGAATTTGGTTGAAATCTGTGAAAGCGATGTTACGAACTTTCATGACATATTTTGTCTGTGAGGCGTTGAAATCCTCAGCGGCGGTTTTAACACAAGCAGCACCAGCGCCAGTGTCCCCATAATAGGTCCACATGTTCACTTCCAAAGGTGCCGCGGCAGCTTCAGTTGCAGCTGGTGCAACAGTCGCTGCTGATGCTTGAGTAGCTGCTGGAGCAGCAGTAGGAGTGGCAGTCGCACACCCGGTAACAAGTAATGCAGTAACCATCATAATTACGAACAGGGTTCTTAATTTAGATTGCATTTCTTAATCTCCTTATATTTTTACGAATGAATCAAAAATAAACGACTGAACACATTTAGTTTCTCATCACCTCCACTCAATTATTGTTTTACTGACCCTGCCGTCATTCCACTAATAAACTGGCGCTGTAAGAATAGGAATGCGACAACAGCCGGGATTGCAACGATAGTAGAAAACGCCATCATCGAATCGAAATTTGATTTGTACATACCAACAAATTGGAAAACGCCAATAGAAACAGGCTGCATTGCTACATTTTGGAGGAAAGATAAAGCGAAAACAAATTCACCCCATGCAATTAAAAAGGAAAAGACTCCCACAGCAACGATACCTGAACGAACAAGAGGTAAGATAATGGAAGTTAACACCTGTAGTCGAGACCCACCATCGATCCAGGCAGCTTCCTCGATTTCAACCGGAATTTGCAGAAAGCTGGTGCGCAGCACAATAATAGCAAAGGGTAAGGCCAGGGCCGTATCTGCTAAAATAACGCTTGTGAATCCCAAATTGATTATTCCCCACTGGCGGAATAAAACAAACAATGGGATAACCATTAGAACGCTCGGCAGCATTTGTGCAACAAGTAAAAATAATACAAATGGTGTTCGTCCACTAAACCGAAAACGAGATAAAGCATAAGCCGCAGGAACAGCCATGATCATGGTAAGCAGCATAGTGATGGAGGCAATGATCAAGGAATTCTTTAAATAACTGAGTGCATTAATATAAATTTCAGCCCGGCTAGAAGGTAAACCAAAGATCTGTTTATAACTATCTATTTGGAAGGAGGATGGAAATAATACAGGGGGTTTATGAAATATTTCGCTCACAGGTTTTACTGATGTTGTAACCATCCAATACAAAGGGATTAAGTATATTAGAGTAATGATCAATCCCAGCGTAAACCTGAATAAAGTTTCGCGCTTGTTTCGGTTCATTAATTCTCCTCCAATATGGCAAATTTAAGGTAAAAAGCTGCCGCTATAAGTAGAATAAAGAGTATGATCACCGATACTGCTGCGCTTTGTCCAAAATTGAAAGAAATGAACGACAATCGATAAGCAAATGTGGGCAAAACTTCTGTGGCACTTCCTGGTCCCCCTTTGGTCATGATCCAAATCACATCAAACACGCGCAAAGTGTAGATAAAACCAAGCATGAGAACTGCAAAGATCGTTGATTTTAGTAGTGGAATCGTCATATAAGTCAACTTTTGCCAGGCGTTAGCCCCGTCGACCGTTGCTGCTTCAAATACATCCTCGGGTAAACCTGTTATCCCTGCTGTCAACAGAATCGTATTAAAAGGAATTCCCAGCCATATATTTACGAGAATTACCGAGGTTAAGGCAAAATTTCCAGTTGTCAACCAACCAATGGGTTCTTTCACTATATTTAAGGATGTCAAAAGGAAATTGACCAGGCCATAATCCCCATTGAACATCCACACGAAAATTGTTCCTGTTACCACAGAGGGAATTTGCCAGCCCGAAAGTAAAAATCCACGCATGATATTACTCATTGGAAACGATTTGCTGAATAAGATAGCTAAACCTAAGCCAATGAGAAATTGAAAAAAGATAGATACAAAAGTGAATATAAGTGAGTGTTTAAGCGCAATTAAAAATTGAGGGTTGTTCAAGACAGCCTGATAATTTTGCAATCCATTAAATACCGGATGTTTTGAGACAAGCTCCGTGAGAGTATATTTTTGGAATGACATAAATATACTGTAGACAATGGGGTATCCCATTATGGCAGTGAGGAACAAAGTTGCAGGAAAAATATAATAATACGGGGTTAGCTTTTTTTTGGATAAAGAACGATTTTGCGATGTACTTAAAGATGATTGAGAAGCCATAAATTATTCCTTTTAATTTGGAGTAATCTAAAACTGTTTATGGCAAACGTTTTCCATAAAAAATAGTATAGCGGAAAACGTTTGCCATTGCAATACCCAAAATCAGAATTTTGTGATTAATTTTGGAATTCTATCCATTTTTACGACAATAAACTACCATTTCCATTCTATAATCCCCACCTGAAAAACAAGAGTCCACTGCATTAAATAATCTCAAGAACGTCAGCCGCAAAAGAAGGATGAACAATCCAGATATTCGATACCGGTTGATTAAGATTACTTGAACGAATTTTTCTTCATAAAGATCATCAACGCAATAAAGCTGCCTACAAGGCCGCTCTACAACCCGCTAATTCCATTATTCATAGCATTAGCCGTCGCGTTCTGCAGGAATGGGTCGGATACATCTCTGCAAGAAAACTCAAAACTCCTGAACCAATTCCGGTTGGGATCGCATTTATAATTGCCTTTTTCATGTTTGTTTCACTTTTTATGTCTATTTTTTGGTCATGGAATTGGATTTCATATAAATTAGAGTCAGGATGATTCCTACGACCGCTAAACAAGCAGCGACGATGAATGCATTATGATAATTTCCAGAATTCTCATAAATATTACTCATAATCGTCGGTCCGAAAAAGCCGGCGGCAGCGAAACCGATAAACATGATTCCGTAATTCACACTATTATTCTTTGCTCCAAATTGGTGGGCAGTGACCCCCGGAAAGATCCCCATGATCGAGCCGAAACAAAGCCCGACAATGGAAATGCCCACATAAAATAAGCCGACTTGTCCGGCGCCGGCCAAAAATAAAACCATGAGACCGCAGGCCGAAAGGATAAATACAGCCAGGATTGTTTTGGTGGCGCCAATTTTATCCGAGATATACCCGGCAAGTACCCGACCAAGTGTATTGTTCAGCGCCAGAACAGATACCGCGGTTGTGGCGACTGCTACGGATAGACCAATCATCCGCTGAGCCACAAGCGAAGCCTGTGAAATCACCATCAGACCGGAGAAAGCTCCGCAACTAAGCATCAATATCAAAATGTAGAATATGGGATCCTTGATTATTTCTTGCCAGTTTTTATCGGGGAAGGACTTTTTCTGATTGGCAATCGTTGGATTCCATCCATCTGGTTTAAAATCTTTCGGGCAAGGACGGATGAAGAATGCCGCCAAACAGATAGTAACCATCATGACGATGCCCAGCCCTTTGAACGCAATAGTAACATCAAAGCGGTTGATCAGCATATTTGCGATGAGCGGGACCAGGACTGAACTAACTCCATAAGAAGCCGTTGCCAGTCCACCTGCCAGACCGCGCTTATCAGGAAAGAATTTGACCGAGTTGGAAATGGTGCAGCCATAAACCAACCCCACTCCTAATCCGACACACAAACCATACCCAATTACGACCATTGAAAAATTGGTTGCAAAACCGGTCAGAATCATTCCTGCACCGAAAAGAATACCACCGGCGAACACAACCCATTTCGGGCCAAGCCTGTCATTAATTGTTCCGCCCGATATCATTGTGATCGGTCCGACGGAATTGGCGATGGTAAAGACAACTGCCAGACTGGCAACTTTAGTTCCCATGACCGCACTCAAATGTTCTGCCAGTGGGCCTGCAAAGACACTCCACGCGTACAGCGATCCAATACACAGGTTAATCAGACAACTTGCGATCAGCACAACCCACCGATTTTTTGAATAATTCTGAGCTTCCTTAGACATTTGTTTTCAACACTCCATCCCAAACAGGGATACCAGTATAAGATAATGTTTTTTCCTGCCCGCTCAGCACTCGGATTGCGCCGGATGCCATAGCTTCCATTTCAAATTCGCCTGGCATAACTACCACCGGCGCGATAAAGCCAACCATTTTCTTAATCTGATCGACCAGATAATCATCATTGGCAATTCCACCCGTGAGGATGATCGCATCTACTTTTCCACATAGGGTCGCGGCATACGCCCCAATATACTTCCCAATTTGATAGCACATGGCATCGTAAACAATCTTTGCGCGTCCATCCCCGTTCTTGATACGATCCAGCACCTCACGTACATTGGCGGTGCCGAGAAGATCGACCAGCCCACCATTTTTGGTAATCAATCCATACAATTCCTTTTCGGAATACTTTCCTGAAAAACACATTTTTATAAGTGCTACGGCCGGGATCGAACCCGCCCGGGTGGGTGCCATCGGTCCATCTCCGTTGACATTATCATTGGAATCGATCATTCGGCCATTTTTGTGGGCAGTAACCGATACTCCACCTCCGATATGTGAAATGACCAGGTTGAGATCCTCATAGCGCCTTCCAATCTTCCCGGCGTAGCGGATCCCAATTTCTTTCTGATTCAGGGCATGAATTCGACTTTCCCGGGTTACTTCAGATAAACCTGTGATTCTGGCGACCAGTTCAAATTCATCCACATCCGGAGGGTTTACGACAAATGCTCTCCCGCCAAATGTCTGAGCGAAATCATATGCCAACTGGCTTCCCAGATTTGCGGGATGCTGAATGCCATTGGCACCGCGTCTTGCGTGGTCGAGGAGGAGGTCGTCTATGTTGTAGGTGCCGCCCTCCAACGCCATCAGGCCTCCGCCGCGTCCCACGAATGCATCCACTGCATCCAGCCTGACGCCACTTTCATCCAGCAGGGCGGTAATGGTGTTGCGCCTGTACGCGAGCTGGTCGCTGATGGTCGGGAACTGCTTGAGCGTCTCCGCATCATGCGGCACATTTTTTGAAAACAGGCATTTATCACCCTTGAAAAGGGCGATTTTTGTCGAAGTGGAGCCGGGGTTTATCGCGAAAATTTCGAATTCCTTCATGTCATTTCACTCCCTGCGCGCGCACGCAGCTCATGGCAATGTTTCCCACCATCTCGGAAACGGGCGCGCCGCGGGAGCAGTCGCAGACAATCTTGGCAAAGCCCTGAAGCATGGGGCCGTAGGCATCCGCATGGGCGAACTGCTGGACAAGCTTCACACCCACATTGCCCACGTTGAGATCCGGCCAGATGATAATATTCGCTTTGCCGGCCACTCGGCTCTCGCGCTTTACTTTCTTTTCGGCAACCTTCGGATTTATGGCAGAATCAAGCTGGAACTCGCCGTCGATTTCCAAATCCGGTCGGCGCTCGTTGGCTATTCTCACCGCCTCCACGACCTTATCGACCAGAGGACCGCCTCCGGAACCGCAGGTGGAATAGGAAAGCATGGCGCAGCGGGGCTCCCACTCAACAAGACTTTTTATGGAGCTGCAGGCGGCAATCGCGATGCTGGCAAGCTCTTCGGAATTAGGATTTGTGCAGACCGCGCTGTCGCCGAAGCCCAGGAGCTGACCTTCGCTGCCCTCATACCCGGGGATGTTGAAAATGCCGACGCTGGAAACGATAGAGACATTTTCCTGCAGTCCCACCACCGTCTGTCCAGCCATGATAACGTCGCCTGTGGAATGCGTCAGTCCCGCGAACATTACGTCCGCTATTCCCATGGCCTGCATCATCAAGGCGGTATACATCGGGTCTTTGGATTTTCGCTTCATGGTCTTGGCACTGTTGATCGGGTATTTCGCGGTATATTCGGCAATGAGTTCATCAAGTTTCTCCTCATCGAAGGCATCAATGACTGTCATGCCATCCAGCGGGACGCTGAATTCTTCTGCAGCGGCCTTAATATCCTTCGGCACGCCCACCAGCAGCGGGATGCAAAGCCCTTTATCCGCGGATTCCAGCGCGGCGAGCAGTATCTTCTCCTCCGTCGCTTCAGGGAAAGCCACGCGCTGAGGATTCGTTTTCGCGCGCTCGTATATCCTCTCCATAATATCCATCATATTTCCTCTTGAAATTCATAATTTTTCTGCCACGGCAAATGGCGCCGGCACAGAATGTTTTAAAGCCGTTCTCCTCCCGAAATCATGCTTCTGTCAGAGGAGCTCCCTTTATCGGCCATTTCAGCAACAGCAAAGGCAACAATGTATTCGGTATCGTATGACAGCGATATATGGATCACGTAACCGTCCCTTGCAGCTTTTTCGACAGAAGCTCTTGTGCTGCCCGATAAAACTGCAAATGGTTTTCCGTTGCAATCATCCAGTATTTCGATCTCACCCGCGTCAAAGCCTGCCTCGCAAAAGCTTATTGCCTTGTAAACTGCTTCCTTGGCGGCGAATCTGGTGGCATAATAAGACACTTTCCGCGTGCCGCAAGCGTTTGCCTGACTGCGCTCTTTTTCTGTGAATGAGCGCATCAAAAAGGACTCTTCAGTACGAATTGATTCAGAGGAAATGCGGGATGCGCGCAGAATGTCGGTACCCACACCAAGAATCATAAGACTCCTCCATTTTATGCAAACAGGGCAAGCCTAAGGAATTTCCTACGGCTGCCCTGTTTATTAAATTACGGTAACCATAGACGCAGCAGAGATCACGCCCCGGGGGAAAATCAGTCGTTTAACAGCGTGGATATGTATTCTGCTGCTTCACCCAGGGTTTTATAGCGGCGAAACGTCATAAATGGGATTTCAACGCCAAACTCATCTTCAAGATAATTCAGCATCATAGTGATATTAACGGATTTAGCATTGAGATCCGCCTCAAACTGAGTTGCCTCTGTTATTTCATCCGGAGGTATTTTGAAAATGATGCAGCACCTCTCTTTTATTTTCTGAAAAGCCAGTTCGTTAGTTGTCATAAACGCTCACTCTCTTTCTCCATAACGGATATCACCGTCCTGGTACTTGGGCGGGATAACGGGAATCAGAAGGTAACTATCATATTTGCCGCCGGTATGAATAACAACGTCACCCTTATTGTCAGTATCCCAGGAAAGAGGCTCGAACCAACCTTCTCTTATATAATGTCCTGCAATCTGGACACGGAGTGACTGACCCTTGTGCCAAAAGCGGCTGGTAGGATTGATTTCAATATCTACAGGAACGATTTCTCCGGGAGCAAGGCGTTCGTCTTTCTGATGTTTAAGAATGGGCTGGAAATCTGTGGATTGCTCAAGATCAAGCTCGCGGCGGGAAACCCTGAGTTTGCCCCAGTTGCCGGGATGAGGTTCACCAAGAACGCTGACGGGAAGAAATTCGCCCTTGGTATCAAGTTTCTGTACATTTACAAACAGGTCTGCGTTGTCATATCCTTCAACAGAAAGCCACATATGCAGCTTCATGTACCCCGTAAGTTCAGTATCTTTATTGAATTTGATATCGAAGTTTATAACGCCTTTTGCACTATCATATTTGGCAGATGAGACTTCTGCCGGAAGCTCCTCATTAAGGCCTAGAATCTTGGCATCAAGGTAAAGTTTCTTATATTCAGTACGTTTGAGAGGGAAGGATTTTTCGCCACGACTCTTAACATAGTCAAAATCGTATGCGTCCATGATCTCTAGACGGACACTCGGGGTGGACTCCCAGCAGTTGCGAATATCCTTTAAATAACGGTCAAAGAACAGTCTGAGATCAGCAAGATGTTCTCTGTCATATGCATCCGGCCATTCAAAATCACGGTGGGTTCTGAGCCATTTTTTTGTAGAATGGATCTTACGAAATGCCATCATGCTGCCGCGAAGGTGAAAATGGCACCAGCCTGCCGTCGCATATACAGGGATTTTGATTTTTGAAAAGTCAGGAACCTTATCTTTCCAGTAATTGGTAAAGTACGGATATTGAAGAGCGTTTTCGACTTGGTCATCAACACCATTATGTCCCATTGCCTGTCGAAGGATCATTTCATTAAAGGACATCGCGGGGATACCGCCTTCAAATATTGATTCTCGATATACGTCTGTAGCACCCTCCCACGGAGCAATACATACCAAATGAGGAGGACACTGTGCAGCAATGCTCCAGTCTGCCATTGCAACTCCGGAATTTCCGTAAAGACCTACTTTCCCGTTGCACCATGGCTGCTGTGCAATCCATTCAATAAAATCATAGCCATCTCGGGCATCAAGGCTTCCCAAAACGGATATATCGCCTTCAGAGTTTACTGTCCCACGAGAATCAACGTTAGCCATTGCATAACCCTGTTTGCACCAATACATAGGGTCTGCAGATTCAAACTTGGAATATTTTGAGACAGATCCCGGAGTTACGCCCATTACCTGCCATTCACCAATTCCCTGTCCTGCATTTTTACCATAGAAACCCCAGGATACGATAACGGGAATATTTTCAGCATCTTTAGGCCTGTAAATATCACAGTAAATAGTGGTACCGTCACGCATTTTTACTTCAACATCCTGCTCGCAGGTCACTCCTGGCTCCGCTTCATAGGTATGATGGTCGAGCGGTGGAATTGAAACTGCCATAGTACTTGCCGCAAGTGCGAAACCAGCATCATCCTTTGCTTCCGGTGGAATTTCATGAGACATTCCATGGTTCGCTTCCCGGAAAAATGTTTCGACTTTGATGCCGTCGTTGTCAATGACTTTGCTATACTTTCCAGGCTTTGTTTCTAGAAACTTTTTTTCCGACATTTTCTTACCTCCGATTTTTTTAATACGTTTGTATGAATATTTTGGTGCTCTTTAAAAATCGCAACAACTCTGCAGTACACACCGATAGTTTTCTAGTAAAACCTCTTTTGATTTTTAATTGCTGTCAATCAGAATGGAAATGATTGAATTTGGGCCAGAATTTTCTTGCACCTGATAATCGTGCCGTCGATAATTTCAGCGTCGGTACATTTTTTTCACCAATGGAGCGATTTGTCCACACATAACAGCACTTCGCTCGTCAATATCTCACTCCAACATAGCAGTTCATTTACAGCCGCCAAGATCATAGGAACCATAACGATATTGACGCCAAAGGGCTGATCAGTCAATTCTCTGGTCTCCCTGATCTGCGCTTCAATGAAGGTAGACGGAGCAATTCCAACGCCGAGGCCGCCCGCATTTGAGACAGCAGTCACTAATGGAGTCGTAGCAACCCCCACAATTGGCTTCTGAATGATGGCTTTTCAATGCCCAAGGTTGCACAAACAGGATTCTAATTCATTGTTTTGGTCTCACCTTCTTTCTCAGTAATATGATGGTGAGCAGGGAACTAAGCAGTAAAAAGGGGCAATCAAAGTCAAGTCAGCGGCATGTAATTAATAATTGTGTTTTTACACAAAAACCAATTGGCGATAATTCGGCTCATTTTACTATAGACGCATGATCCTGTTCCTTAAAATGAAGTCTATTGACTTTGATCTACTTATTTTATATAATTTTATTGCCGAAAGCAATGTGGCTCAACATAAAAACGATCTCTCTTTTGGCGACCGATTTGTGTTATAACACAAATTCTGGAAAAGGAATTGAAATGGAATTACAAAAAATTCTTGCAAAGCTTGACATTCCGAATATGACCATCGTTACCGAGACAAAAACACCTACCAACATTCAGACGTACAAGCTTCTCACGCACAGACAGGATGCGTTTTATTCCCCATGCCTTTACGTCGGCTACGCCTCGGATCTTCCGGAGAAATTTGAAGGAAGCGCAAGCGGTAGCATTATATTCATTGATGATGCCCTTTTAAGCAAAGAAATAGCTGGTAGCACTGGGGTGAACCTGTACCGCGTACCCGCCGATGTTGTTCCGTCCGACGTTTTAAACGCGGTAGCCGACATTCTAAACGATGAAACCACCATCGTTGCTGCTATGAGAAGGATTCTGGATACTTTGTACTCAAGCTCCGGACTTCAAGCGCTGGTTGACATAGCCTCCGAAGTGTTCGAGAACCCTATTTTTATAAGTGATACCGCTTTCAAGATACTGGCAATGTCAGGGAAGACCATTTTCATGGACGAAACCCTCGAATATGAGAAAAAAATGGGCTATGTACATATGGACAACATGGAATCGGTCAAACAAAGCGGGGACTTGATATTTAATATCAGGCACAGTGACAAGGTGGTTTTTCATGCCCATCCTGTAACCGGCAAAGCCTGGCTGTTTAAAAGTGTAAAGATACATGGAATTGCTGTTGCGGACATTGCTCTGGTTGAAAACGACCGCCAGTTTCGGGAACTGGACCGCGAACTGTTGGAACATTTTTCACAAATCGTTGCAATTGAAATGGAGAAAACCGACTTCTACAAAGAAAATCGCGGAATCATGTTCAATTACTTTCTAAGTGACCTGCTGAGCGACAAAATACAAAACAAGAAAGAAATTATACAGCGAGTCCGCATCCTTGATCTGAAGCTATATCGCTGGTATCAGATGATTGTTATATCCGACAACAATCGAAACCTGACAGGCAAGAAAAGACAGTATATCAGCGAGCAGCTTCGTCAACTCATACCTGATTGCCGGTGGACTACTTATGGCGAAAAACTGGTCGTCTTTTTAAACCGTCAGAGCAGAGAGATGCTTTTAGAAAACGAATATATAACACTCCAAAGCTTCCTGAAGGACAACAACCTCTCCGCAGGATTCAGCCGACCTTATACGGATTTGCTCGAAACTTCATATCATTGTCAGATGGCTCTTTCCGCGGTGGATACGGGTATAACCATCAACCACTCGAGCGGAATTTATAAGTATGAAGATATGCTGCTGTATTATGTGGCGAAAATTCTATCTGAAAAAGTTTGTGAACGGGATCTTTGTCCTGAATCTGTAACGGCGTTGCAGGAATATGACAATGCGAGGGGCACCGCTCTGCTGGAAACATTAAAAATTTATTTGCTCTATACAGGGGATCCTGCATCCGCAGCTAAAGCGCTTAATATTCATTACAATAGCTTGTTATATAGAGTCAACAAAATTAGAGAACTGACCGACATTGATTTATCAAATGGGGAGGAACGCTTGAAAATACAGTTATATCTCAAATTTATGGAGTATCAAAATAAAAGTTTATATAGTGAAGGGTGATCGCACTGCACATTGATTTTTTGGGTTTTCAGTAGCAATAATCGTAACATGTTCAAACTGGCAAAAAGTCGTATTGCTTATGTGCCACGTCCTGAAATTTGCGTGGTTCGAAAACCGAAATACAATTAACTTCTATAATAATGTCTATTGAATAATTAACCCAAGTTGCTACCTTGGAAGAAAAGAAAAAGAAAGTCCATGAGAAATCTGGTAAAGTTTAGGTTGCTAAAGCCAAAAACACACCGGATAATTGCATGAACACCCAAATTGGAGCAGTATTCTGCTCGTGTGATGATAAATTGAAAGGGTTGGAACAACATAATTATTAACATTGCCCATATTGATTCAAATTAGGGTTAAGGTTTTGTAGGTTATTCCTGCCAACAAATTGCATACGATGAACACACTCATGAAATCATAATATGGAACAATCAAGACTAAGTTGATCCCAGTCCCATTTGCGCCATCCGTACCACCCCACCATTTCATTTGCCAGGTAATTCAGAACCCCAGGTGCCCCCTAAGAGGGTGAAACTGTCTGGCCTTGGTTTATCCGGGATTTGCGGAACCCGCCGCACAAATGGCACGGATTCAGAATCTTTGCTCACACCGCGCTGGGTGCTAGCGTAACCCGGAGGTCTGTGGTTCGAATCCACTCCCCGCTACTAAAAATGAGACACTCGAAGGGGTGTCTTTTTATTTTCAGAGTGGTTCTCATACCATCGAGGTACAGGTCCACTCCTCGCTACTATTTTCCAGACGACCATCCCTCTCAATGCTTCCTTTCGGGGACGCAAAAAGCGCGGAAATGGTCGTTTTTGGTTTAAACATGCGTTGATTCCTTGAACTATTTAGTTTAAAAGAGAGACGGTGTGAGGCTTTTGCCGTTCTCTTCCAGAGATAGACCAAGAATATCATTCCAGCAAGTCAACTACAATATACCGATTTCGGTAATTTTTTTCAAAACATATACCAATTTAAGTAGGTTTTAAGAATTCAAGCAAACGAATTAGATATAAGCATACAAATTTCCATGTTAAGCGTGTTACAAGCTACCACCTCAATCCAACTCATTGAAACAAAACAGTTATTTTCATGAACCTGATAAACTGAAAATATTCTCTAAATTTCCGCGAATTCAAGATTTGGACTCATAACCTTGTGACCAGTGGTTCGAATCCACGCCCCTATTACTAAAAAGACCCTCAATGTAGTGGCCTTTTTGTTGTTTAATCTCATAAAAAATGGCAATTCAAGGACAAGGTACGTAATCTGGGATGTAGTGGTTCGAATCGCTCTTCCTACTTTTGAAAGAATCTACACCATAGAGGATTTCTTAGATTTATGATTGAACCTGAGGGCAACTTGAGTTAATTTTATAAAATGTAAACATATTTATTTCATTCATTTCACGTTTTAGAATTATGTTATTTGTTTAAGATAATATTGTTAATAATTAATTCACTTGAGTTTTGATCTGCTATTGAAATATTTCAATCTCCAACTATTTGGTGTTTCATTTGTCCATTTCTTAAAACATCTATGAAATGCGCTTGATTCCGAAAATCCTAATAAATAGGAAATTTCTTTAATGGAAATATTTCTATCCTTTAAATATTCCATTGCCTTCTCTTTCCTCAAAGAATCACGAATATCTAAAAATGTTGTACCTTCTTCTTTTAACCGATTTTGAAGCGAACTGGCACTCATTAAGAAATGTTTAGCGATCTCGTCTTCGGAGGAGACTTCATTTTTAATTAATTCAGCCAGTTTCTTTTTAACCTTTTCCGTAAAGGTTTCCTCTGCCGTCATTCCCTTATAAAAATCATCGACATTTTTTTCAAAAAACATCAACAATTCCCGATTTGGATGCAGATTAGGGATTATCATGAATTTTGTTGGAATATGTAGAACATTTCTTTCAGCATTAAAAACCAATCGACAATTAAATACACGCTCATATTCTGAAATGTCCAATGGGGCCGAGTGAGTAAATCGAGCTTCAATTGCTTGTATATGGATTCCAGTCAATGCTTGCCAATAAGACAAAGAACTAGCCAAATAAAAATCGATAAGATGAATGTCTTTATTCAGATATATATCTTTAACTGTTACTTCGTAAGAGGTGAAATTCTTGCTTTGGAGCATCTGAATGTTTACCGTGTCATTCGTCAATTTCCCAAATTCGATATACTTGTCCAGAGCTTCTTCGGGTGTCGAGCAGTTTATCATGATGAAGCCAATAAGGTTTGACACCATTGTAAAAGCTTCCCCTACATGAAGTCCAAAAAAAGGATCATCTGTTAGAGATGCTCCTTTCTTAAATAAATTTTGAAAATTTTCAAGTGTGATCTTGTTATCTTGGGAATTTAATATTTCTAATGGTAATCCAACTTCTCTCAATAAAGATTGTGTTTCAATCCCTTTATTGTTTATTACTTTTGTAATTGGTGCAATATAGGCGACATCAATCATTAGCATATTTAATTGATTCATAATTTTTCTATAGTAAAGTGACCGGGATTCATTTAATAATTATAAATCAATAACAATGGCCAGACTATCTTTTTTTCTCAAAAAGCAAATTGTCAATTCTTTTAGGCACAGAGTCAATGGAAAATTTGTTTTTTTGTTTATATTAATTAAACAACCATAATAAACGAAATGGTTATTCAATTTTCTATTGTTGTTAGTGATTATTTTCTTAATTGAAAAGAATCTACATTTGAACCGATTAAAAGGAGAAAAGTATGGCAGCAGTAAAAAACAAAGATGATTCAGTGTGGAACGTATTATTAGTCGTCATGATAATTGTGTTGGTGGTTTATATAGCAATTGGATTTAGAGATCCTTCTAAAATCCCCGCCAATCAAGAGCAGGTACTTCAGGGAATGCGTAGCACTGGATTTATGTTTGACAGTACATTAGTAAAAGTGACTTTGTCAAATAATGAGACCCAGGCAATCGTTACAGGACCAATGATTGGATTAAAAGAAATTCCAGCAGCGGGTAGTAAATTGCCAGAACAAAATAGCCAAATTTATACGCAATACAAAGAAGTAGACTTGGAAAAGCAAAATGGGAATTGGGTTGTTGCTAATGGTGTAAAAAGGTAAATTAGGAGAATAATATGACAAACTCAATATCAAACAATCACTCATTTGGTACTTATATCTGGAAAAAAGACGCTGGAAAATTATTATTTTGGGTCACATGCGGATTTGTAATTCTTTGTCAAGTTATATATCGCATACTTACAGTGACTGGATTAAATGTACCGGCATTCATAAGCCCTGATTATATAAATACTGTAGGATGTGCTGTTTTTGTAATCTGGCATGGCACGATCACAAAGGGATGGAAGAGATCTCTTGTCGCGTTCATCACTTTATATTTGGTGGGTTTTATAATGGAAGGTCTAGGAGTAAATTTTGGATTAATATTTGGACCTTATCATTATGTTGATCTTTATGGACCTCGTGTTTTCGGAGTACCTTTTATTGTACCTATAGCCTGGGAATTGTTTATGTATCCAGCTTTTTATTTGGCTTCTTTTCTTATTCCCTCAGGTACTAAAACAAAACTGGAAAAATGGTGGCAAAAAGGAATTTATGTAATTTTACTTGCGACTGTGTCTGGAATAATTTGCACTTGTTATGACTTGATTACAGATCCAGTTGTTTGTGGAACCGGCCCCGGTTGGATATGGCATCTTTCAAGTGACTATATGACATTTATTCATGGGGGTATTCCTCTGGTGAATTATACGGGTTGGATACTAACTGGTTTTATCGGGAGTGCTCTTTATTATTTCATTTTGGAATCCACTCCAGGAGACCGTCATGTGAAGTCCAATTTCCTCATTGTCGGGGTTCCATTAGTCATATATATTGGAATCTTATCTATGCCTGTCACTATGAACATCGTTGTATTTCACAGTCAAGCTATTTGGCTTGAAACCATCATGGGAATGGGATTTGTAATCTTGCTTGTTCTTGGAAAATATTTTTCTCAAAAGTTTGGCTTTTTTGATGTAGACCCAACAATTTCTCATTCATAGATAACGATGATAAAAGGACAGAATTGCATCTTGAAAATTCTGTCCTTTTAATTTAATCGGCATAAGCCTGTCGAGTGAGCAAAAAAATGAGACATTAAACCACACGCTATGAGAGTAGTGGGCAATAGACGAAACCGCAAGTAAAGCATTTAATGAAATAGCTGAATTTTTGCTATGAGTGAAAATCTTTTCTGAAGTAAATAAATTTGAGCTTTTCAAAAGGAAAATAACTTGACGAACCCAGGTAAAGCGACTGCTATACGAATATTGATCATCTGCCGTAGGGTTCCGGGCAAGTGTGAACCACCGTTCATAGGTTTGGCTGACACCTGCATTTGCAGCAGATGCAAGTGTTTGCAGAACCCGCCCACGCAAATGGCACGGATTCGGATCTTTGCTCATATCACTCCAGATGATTATGGAGC
>Ga0182021_10004244_pt1 | contig 16821 bp, 15 predicted proteins | sample 612E3MmetaG_FD_120493 | JGI IMG/M metagenome (GOLD analysis project Ga0182021, IMG submission 120493) | Permafrost microbial communities from Stordalen Mire, Sweden - 612E3M metaG (Illumina Assembly) | ecosystem: Environmental > Terrestrial > Soil > Wetlands > Permafrost | place: Sweden...
CAAGCACGATACGCAGTTTTTCCTGGCTGGCCCAGATCCGTTTTTTCATGGCAATAGCCTCCTTTCTTAAGGAGCCTATTCTAACTTAAAATGCTTGTCTTGTTAACTAGTGGCAGTATAAAACCCCTACTACTTCAGCAAACTAAAGGCAAGACGAAATCATGTCGCTGTCCATCAAAGAGATTTTCAGAGAGATCGAGGATGAAGGATGCTATTTGGGAACGAGCATTTTTTGTCCCCGTTCCTTTTTGATTTGATAGGAACGAACCAACTTTTTTTCATGAATTCAAAAAAAATATTCCGGTCTTTGGTTTTCGTTTCAGCAGGCTTTTTAACAGGTTTTTATCAATAGCGCACAGTTCACAATCCACTAAAGTTTTCGGACTATGGTGACCAAAATCCTCAAAAAGACAACGAATGTTTAAGATATCTTCCTTTTTAATAATAGAAAGAATTTGTTGCTTTCCACCTGGCAAGGATTTATAAGGCCCTTACAAGGCCCTTTTTACTATATAGATATTTTGAACTGGATTTGCTTCCATACAGATAACCTGGCGCTTTTTATAGCGGATCAGAAAATTTATTGAGCAGATATCTTCTTTGCTTTCTTCATCAAAATCTTTCCAAGAATGGCCATAGAACATGATACAATTCTTACAAATTGTCCCTTTGCAATAGCTTTGTGATTATTTCCAAGAAAAAACTATTTTTCTAATTAAATCTTAGAGTTAAGATAGTTGAAATAAAAATTTTTTTATGCTAAAAAATCTAAAAAGAGATTTTTCCGTCCTCTTTCAAGGGGATAGATATCTTCTGGAAGAATAACCATATAATTATAATTTGAAAGGAGGGACGCATTATGGGGAAAGTTCTGAGTATCTTTGGAGGAACAATAGCCACCCTTATTGGTATCATTCTTCTTGTTAAATGGATAACGAATGTCATAATAGGCCTGCAATTTTGCATTGTGGTAGCGCTACTTCTCGGGGGTTTGATGGCAGTATTGTTTGGAATAATTGAAATCAGAGATGCCAGAGAACTTAAAAAAATGGAGCAAGAAGAAAAGAAATAAAACCGAAACCAGACTTGTCTTCATTATCCTGTCAGTATTTCCTTTCGCCAATCCTCAATGTGCTTTAAAGCTTGCTGAACAAGAAAATCGCGGCGGTCTCTTTTTTTAACTCCTGATGGTATGGGTGGAAATAGCCCGTAAGTGATGTTCATGGGCTGAAAATGATCAGGATCCGCAGTCGTAATGTAGTTTAATAAGGCCCCGGTTGCAGTGGTGGGTGATGGGATCACTAATTGTTTCTTTAGGATAAAACGGGATGCATTAATGCCCGCTACCATCCCCATAGCAGCAGATTCTACATATCCCTCAACCCCCGTGATCTGGCCGGCAAAAAATATCTTTGTTTCTTTTTGTAGCTGAAGGGTGGGAAACAACAGGGTGGGAGAATTTATAAAAATATTGCGGTGGCAACTTCCGAGACGAACAAAACTTGCTTTTTCTAAACCAGGAATAAGTCGAAATAGCCGTTTTTGTTCCGGCCAGGTTAGGCGAGTCTGGAACCCCACCATATTATAAATTGTCCGCTCTTTATTCTCTGGACGAAGCTGTACGACGGCATGGGGTTGTTTCCCAGTCCGGGGATCTTTTAACCCCACTGGTTTCAATGGGCCAAAAGCCAAGGTGTCTTTCCCTCGGTCAGCCATTTCTTCAATGGGGAGGCATCCCTCAAAGAAAATAGCTTTTTCAAAATCTCTTGGAAGAACTTTTTCAGCACTCACGATCTCAGCTACGAGGCGATAATATTCCTCTTGGTTGAGGGGACAATTGAGGTAATCATCACCACCACGATTATAGCGGGAAGCCCGAAACGCAATGTTTAAGTTGATGGAATCCGCCTCAACTACCGGAGAAATAGCATCATAAAAAAAAAGATAATTTTTCCCAACCAGATTTGTTATCTCTTCGGATAAAGACGGTGAGGTGAGTGGGCCGGAGGCGAAAATGAGAGGCCTTTGGAGGGGAAGCCTTGTAACTTCCTCACGGATGAGGGTTATGTTTTTTTGTTGCTCAAGAGCAGAGGTGATGAAGGATGAAAACTTCACCCGATCCACTGCCAAAGCTCCTCCAGCGGGTATTCGCGTGGCATCAGCAGCCAGCATAAAAAGAGACCCCACGCGTCTCATTTCCTCTTTGAGGAGCCCAACGGCATTTTCTAAGGATTCGGCGCGAAACGAATTGCTGCAAACTAATTCTGCCAGGTTTGGGGAGTTGTGTGCAGGGGAAAACCGGCACGGTTTCATTTCCCACAGAATAACTTTTATCCCTCTCTGAGCAGCCTGCCAAGCCGCCTCACTTCCGGCTAACCCACCGCCAATTATAGTGATTTCCTTGCTGTACATGAGTTGTTAACCGCCTTTTCATTATAAGAATCTATAGGAATAATTATTATATATTATTTTATATTATTTACTTTATCGTTGGGATGCAAGAGGTTCAGAAGTCAGGTGCTTGACAGGAGAGTTGATTACCGTTATAGTCCATCTGAAAAAATGTTCACCTTAAAAAGAGTTGAGAATGGGTTTTGATAATTCCAGAGAAATTTCCGTTAAAAAAATAGCAGTAGACGCTATGGGGGGAGATTTTGCCCCAGAAATGGTGGTTAAAGGGGCAGTGTTAGCTGCAAAGCACTTTAATATCAGCAGCATCTTAGTGGGATATGAAGATAAAATAAGGGCAGAGCTTGAGAAAAACAAAGGCCAAAATCTTCCTATTGAAGTCTACCATGCTCCCGAAGTAATCGAAATGGGTGAAGAACCATATCATATGATCCGTAAAAAGAAATATTCTTCTCTTCGGATTGCTTTTGAACTGGTGCGGCAGAATGAAGCTCAGGCTTTAATGAGTGCGGGAAATTCCGGAGCAGTGGTTTACGGAGCACTTTTTGTTCTCAAACGGATTAAAAATATCAGTCGTCCAGGTATTGCTACTCTTATGCCCAGTTTAAAGGGAAGGGTAATGGTCATTGACGCTGGAGCGAATACTCTTTGCCGGCCTCAAAATTTGGCTCAATTTGCGCTCATGGGCTCAGTTTATTTTCAACATGTCTTCGGCATTCTTAATCCGAAAATTGGGGTTTTAAGCAACGGGGAGGAGGAAACCAAAGGGACTGATCTAACTCGGGAGGCAAATGAACTTTTAAAAAAGAGCACGCTTAACTATATTGGCTATGCGGAAGGGAAAGATGTTTTTGCTGGAGATGTAGATATCGTAGTATGCGATGGTTTTGTGGGTAATGTGCTTCTCAAGGTGGCTGAAGGGATGGCCGAAAGCATGATAACGAGTTTAAGAGGTGATATCCAAAGCCGGTTTTTTTCCCGCCTTGGTTACCTTTTTGCTAAGCAATCATTTACAAACTTCAAAAAACGGGTCGATTATGCGGAATATGGAGGCGCCCCTTTGCTGGGGGTGGACAAACCTGTTATTATTGCTCATGGCAAGTCAAATGACCGGGCAGTAATGAACGCCATTCGTGTTGCTCATGAATATGCTACAAAAGATATTGTTGGCAAGCTGATCGAAGAAGTCGAATGTGATGAGACACAACACGGACTTAAAAAAAGGCATCCTTTTTTAGACAAAATTCTTCATACCGGTAATTACACTCCTTAAAGAATCGAGCTGTAAAAAAATTAGTATTTAGAGTGGCCATCTGCTGTCCCTCTATACCCTTCCCGATTTTTTATTAAACCATCAATCTCTGTGAGGCATTCCTGCAGTATAGCGAAGATTTCGGTTGAACGAGCGGTAAGTTTTTTCAAATCATTGCTTGTGATTTCCTTTCGAGATAAGAGAAGATTTTTTTCTTTAAGAAAAGTTATAATCTTGTCCTCAGCATCAAGCTCCACGTTAAACTCTCTACTCAAAAATTCCAGCCACTGACCAAATTCTTGTGGGTGTTCAAAATGTTCTAAAGGGATACCAGTTTTTGCACTTAGTTCTAAAAAAGTTCCCGGCAAAGGGATAGAGTCTCTTAAAAAGCTCAGAACATGGGCAATCTGATGGATCAGCGAAGAGTCATTGATGCTTGGGGTGATAGCGATATAAATGTGGTCCGGGTCGATCTTCTTTGTTTTGTTAATATTGACAATCTGGCTGGCACTGAAGCCTTCGCGAGGGAGTTCTTGCGGGGCACCGGTTAGTTTTAAATATTGAGTCAAGTCGATAAATTTTACCCCGATTTTTTTGCCGGTTACCTGCCGAATATTAAGCCTCTGCAAAACTTCTTTTGACCGACCGTAATGTACTTCGTGGAGCTTTACAAGCGGCTCTTCTATTTTGCCTTGGCTGGTTATTTTTTCGGTGATCAGGTCGTCTTCATGACCCAGATGGCATTTTTTATATTTTTTCCCACTCCCGCATGGGCAAGGATCATTTCTGCGGATTTTCTCCATTATTATCTCGTCACGGCTTTTTCTTTTTTTGCCAGAAAAACCTCATCTTTTACATTGACAGGCAAATTGAAATTTTTCCTCCAATTGGCGTTAAGAATTGTTACTTACGATCATCCTTTTGATTTTTTTCTTGTCCATTACATCCTCGTGAATAAAAAGTAAACTGAGAAGCGACAAAGTTACAATTTATTTCGTGTATTTTTTGAAGGAAAATAATTTTAAACGGATGAGTGCCCCCCTTAGAGAAAAGAGGATATCTTTCGATAATTTTTCCATAATTACAATAAGTTAAACTTAATTCTACATCTTACTAAAATAATTAGTCTTATATATTATCATGAGGTTGGCAAGTAAGTATTGACAAATTTCTGAAAAATTTTAATTTTAAGGCCGGAGTGAGGAAGCATTGTATGAATAATCAATTGTAACGATGAGGATTATCAATGGAAAAAATTCTTAAATTAGGGGTTCCTAAGGGGAGTTTAGAAAACGCTACCATCGAGCTTTTTCGCAAATCCGGATGGCGGATTGCGGTGGGGCCAAGAAGTTATTTTCCTAATGTAGATGATGAAGAGCTTGCCTGTCGTCTGATCCGCGCTCAAGAGATGTCGTGGCATGTGGAAAGCGGAGCAATTGATCTCGGGATTACCGGCATTGACTGGATCAAGGAAAATGAGTCCGACGTGGTGGTGGTCCAAGACTTGGTCTATTCCAAATCAACTCTTAAGCCAGCCCGCTGGGTTCTGGTAGTAAAAGAAAATTCTCCGGTTAACAAAGTGGAAGATTTGGCGGGGAAAAAGATTTCTACCGAACTGGTAAATTTTACGAAAAAATATTTTGCTGAGCGAAATGTCCAGGTAGAAGTTGAATTTTCCTGGGGTGCCACGGAAGCCAAAGTCGTGGATGGATTGGTCGATGCTATTGTTGAAGTTACGGAGACCGGCAGTACTCTGAGGGCGCACAATTTACGAATTGTTCAGGAAATGATGACGACCAATCCTCAGTTGATCGCCAATAAACAGGCCTGGCAAGACCCTTGGAAGCGCGCAAAGATTGAACAGATCGCGCTGTTACTCAAAGGCGCTCTTCAAGCAGAAATGATGGTGGGTCTTAAAATGAATGTTCCCAAAAACAAATTAGCGCTGGTTATCAAACTCTTGCCGAGCATCACTTCACCCACCATAGCCAGTCTTTATAATTCGGATTGGTATTCAATCGAAACGATTATCTCCGAAACTATGGTCCGGGAACTCATTCCGCAACTACAAAAAAATGGAGCTGAAGGGGTCATCGAGTACCCGCTCAATAAAGTAATCTGAGTTTAAAAAAGAGAGTAGAACATATTTAAATACCTGTTTAACTTTTATATCACCCTTAACACCCCCGCTTTTTTTATTGAGAAGGTGTTTTTATCGTGGACCTGACAAAAGGGTCATTGATGGCTGCCGTTTATTCCTCGAACACAGAAAAACCATCTTTTCGTCCCCAAAAATACTTTCTGAAATGGACAAATTGTGAAACGGTTTTAAAAAGGAAACTCCATCGTCCGGGCATTTTTAGTAACTTTATGAATAAATTTTAATACCTTGAAATTTAATATATTTTAGACTATACTGCCTAAAGTAAGCGATTTTTTTCGTACGAATTGTGAGAATTCAAGCTGGATGCCGGATCGAGTCCAGCTTGACAGTAACCGAGTAGGTTGGCGTTGTCTTTCCCGCGTAGAGACTGTGTCACAATTACGGATGGGGCAAAGATTTTCGCAGGAACATGAAATATTTTAGTAAAAGCCCATATTGATATGATACAATTCAACTCAACGAAAGGAGAGTGACAATGGCATATCGATATGGCAACCGTTACCAAATGGCATTGTTTCCCCAAAGCATCGAAAAGCATGTACCACACGATTCACCGGTCAGAGCCTATGATGCATAAGTGGGTAATGCAGAATATGACCCCAAAGCAATGCTGAGACTGCTTGTTTACGGTTATTCATACGGTGTTAAGAGTTCTCGCAAGCTGGAACGGGAAACCCATAACAATCTATCGTTCATCTGGCTTATGGGCGGCCTGAAGCCGGACCATAAAACTATAGCTGAATTCAGGCGTCGGAATAAGCAAGCGTTGAAGAGGGTTTTGCGAGACTGTGCTCGGGTATGCATCAAGTTGAATTTGATGACGGGCAATGTTCTGTTTGTTGATGGGTCGAAGATCAGGGCAAATGTAGGTCGGGACAAAAGCTATAAGCAAGATTATTATGAAAAACTTTTGGTTGATATCGATCGCCGTATTGATCAACTGCTTACTGATTGTGAATCTGCTGACCAACAAGAGGAAGGGGCAGGTTCTTATACATCAAGGGATGTAGAACTGACGAAGACTCAGAATTTGACGGAGCGGATCAAGAATATCCTCGGCGCTTTCACAACAGGTGATAAAAAGAAGATAAATAAGACCGATCCGGATTGCGTTATTATGCATAGTGTTCAGGGCAGCCATGCCGCTTATAATGTTCAGAGCGTCGTGGATGATGAACATAGTCTTATAGTTCATGTAGAAGCAATCAGTGACACCAACGTGCCCGGCAAATAGATCAGGCCAATGAGCTTTTTGAGACGCCCTGCCAGGCAGCTTGTGCCGATGCCGGATATGCAGACACGGAAGAACTGGAGAAAATTGATCAACGGGGGATCAAAGTTGTTGTACCATCACAGCGTCAAGCATTGCATGAGAAACAAAAGCCATTCAGCAAGGACTGTTTTACCTATGATGCAAAGCAGGATTGCAACCTATGTCCGGTAGGGCACAGGTTGCTTTATAGCACGAGGAATAAAAAAAACTGCAAGCGTCAATACCGGATGGAAGATAAAAAGCTGTGCCATGGCTGTCAAAATTATGGTGACTGCACCAAAGCCGATAGAGGACGAAATATAATCCGGTTGCCCAATGAAGAGGTAAGGGAAAAGCTGGAGGCGCAGTATTTGGAGACCGCATCTCAGGAGATTTACGCCAGGCGGAAAGCGAAAGTGGAACATCCTTTTGGGCACATCAAGCGGAATCTAAAAACGGATGCTTTTCTATTACGGGGGCGAGACGGCGTACAAGCCGAAACCTCTCTTTTAGAAACCTGTTTTAATATTGCCCGGATGATCACGATCTTTGGGGTAAAGGTTCTGATTGATAAGCTTTCCGGACTTAGCCCCATTAGCGTTGCTTACTGAGTTCAAACACGGCTATATATCAATTACAGAATATCTCCCTCTGCAGGAAGAAACATGACCCGGTGATATATGAAATTATTTCGATTTGTCTTTAGCAACTGATTTCTAATTTTTTTTTGTCAAAGAACGTTTAAATTTTATAAAACAAATAATATTGTGACACAGTCTCAAAAGCGGGAATCCAGGCTATACGACATCGAGTCATATCAAAGAATCGCTCAATTTAGGTGCTGGTTAAAATTTAAAATTTTCGATGAGATGAATTAATGGACAAGTTAATTATTCAAGGGAGAAAAAAAATATCCGGGAATGTTACCGTAGCCGGTGCAAAAAATGCTGCTCTCCCGCTTATGGCAGCTTCTATTTTAGTCGAGGGGTGGAATACCTTTTCCAATGTCCCGGTTCTCCGGGATATTCGGACTGCTCGATTACTTCTCGAACACTTGGGGGTGGAGGTCAGAAATGGGAAGGAAATCCAGATTAATGCGAAAGGCCTCCATAGCTATACTGCTCCTTATGAATTGGTAAAAACCATGAGGGCTTCCATCCTTGTTTTGGGACCCCTTTTGGCTCGGCTCAAACAGGTCAAAGTCTCTTTGCCCGGGGGGTGCGCTATCGGAGCCCGGCCAGTTGATCAGCACCTCAAAGGCTTCGAACTCATGGGAGTAAAAATCGAAATCGAACATGGCTACATCAAGGCTAAGACAAGAGGGCTCAAGGGAGCAAAGATTTATTTTGATGTCTCTACGGTTACGGGCACTGAAAATTTAATGATGGCTGCCTCTCTGGCGAAGGGGACAACCGTACTCCATAATGCCGCTCAAGAGCCGGAGGTGGTAGAGTTAGCCCAGGTTCTTAACAAGATGGGTGCTCGGATTGATGGCGCTGGTTCTGAGGTGATGACAATCGAAGGAGTGAGTGCACTTAAGCCGGTTACCCACGAGATAATGCCGGATCGGATTGAAGCGGGCACATTCTTGGTCGCCGGCGCTTTAGCGGGAGGAACCGTGGAGGTTGCGCCCTGTATTCCTTCTCACCTGGGGGCTTTACTCCAAAAACTTGAAGAAGCAAATGTTAAACTGGAAATAAAAGAAAACAGGATTACGGTTAAAGGAGGGGGGTCATTAAAAGGAGTCAATGTAACAACCCTTCCTTTTCCAGGTTTTCCGACGGATATGCAGGCTCAGTTTATGGTGCTTCTTTCCTTAGCGGAAGGGATGAGTGTCCTTACTGAAACAGTATTTGAAAACCGGTTTATCCATGTTAGTGAACTTCAACGGATGGGCGCGGACATTGAAATCAAAGGTAACACGGCTATTGTACGAGGGGTAAAGCACTTAAGCGGAGCCAAGGTGATGGCGTCTGATCTTCGGGCAAGTGCTTCTCTTATTTTAGCTGGCTTGGTGGCACGGGGTACTACTGAAGTGACGAGGATCTATCATATTGACCGTGGATATGAGGCGATTGAAGAAAAACTGCGGGGACTTGGTGCTGAACTCGGACGGGTAAAAGAGTAATAAAGGAAAGAATTATGAAAGTTTTAAGAACCGACAATAAAGAAATTTTTAAAGAACTAAAAAAAAGACAGAGTGTTTCTTATAAACACCTTGAAATTATCGAGACACGGGTCCGTGAGATTATCAATACCGTTAAATCTCGAGGTGATAAGGCGTTATTAGACTACACTGCGCGTTTTGATGGGGTAAAACTGGCAAAAAAAAATCTTCAGATCCCAAAAGCGGAAATTGACGTTGCTTGGAGAAGCGCTTCCATAGAAGATAAAAAAAGTTTAAACCTCGCAAAGGAGAGGATAGAAAAATTTCATCGCCAGGAATTAACGCATTCATGGAAAATTGCCGGCAGCGGAGGAGAGGTGCTCGGACAGAAGGTCATTCCTTTGGAGAAAGTTGGCATCTACGTCCCGGGAGGCAAGGCGTCTTATCCCTCTTCAGTGCTTATGAACGCAATCCCCGCTCAGGTAGCCGGGGTTTCGGAAATCATCATGGTTACTCCCCCGTCTCCCCAGGGGATTAATTCTTTTACGTTAGCAGCTGCTCGAATCTGTGGGATAAAAAAGATTTTTCAGGTTGGTGGAGCTCAAGCCATTGCTGCTTTAACGTATGGTACGGAAACCATCCCTCGAGTGGATAAAATCGTAGGTCCAGGAAATATCTTTGTTGCTATGGCAAAAAAAATGGTTTCAGGAGAAGTGGGGATTGATATGATCGCGGGACCGAGTGAAATCTTGATCATTGCTGATGGCAGCGCTCGTCCCGAATTTATTGCCGCAGATCTTTTATCCCAGGCTGAGCATGACGAAGAAGCACAGGTTATTTTAATGACGCCTTCCCAAGCCTTAGCGGCACGAGTTCAGGAGAAAATAATGGCTCTGATGGAAAAACTTCCTCGAAAAAAAATTCTGCGGAAGGCCCTGAAAAACTTTGGGCTCATTATTATCACGAAAAACCTTTTGCAAGCAGTTGCTTTGGCAAACAAAGTGGCACCCGAACATCTCCTTCTCGCTGTTAAAGACCCGTACCGCCTGCTTGAAAAGGTGAAGAATGCGGGGTCAGTATTTTTGGGGCATTTCTCACCCGTGGCTGCCGGAGATTACCTGGCCGGACCTAACCATGTCCTGCCAACCTCAGGAACAGCCCGGTTTTCTTCACCCCTAGGCGTTTATGATTTTGTGAAGTTTTTTAGCTTTACTCATTTTAACCAGACGCAGTTAAAAAAATTGGGCGACGATATAATGCGGCTTGCCCGCTTAGAAGGGTTAGAGGCGCATGCTCGTTCAGTCCAACTCCGATTAAGTAAAACTTAAACCGCTCAAAGTGAGTGGAAAAAAAGTGCGCAAAAGGCGTGAACAGTGGTGCTTTCAACAGCGTGCAAAATACTTAAAAAACATCCTGTCATGAAGTCTATCTACCAGGTGTCACAAGAAGTAGGAACACCAATTTACCTGGTTGGTGGTGCAGTGCGCGACTTGCTTATGGGCATCGCGCCGGAAAAAGATTTTGACTTTGTGATGGGAAATAACCTGGTAAAATCAGCTCGTCTTTTTTCCCGTATTTTTGAAGGAAATTTTTTCCCCTTAAGTTCTGATCCTCCCAACTATCGGGTGGTTTTGTTACACACTAATCAGCGGATAGAAGTTGATTTTTCCGGGTTTCGAGGTGATGATCTTTGTCACGATTTAACCAAGCGGGACTTTACGGTTAATGCCATTGCGATTGATGTGGGTGATCTTTATCGGGAAGGCGGGATTAAACTTTATGATCCTTTAGGGGGAGAGCACGATCTCCAAACAAAGGTGCTTCGTCTGGCTTCTCCTTGTGCTTTTGATCAAGACCCACTTCGTATCCTTCGCGCGGTTCGCATTGCCAAGGAGCGTAATCTCCACATTGATACTGAGACCAGAGAAGCAATCTATCAGCAAAGAAACCGCCTTTGCTCGGTTTCAGCGGAAAGGATTCGGAGTGAATTTTTCAAAATCCTGAGTTTTTCTGAAGCGCCAGAATCCTTGAAGCTCCTTGACGAATTGGGCTTGTTAAGCATTCTGATTCCCGAAACAGCGGTGCTAAAAGGGAAAAGTTTAGAATCTCCAAGCGGTCTATCCCTGTGGCAACATCCCCTGAAAGTAGTGAGCTGGTGTGAATGGAGCTTGGTCAACTTTGAAAAGATTTTTCCTCACTTCCCTGAATACATAAAAAGCTACCTTGAAGAAGAGCTCGAAGAAGATGTGGATCGCAAAACTCTTCTTAAACTGGCAGGGTTTCTCCATGACAGGGGAGAAGTGTTCCCCGGGGCAAAGGCAATGACTGTGGCGGATAATATCGCCCGGAGACTAAAGCTGGGGAAACGGACAGGAAGAACTTTGCGGAAAATGGTAAAATACTATAACCAGGTTTTATCTCTTCGAAAGATGGAAAAGCCATCTTCGCGTGTCTTTTTTCAGTTTTTTCAGAATGTGGATTCAGAGGGATTGGCAGTACTTCTGCTTGCATGGGCAGAGTATATTGCCTGTGCACCGGAAAAGTTTACACGGCCTGAGGACATTGCCTTGAGAAACTTCTTGGGTGATCTGGCAAATTTTTATGTTAATGAGTATCCGCTTATTAAGCCCCTCCTTTCTGGTCAGGAAATTATCGAGAGGTTTGGCCTTCAGGAAGGGAAAGTTGTGGGTGAGTTGTTAAACCAGGTTGCACATGCTGAAGCACAAGGTCTCCTTGCCTCTTCGCGGGAGGCAGTGCTCTTTGTCGAGGATATTTTAAGTCATAAGAGTAAAGCAATTATCAATGCACAATAATGGTCATTGGTGATGAAGTAATGACGAATATGTTTTTCCCTTTCTTTGCCTTTTTGTTCGGAAGTATAGTAGGAAGTTTTCTTAACGTTTGCATTCTCCGTCTCCCCCAAAAAAAATCATTACTCTTTCCTTCTTCGCATTGCCCCCATTGCCAGCAGCCGATTCGTTTTTATGACAACATTCCCCTCATAAGTTATCTTATGCTCCGGGGTAGGTGCCGCTTTTGCGGTCAGCCGATCTCTCCTCAGTATGTCATTGTGGAATTATTAACGGCACTTTTTTCCCTGCTTTTATTTCTTCACTATTCCTTAACCGAATATTTTATCTACTTTGCCTTTTTCTCCAGCCTCGTGGTCGTAACCTTTATTGATTTAAAACACCAGATAATCCCTGACGCTATCTCCTTGTCTGGTATAGGAGCGGGTTTTCTGGCTTCTTTTGTTTTACCCCGCATCACCTACCTTGATTCATTGCTCGGGATCGCCCTCGGGGGAGGGATTCTTTATTCCGTAGCCCTGGGGTATTACCTGATCACGAAAACTGAAGGGATGGGGATGGGGGATGTCAAGCTTCTGGCAATGATCGGCGCTTTTTTAGGCAGTAAAGCGGTGGTAATTACTATTTTCCTCAGTGCTTTTTTGGGCGCAGTAGTTGGGGTTGCCATTATGGTGATCAAAGGGAAAAGCAGAAAGTTCGCGATTCCCTATGGACCTTTTCTGTCGATCGGCGCACTCTTAAGCCTTTTTTGGGGCGACGCTTTACTTGCCTGGTATTATCACTTCCTGACGGGGAGATAAACCCGATGGTTAAGCCCGGCCTTCGGTGGCAAATTGTTTTTATCCTTATCTTTATCATGGTAAGCACGAGTTTTCTCATTGGTTTGGTTGTGATGAGTGTAACCAAAAAAACCATTGTCAACCAAAAAATAGACAGCGCCATCTTTTTACGCAATGCTTTTCAAAATAGCATCAACGCCTTAGCCTACGGCGATGATGATTTTTATCACAATAAAGAGAAAAACTGGCAGATGCAGCGCCTGCTCAAGCTGTTTAGCCTAGAAAACGGGGTGGAAAACATCTTAATCATTGACCTCACAGGGAATGTTATTGCGTCGAGTGATCCTCATCTGATAGGGACGTCCCTTCACGACCAGAATTTAAATGAGGTCATTACTTCCGCTTCTGCCTCCCTTGAATTGTCTCAGGACAAACGAATTTTATTTAAAGAAACGAATAAAAAGCTATCGCTTTTTTGCCCCTTTTATTTCAAAAACCAAAAGGCAGGGGCGATGAGGATTACCTTATCTTTAGGGGAGATGCAAGCGGTAATCAACAAGTCTTATAAACTCATCTTGGCCTATATCATCTTTACTGCAACACTCGTAATGTTTTTTGGAATTTTTCTTTTCTCGCGCTTAATTGTTCGGCCGATCAAAAAGCTCGTAAAAACAACTGAAGCCATTGGTGAAGGGAATTATGACCTAAACAATTTCGAAGCAAACCGAAATGAGATTGGTCAACTTTCCTTTGCTTTCAGGCGGATGGCGGAAAGAATTAATGAACACCAAGGCCAGCTTCGAGCTCAGATTGAATCTCTGGAAAAACTCAATCGAGAACTCCAGCAATCCCAGAAAGAATTGCTTGCTGAAGAGAAGTTAGCTTTAGTAGGGAAGCTTGCAGCCGGAGTTGCTCATGAAATCGGCAATCCTTTGAGTGCGATCTTGGGGTATGTCAGCCTTTTACAAACACAAGGAAACGCGAATCAAGAGTCGGCTGATTACCTTAAGCGGACAGAACAGGAGCTTAATCGGATCAATAAGACCATTCGAGAGCTTTTAGATTTTTCTCGACTGAAGAAAGTAGAAAAAACCAAGGTTGACATTAAGCAGGTTATTGAAAACTCTCTGTCTTTAGTCAAACACCAGAGAAAGTTTCAAAACATCACGCTTTCGGTGCATATCGAGAAAGATCTCTGGCTGGTGGAAGGAGATGAGCACCAGTTTCAACAGGTGTTTCTCAACGTGCTTCTCAATGCAGGAGAAGCACTGGGAGAGGAAGGGAAAATGGTGGTTCTTGCTGATCGGGTGGTTTGGCAGGGTGGCTCTTTGGGTTGCGTGAGCTCTTCAATGGCTGAGGATATTTTTTCTTGTGTTCCGGAGTTTGGTTTTGGGGAAAAGGAGGTTTATTTGAACGATGTTCTTTTTTTTGAAAACCAGCCACTGGTGAGGATTCTCTTTGCTGATAATGGAGAAGGTATTGAACAGGAAAACCTTAACAAAATTTTTGATCCTTTCTTTACCACCCGGGAGCCGGGAAAAGGAACTGGATTGGGCTTAGCGATTTGCAACCGCATTCTGGAATCGTTTGGGGGAGGTGTTTTGGTTCGTAGCGAGGTCAGGAAAGGCAGCGCATTTCTTTTACTCCTTCCAGCAGTAAAAGGGGAAAGCGATGGATAAAAGGCGGGTCTTAGTGGTAGATGATGAAGAAAATATGCGTTATATGCTTATCCAAATTTTGAAAAAGGGAGGGTACGGTGTTGATGCCGCTCACAATGGTGAAGAGGCGTTAAAACGCATCGAAGAAAACGTGTTTGACGTGGTCCTTTGCGATGTGCGGATGCCCACCATGGACGGTCTTGAATTTCTCAAAGAGGCGAAAAGCAGAAAGCTGGACGTCCCCATTATTATGATGTCTGCTTACAGCACGGTGGATTTGGCGGTTGAGGCAATGAAGCTCGGGGCCTCAGACTATATCTCAAAGCCTTTTAAAGCTGACGAAGTGCTTGTAAAATTGAAGCGGGTTGACGAACAGGAAAAAATACGGCAAGAAAATATTCACCTTAAGAAAGAGCTTAAAGAAGAACTTCGGTTTGGGAATATTATTGCTCAGAGTCTTAAGATGAAAGAGATCTTTGAAACGATCGAAAAAGTTTCCGGTTATAAGACTACCGTCCTTATTCTGGGGGAAAGCGGTACCGGGAAAGAGCTTCTTGCCCGCGCGGTTCATTACAACAGCCCTAGGGCAGAGAAACCTTTTATAGCGATTAACTGCGGTGCAATTCCGGAAAACCTTCTGGAAAGCGAACTTTTCGGCCATCACAAAGGCTCATTTACTGACGCGGTTCGGACCAAAAAAGGTCTTTTTGAGGAGGCCCATGAGGGAACATTGTTTTTAGATGAAATCGGCGAGCTTCCTATTCTGCTTCAGGTAAAACTCCTCCGGGCTTTGCAGGAAGAGGAGATTCGCCGCGTAGGAGAAAATCAACCCATCAAAGTGGATGTGAGAATTGTTGCGGCAACCGTGCACGACCTGTCGAAAAAAGTTCACGAGTGTTCATTCCGCTCGGATCTTTTTTACCGGCTCAATGTTTTGACGCTAACGGTTCCCCCCTTAAGAGAAAGGCAGGAGGATATTCCTCTGTTAGTTAACCACTTCCTGCAGAAATTTAACCAGAAACTGGAAACAAAAATAGAAAAAATTGCGCCCGAGGCCCTTCGACTCCTGCTCAATTATGATTGGCCCGGAAATGTAAGGGAGCTTGAAAATGCTGTTGAACGAGCGATTATTTTAAGTAATAATAATCTTATTACTGAAGAGGCGCTCCCCTCGGAATTAAGAAATTTGTCTTCCGCTGAATCCGTTTTTTTTTCGTCGAATGAGCTTTCATTAAAACAGGCCAGTCGCTTACTGGAGATCGATTTGATCAAAAAAACCCTCAAAAAGACCAATGGTAATCATACCCAAGCAGCCAAAATTTTGGAAATAAGCCTTCGGGCACTTTTATACAAGCTGAAACAATATAAACTAACTTAAAAAAGAGGGAGGGGATTATGATGAAAAAGGGAAGAAGGGGAAGTGTGCAATTTTTGCGGCTTATGAACTATTTGCATAGCTTTGCGGGCTCTTTTTTGGTAACCAGAGATTAAGATTTTTTAAAAATTTGTTAAATTTTAATATATTATAAAAATACCTGCTTTTTGGCATTTAATTTGCTCTCTAACAAAAAGGGGTTTAAGGGCAATATTCTGAATGCCCCGTTTTCTAAAGGGTTTATTCTGGTTGAGATATTAATAGTGATTGCAATTATTGGAGCTCTGACAGCGATTGCGGCTTCGGGTATCAGCGCATTGGTGGAAACCTTTAAATTCAAAAGCACCATAAGGGAAATCGGAACAACGGTGCTGGTTGCGAGGCTGAAAGCATAGCCAGGGGCGTTGAATAGAGAGTGGCGTTTAATCTTGCCGCGGGAACCTTTGCCCTGGAAAGGGGAAACCACGCGGATGGGGGTCGGTTACGCGGACACCCGAGAGGGGCGTTACCGGTGTTTCTTCCTGGTTTAATATTGCTTTTGTTAATAGTTACACCACGGGCAATCATAACAAACTGTTTAGTCCTAAGGGCACTTCAAGCACTGGCTCGATTCGCATTAATAATGCATAAGGGGAAAAAAATATAAAATAACCTTAACTGTCAACTATGAGTATATCAACATAGCCGAGAAATGGTAACAAAAAAAGAAAAGGATGATGAGCATGAATTTAAAAGAAAAAGGTTTCACGATTCTAGAGGTGTTGATCGGTGTAGTAATTTTAGGAATTGGCCTTCTTGGATTAATCGAGATGCAGGTTGCAGCCGTAACCGGCAATACCTCAGCAAATCTGATGTCGGTTGCCACTACCTTAGCGCAGGACCAAATCGAAAAGCTAAGAAACCTTAGTTTCACTGACCCCAATCTTGCCGATATTGTGGCGAACAATGCTACCCTAGGCAACCCGCCAAACATTGCTTCGATTGACCACGCTGATCCCAACAACCCTATTGATGA
>Ga0182021_10004247_pt1 | contig 16816 bp, 16 predicted proteins | sample 612E3MmetaG_FD_120493 | JGI IMG/M metagenome (GOLD analysis project Ga0182021, IMG submission 120493) | Permafrost microbial communities from Stordalen Mire, Sweden - 612E3M metaG (Illumina Assembly) | ecosystem: Environmental > Terrestrial > Soil > Wetlands > Permafrost | place: Sweden...
CACGAACGCATCATTATCACCCATCCTGAGATTCGAAAGTTGACCCAGCACTACAGGGAGGGCAAGCCGCTGGAATGGGTCCAGGTCTACGATGTGCCGGAGTTCGTGCACTTCAACCACGAGATGCACGTCCGGCGGCAGGTCGATTGCGGCGCCTGCCACGGCGACGTCAGAGGGATGGATCGCCTGACCCAGGCGCATGAGTTCAACATGGGGTTTTGCGTGCAGTGTCACCGGGACAACAACGTCTCGCACGATTGCCTGATGTGCCACCGCTGAGGAACCAGCGAATGCCGAGATTCATGACAAGACCGTCGAGCGCGGCCCTGGCCTTCCTGGTCGGGGGCTCGTTCTGGTTCGTGATCGGGACCCTCTACGGGTTGATCGCCGCGATTCATCTGATGGCTCCGGAGTTCTTCAACAACATCGGATGGCTCGTGTTCGGGCGGACCCGGCCGGTCCACGTCAACACGGTCATCTACGGGTTTGTCGTGAGCACGTCCTTCGGCGCGGCCTTGTACTACGTGCCGGCGCTGCTTCGCGCGAAGTTGTGGTCCGAGCCGCTCGGGTGGCTCAGCTTCTTCTTCTGGAACATCGCGGTTCTCAGCGGGCCGTTGACGTTTCCGTTCGGCATCACGCAAGGCCGCGAATACACGGAATACGTCTGGATTTTCGACGTTTGCGTGATGCTCGCCATGATCCTGCTGCTCGTCAACCTGGTCATGACCATCGCGAACCGGCGGGAGAACAGCCTCTATGTGTCGGTTTGGTACGTGATGGGCACGCTGCTGTGGACCGCGGGCGTGTATCCCATCGGCAACGTCATGTGGGCGCCGAAAACCGGCGCGCTGCCGGGGGTGCTCGACTCGATCTTCCTGTGGTTCTACGGACACAATGTGGTTGGGCTGCTCATGACGCCGCTGGCTCTGGCAGCCGCGTATTTCGTGCTGCCGCGCGTCGCGAAGACACCGCTCTACTCCCATGCGCTTTCGCTGATCGGATTCTTCACGCTGGTGGCCATCTACACCCATATCGGCGGCCATCATTTGCTTCAGGCCCCCATCCCGACCTGGCTCAAGACCGTGTCGGTCGTGGACTCCATCGCGATGCTCATCCCGGTCTTGACGGTGTTGATCAATCTGTGGATGACCACGCGCGGAAGGGCGGCGCTCCTCTGGAACGACCCGGGCGGCCGGTTCGTGCTGATCGGTTCGATCTGGTATCTCGTCACCTGCATCCAGGGACCGCTCCAGTCTCTGCCGTCCGTACAGAAGGTCACGCACCTGACCAACTGGACCGTCGGCCACGCGCATATCGCGGTGCTCGGGTTCGCGGGGATCATCGCCCTGGGCGCGCAGTGGCACGTGCTGCCCCTGATTCTCGGGCGCGAGCTTTACTCCCGGCGCCTGGCGTTCTTCCAACTGGCCCTGGTGATGACCGGGTTGATCGGATTTTTCGCCGTGCTGACGGCCGCCGGGCTGATTCAGGGCGAATCGTGGGCCAACGGCGAGACCGTCTACCGGGTGCTCCCGCGTCTGGCGGCCTACATGACGCTGCGCGCCATGCTCGGCGTCGCGATCATCGCCGCCGCCGGGGTCGGGTTCTACAACGTGATCATGACGATGCGGCGGGGAGAGAGAATGATTGAGATGGAGGGTGGCGCGCTGTCGCCGCCGGCAGCTAGGTCCGTCTTGACCGCGTCCGGCGGGAAGGTTTCGAGTACTCAACCGTTCCCGCCCTACAGTTTGGGCTGTGCTACGGACTCTGTAGGACGGGAACGGTCGCCGGCCTTCCCGCCGCAGAGTCTAATGCGAGCGCCTTCGCGCTCCGGGCCCGACACCACGGTGCAGGAGGGGGTCCCATGAAAATGACCCCGGCGCTCCTGGTGGTCGGAAGCCTGCTCGTCTTCTGGTGCTCGGTGTTCGTGGCCGTCTTTCTTCCCGCGCTGACCCTGCAGGAGCCGAAATCCGAAATTTGGCGCGAGTCCACGGACCTGGAACAGACCGGTCACGACCTTTACGTCGCCAACGGTTGCAGCTACTGCCACTCGCTCTTCATCCGCACGGTGGACTGGGACCTGGGCGCGAGCCGGATCGCGGAAGCCGGCGACTACGTGGGGCAGACGCCGGCGATTCTCGGGACCGAGCGGACCGGCCCGGATCTGTCGCAGGAGGGCGGCGAGCATCCCGACGACTGGCACCTGGCTCATTTCATGAATCCGCGGACCACGCGGCCCCTGTCGCTCATGCCGTCCTGGGAATTCCTCGGCAGCAACCGGATCGCCGCGTTGACCGCGTACGTGCAGGGTCAGGGCGGCAAGGACGCGGACCTCCGGGTGGCGCGTCAGAGGAAGTGGAAGAAAGAATCCGCGGCCGCGGTGGATAGCGGGCCGGACGCGAACGTCGAGTGGCTGCACGCCAACATTCCAGCCGTGTGGCGGGAGATGCCGAACCCGTATCCCGCAACGCCGGCGGATTTGGAACGCGGGAAGAAGATCTATCAGGGGTTCTGCATCAACTGCCACGGCCCGGTGGGCGACGGGAAAGGCCCGGCCGCGCGGTATCTGAAGCCGGAGCCCCTCAATTTCACGACGCTGCGCCGCCATCTCGTGAACAACAAGTACATCGGCGGCATCTTTTACTATCAGGTGATGAACGGCATTACGGGCACCGCCATGCCGTATTTCAAGCGGGAATTGGAATCCGAGAAGATTTGGGACGTTTCGAATTACCTGGCCGTCGAGTTCCTGGGCTACACCGACGCCGGCCTCGAGCCGCGCGGAATTCCCGCGGCGTACGAAAATGCCTGGACCAACACCTATCAAGCGCCCAAACTGGAAGTCTCAAATCCAAAATCCCAGATTCCAAGTTCCAAACTCCAAACTCCAGACTCCCAAATCGAAACGTCTTCACACCCATGACCAACAACGACGCCCTGCTGATCCTGTGGATTGCCTTCACCGCCGCCGCCACGCTGGGCGTAAGCGGGGTGCTGGTCTGGGCCGTCCGATCGCGGCAATTCTCCAATCAGAATCGCGCCCGCTATCTGCCGCTCACGAGCGGGATTCCGGGTAAGATCCAAGACAAGGATGGCCATTCTGAACCCGTGGGGCCGCCGCTTGCGACGGATCGCGGTGGCTCTCACAACGCGGCGTGGCGCAAGCGCCAGCCCTACCAGACGTGTGCCGCCTCGTCACCCGCAACGGCCATGGGCAAGGAGGGAGGCCATCATGTTCAGGCTTGATGTGCTTCAGACGCAATGGCTGGTGTTCGCCCTGGCCGGCGGCCTGGCGCTCGTGCTGGGCCTGGCCCTGTTCTATCTCGCCATGTTACGGCCGAGGGCGGACGACGCGGCGCCAGCGCAACCCAAGGCGGAACCACAGAGCGTGCGGTCGTTCCTGCCGTCGTTGTTGATTCTGACGTATGTCCTGGTCGTTGTGTTCGCGATCGTCTATACGCTGGCTATCGTCCGGCATCCGCCGAACTGGTGAGGTGAATATGCCTTTGGAATACGAAGAGCACCACGAGATGAGCGGGTTTAGAAGTTGGATGGTGATCCTCCTCTTCTGCGCCGCGATCGTCCTCTGGGGAGTCCTGAACTACGTCTTGATTCCCGACGAGCCGCGGCACTGGGACATGGGCGCGCTGCGCGACGTCCCCGGCCAATCCATCTATTCGTCGGCCAAGCTTCCAGCCGGCGCCGTTGTTCCGAAGCAAATGGAGCCCTTGCCATGACCATGAAACGAATCGTCTGGATTCTGCTGGCGCTGCTGATCGTGCCCGCCCTGGTTCTGCTGTTCATCGGGCCGCGCATGAAGGTTCAGCCGCGCATCCGGGCCTTCCAGGAGGCCGCGCCGCTGCCGCCCAAAGGCGTTGTCCCGGTGGACGGGCTTGTCCGCGCGCCGACGGCCGCCGAGGCAAAGGCGTTGACCAATCCGCTGGCGGCAACCGCCACCAATCTGTTGCGGGGCAAGGTGTACTACGGCTACTACTGTCAGTTCTGTCATGGCGCGACCGGCTCAGGCGACGGACCGGTGGGGCAGAGTTACGTCCCGGCCCCGGCCCTCTTGAAATCCGCGAGAGTGCAGTCGTTATCCGACGGCGAGCTGCTGCGCGCCATGCTGACCGGTCCCGGCCACGAGCCTGCGCTCGAACGAGTGGTTCCGCCGGCGCACCGCTGGTTCATCGTTCTTTACCTCCGCGACCTGGCCAAATCCAAAGATGGGGGCTGAGCAGGAAACGAATCCCCTTATCGAGCCCGGGGAGGACGCAAATCGAGGCGGTCACGGCACAAGCGCACGGCGCGACGATCGCCCCCTTCCTGAGCTTCCGGGTTGGGGATCACGCGTCGGTAATCTCGGCGACGTCGAAGCCCGCCTTTTCGATCATGAGTTTGTCGGCCGCATATCCCTGCCCCGGCGTGGTCAGGTAGCCGGACGTGAATAGGGAATTCGCCGGATAGAGGGCCAGCGCCTGAAGCGGCCCCAGGCAGGCTTCCCGGCCGCCCGCGATTCGAATCTCGCGGTTCGGATTCACGAAGCGAAACAGGGCGAGCGCCCGCAGCGCGTCGCCGGCGCTGAGCCGGGGACGCCCCTCCAGGCGCGTGCCCGGCCGGGGATCGAGGAAGTTCAGCGGAATCGCGTCGGCCCCCGCCTCCTTCAGGGCGAACGCCAGGTCCACGCGATCTTCCAACGTCTCGCCCATTCCCAGCAATCCGCCGCTGCACAGTTCCATCCCCGCCGCCTTGGCGATCCCGGCGGTCGCCCGGCGTTCCGCGTGGGTATGCGTCGAGCAGATGGACGGAAAGAAGCGCTCGGACGTCTCCAGGTTGTGATTGTAGCGGTCCACGCCCGCCGCTTTGAGCTGGGCCGCCTGCTCCGCGCCGATGATTCCCAGCGACACGCAGAGGCTTAACGGGAACTCCTTCTTGATCCGCCGCACGGCCCGGCAAATCGCCCGGATGTCGTCATCCGAGGCGCACCGGCCGCTGGTGACAATGCAATAGCGAACCGCCCCAAGGGCCTGAGCCTCCCGTGCTCCGTTCACCAATTCCTCTTCCTTTTGGAGCGGATAACACGGCACCGTGGCGCGGCTTTCCGCGGACTGGCTGCAGTAGGCGCAGTCCTCGCCGCAGGCTCCGCTTTTGGCGTTGCGGATCACGTGAAGGCTCACCGTTCGGCCGAAATAGCGCCGCCGCACGGCAAAAGCCGCGTCAAGCAGGCCCAGCAGATCGTCCTCGGACGATCGAAGCACTGCAAGCGCCTCCTCGCGCCGCACGGCGCCGCCCGAGAGCACGCGCCGGCCCAAGGCGGCCCAATCCTGAGTCGTCGTGTTCTTTGCTTCCGCCATCATGCGCGTCCTGATTTGTGGAGTGGCGATGGTGTAGGACATGGCGGCAGTATAATGCCGTAACGGGCCGATGGACAATCTCTTCTCGCCCCGGTCGGGGCCCAGCGAGACTCCGGTCATCTGCGGGCCTATCGGCCCTTGAGCACCTGCTCGTACTCGTCGTGCGTCCCGATCCAGAACCAGATCACGGTGTTCTCCTCCATGACGCCAAGGACACGATAGTCGTCCGTGATTCTGGCTGACCAGTAAGCATCGATCTTCTTGAATTGGACAGACGGATGGCGGGGGTTCTGAATCCAGAGACGGTACTGCTTCAAGGAGATGCGACGTACGTCCGGCGGAAGCCGCAGGTAGAGCGCCCAGAACTTACGAGTCGCACGGCTCTTCATCGGGAGGGAATGGCCGTGTATTGCCTGCATGATACTCGGTGAGCGCCTCTCGCGCCAGGTGGTCCAGCCTTCCCGCCTTGACATCATCCTCGATCTGTCTGTCCCACTGGTCTTCGAACTCGTCCTTAATCCAGGCAATCAACTCGAAGAACTCATTACGAGGCAGTTCACCGATGGCGGTCTCGATCTCTTTCACCGAACTCATGTCATTACATTACGTGAAACGAATCTCCGGTTCAATTTCATTTCCGGACAGGGTGCATTTTGCGCTGCCTATCGATCGAATCCGGGAGCGTCGCGCTTTCCCTATCATCAGGCCGCCGTGCGGAGCCGCCGGCCCCCGGCGCGGAATTCGCAAGAATTCCGTGCGAGAATTCCATCGAAAGGGCGGCATCGGAATTGTTACCCATTCCGCTCCAAACCGTGGGACCGGCATCTTGCCGGTCATTTGCTTCCCTGCCACTTGGCACGCCGGCGGGACGCCGGCGCCACGGCTTTGCACGGTCATTGCCACAGGCGCAGGATGTCCTTGTCCCCGGCGGTGAGCTTGGCGTTGCGGTGGATCAGCAGATAAACCAGCGGGGGCATATCCCCTTGGGATACCCGCTTGTAGGATTGCTTGCGGTAGTAATCCCTCTGGCCGTCCGGATAGTCATTCCACGTCGAGAAATCCAAGTGGTCCCTGCCGCCGTGAACGTCGCCGGCGATCAGCCACGAAACAGGCGCCACATGGCTGTACCAAGGCCATCGCGTCTCGTCGGAATGGCAGTCGTAACACGACGTCCTGAGGACGGTCTGCACGTCCTTTGGCGCCGTAACGTCGCCGGTCACGGACGGATTATCGCGCCGCACGGGCACGAACTGAATGCCGATCAGCGCGGCAAGCGCCGCGAGTCCGAAGACCTTTGTCTTATTCAGTTTCATGCTCAAAATCTCAACTCCGCGCCGGAAAGGCGTTGCGCGAGTTCGGCGATCACGCGGTCGTCGTCGGCCTTGTCCCTGGATTCGAACGTGGCGGAAAAACGCAGGAACGGACCCGCGTCGTCCCACGGCACGGTCGAAATCGAATGCTCGCGGATCAAGTGCTGCGAGGCGTCCTCGGCCGTGGTGAACGCCGTCAGGCCCGCGCCTTTCGGCGCCGGGACATACAGATAGAACGTGCCGCCGGGCATCTTCGCCTTGAAGCCGACGCTCTTGAGCGCCTTGACCATCTTCCTCAACCGCCGCTCGTAGTGCTTGCGAATCTTGTCCGCCAGCGCCTTGTCGGCGATGCCGGCGCACGCCGCCCATTGAATGGCCTTGAACTGGCCGGAATCCACGTTGTCCTTCACCTCGGCGTACGCCTGCACCAGGCGCGGCGCGCCGGCCACGAATCCCAGCCGCCAGCCGGTCATGTTGTAGCTCTTGCTCATCGAGTGGAGTTCGAGCGCCACGTCCTTCCCGCCGGGCCGGCTCAGGATGGACAGCGGCTCGCGGCCGTGGACCAGCGTCGCATACGCCGCGTCCTGCACGATCAGGATGTTGTGCCGCTGGGCAAAGGCGATCAGCTTGTCGAAGAACTCCTCGGATGGCGCGGCGCCGGTCGGGTTGTTCGGATAGTTGACGTAGAACAGCTTCGCGCGCCCGGCCACCGCGGGCTCGATCTTGTCGAGATCGGGATAGAATCCGTTCTCCCTGCGCAGCGGCACCTTGACGACCTCGCCGCCGAGATAGCGGGTGTGCGTGGCCAGAACCGGATAGCCGGGCACGGTCACCAACGCCACGTCGCCGGGATTGATGAAGCAGAGCGGCAGCATGGCCAGGGCCGGCTTGGACCCGATGCTGTGGCAGATATCGGTGTCCGGATTCAAATCGGAGACGCCAAAGAACTGGCTCATGTAGTCGGCGGCCGCGACCTTGAACTCGCGGATTCCGTTGTCCGCATAGCCGCGGTTGGCGGGCTCGTCCACGGCCCTTTTGAGCGCCTTGCGGATCGGGGCCGGGGCCATCTGGTCCGGTTCCCCCACCCCAAAGTCGAGCAGTTCAACGTTCGGCCGCGCGGCGCGGGCCGCGGCCTTGGCTCTCTTGATCTTCTCGAACTTGTAGATCTCGTTGCCGGTCCCGAACTTGACGCCGCCGATGCGCTCCGCGAACAGTTGCTGGATGTCCATTCTCAAGGCCCTTTCCAAGTGAACTCAGACAGCAGACAAATAGCCTGCCGGACCCGCCGAATCAAGCGCGAAGGCAATGCTCGCGCGCTTCGCTGTCTGCCAGGATTCCGTTGCCGAATCGAATTGAGCCACTCCCCGCCCAAGCTTATAATGCCGGCCATTCGTCCCATCCGAGGAGCACGACCATGCAGCGTCTGAGTTTGAACGGCCGTTGGAAGGTGGCGGAGGCCGGAAAGAAAGGGAACATTCCGGCCCAGGTTCCGGGTTGCGTCCACCTCGATCTCCTCGCCGCCGGAAAGATCCCGGACCCTTTCTTCCGGGACAACGAGGATGCCCTGCAATGGATCGGGAGAACTGACTGGATCTATTCGAGGGCCTTTCAGGCGCCCGCCGGCCTGCTCGCGCACGACCGCGTGCGGCTCAGGTGCGAAGGGCTCGACACACTGGCCGACGTAAGCGTCAACGGCAAGAAAATCGCGAAGACGGACAACATGTTTCGGACGTGGGAATTCGACGTGCGCCAGGCGCTTCGCGCGGGCCGCAATACCCTCGAAATCCGCTTCGCGTCCGCGGAGCGTTATGTCGCGGAGCGCCAGAAGAAACGGCGCCTGTACGGCTGGAGCGGCCCCAAGGAGATCCAAGGCCGGTCCTGGCTGAGAAAGGAGCCGTGTAATTTCGGGTGGGATTGGGGCCCCGCGTTGATTACGTGCGGCATCTGGCGTCCGCTCGATCTCGTGGCCTTCAACACGGCCCGCCTGACCGGCGTCCGGATCCAACAAACGCACGCCAACGGCGCCGCGCGACTGCTCGTCACGCCGGAGATCGAGACGCTGGGCTCCGCCGAACTTGCGGCAGACATCCGAGTCTCGCTGGGCGGCAAGGAGGTGGCTCGCGCGAGAACGGCCGGGCGCCGCGCCCTTGCAGCCGCTGAGTTGACCATCGCCGATCCGCAACTCTGGTGGCCAAACGGCCTGGGGAAACAACCGCTCTACACGGTGGACGTCACGGTGGCCGATTCCAGCGGCGCCGTGCTGGACACGCTGTCCCGGCGGATCGGACTGCGGACTCTCCGCCTCGACCGGCATCCCGACCCGTGGGGCGAGTCGTTTCAGTTCGCGGTCAACGGGGTTCCGTTCTTCGCCAAGGGCGCGAATTGGATTCCCGCGGATGCGTTCGTCAACCGCCTCGACTGGGATCGCTACGCCCGCCTGTTGAACGCGGCGTCGGAAGCGAACATGAACATGCTGCGGCTGTGGGGAGGCGGGATCTATGAGCAGGACGCGTTCTACGACCTGTGCGACAGCCTCGGACTCTGCGTCTGGCACGATTTCATGTTCGCTTGCGCCACCTACCCGGCTTTTGACAAGGCCTTTATGCGGAACGTGAAGGCCGAGGCGGAGGACAACGTGCGCCGCGTCCGCCACCACCCCTGCCTCGCGCTGTGGTGCGGGAACAACGAACTGGAACAGGGCTTGGTGGGCGAGACCGAGACCGACCGTCAGATGAGTTGGGCGAATTACGGCAAGTTGTTCGACCAGTTGCTGCCCGACGTCGTCGGCCGTCTGGACGACGACCGGGACTACTGGCCGTGCAGCCCCCACTCGCCGCAGGGGGACCGCAAGGAGCATTGGAATCCGAAATGCGGCGACGCTCATCTGTGGGACGTGTGGCACGGACGGAAGCCGTTCGAGTGGTACCGAACGTGCGAACACCGGTTCAACAGCGAATTCGGCTTCCAGTCCTTCCCCGAGCCCAGGACGGTCCGCGGCTACACGACGGCCGCGGACCGCAATGTGACCGCCCCGGTCATGGAGCATCACCAGAGAAGCGGGATCGGCAACACGGTCATCATGCAGTACCTGCTGGACGGGTTCCGGATGCCGGCTTCGTTCGAAGACACGCTTTGGTTGAGCCAGATCCAGCAGGGCATGGCCATGAAATACGCCGTCGAGCACTGGCGGCGCTCCATGCCCCGGGGGATGGGGACGTTGTACTGGCAGCTCAACGATTGCTGGCCCGTCGCCAGTTGGTCGTCCCTCGATTACCACGGCCGCTGGAAGGCCCTGCACCACCTGGCGCGCCGGTTCTACGCGCCGCTGCTCGTGTCCGGGGTTGAGGATCGGCAGAAGGGAACGGTGGAGGTCCATGTGACCAGCGATCTCCTGGAGCCGGCCTCCGGGGTCGTGTCGTGGGCGATCACGGACCTGGCGGGGACCGTTCTCGGCCACGGCAAACGGAGCGTCGCGATCGCGCCGCGCGCGAGCCGGCGGGTGGCGACCGTGGAGGCGGGCTCGTGGCTGGCCAGGCGGGGCGCCCGCGACTTGTTGATTTGGCTGCAACTCGAATCGGGCGGGACTGTGGCGAGCGCCAACACCGTGATGTTCGAAAGGCCCAAACGCCTCGAACTGCCCGACCCGAAGATTTCCGCCTCGGTCGAACCGATCGGCAACGGCCAGGCGTTGGTGACGCTCAAGGCCAAGCGGTGCGCCTTGTGGACGTGGCTGGAGTTGGAGGGAATGGACGCCGATTGGTCGGATAACTTCTTCCACCTGCGCCCCGGCCATCCGGCGCGGGTAATCGCCACGCCGTGGCGGCCCGCGTCCGCAAAGAAGATCGCTCAGGCGCTACACACGAGGAGTCTGGTGGATACCTATGACTGAGACTTTCGAAGTAAGCCCGAACACGGCGGGAACATGACCGGCGGCCGCCAAGGGAGTCGGGCGACGAGCGCGCGGGCCGTGTTGGCGATCGCCGCCATTCTGGCCGTCGGGCTTGGCGTCCAGGTTCTGCGGAAACCCGGCGCGGGGGAAAGTCGGCCGGCCGGCTCCTCGACGACGAACATCCCCGGCCCTCTCAGGCCGCCGGAGGCCCCGGCCTCCCGCCGGCACTGGCATCGGGCGTGGACGTATCCCGCCGGCGCGCCGCTGGCCGGCGCCCCGGCGAGTCTTGGCGATGGATGGGTCGTGAACACCGGAAAAGGCCGTGTTGTGGCCCTGGACGGGAGCGGCCGCGAACTTTGGTCGCGCGGGTTCACGAACCTGACGTTTGCCGGTTCAGTCGCCGTCGCGGATGGGGTTCTGGTCGTGGCGGATGCCACTGGCCACGTTGTGGGTCTGGAGGCGGTGTCGGGCCGCACTCTGTGGGAGACCGCCATTCCAGGGGTATTTCGCCGCGCCCCCCTGGCCGTTCGCGTCGGCGATGCCTGGAGAGTGGTGGCCCTCAACGGCGAGAACGGCGCGCTCCGGTGCCTCAACGCGAACGACGGCCGCGAACTCTGGCATACCGAACCCACCAATCGCTCCGATGGGCCGCCCGCCGGCGACGGCCACCGGATCGTCTACGGCAACTGCGATGCGGCCGTTCACGTGTTCGATGCCGCGAACGGATCGCCCCTGGGCTCCATACCGGTCGGCGCCGAAGCGCAAATGGCGGGGGCCCTGCTGCTTCTCGACGGGCGCGTTTATGGTGGAACGCGGGCCGGCGAACTGGTTTGCGTGGACGCCGCGGCCCGCGCCCTGGCGTGGCATGTGTCCGTGGCCGGCGGCGAGGCCTTCGGGACGCCCGTGGCGGCCCGCGGACTTGTGGTCATGGGGACGCCTGAAGGCAGGGTGGCGGCTTTCGACGCCGGAAACGGCGCCGAACGGTGGAAGGTCTCGGTCAGCAACGCCGTTTCGGGCCTGTGCGCCGTGGATGACGCGGTTTTCGCCGTGGCGGGAGGCAGGCTCCTCGGGCTTCGCCTGGCGGACGGCGCCCGGTTCGCGACGCTGCCCATAGGCGACGAGGTCGCCGGTCCCGCCTTCAACGGCCGCGTCCTGGTTGTGGCGGACGACGGCGGAACCGTCATCGCCGTGGCGGGCGAGTAGAAACAACGTGGCCATCGGAGTTCCCGGGGGTGCGCAATGAGCGATAGGATCGTAACGATGCGCGGCGTGGCGCGGCGATTTCAGTCCGGCGACGAACCGCCCGTGGACGTGCTGCGGGGCGTGGACCTCGACGTTGCCCCGGGAGAGAGTCTTGCGATCGTCGGCCCCTCCGGTTCGGGCAAGACGACGCTGCTTCAGTTGATGGGCGCGCTCGACCTTCCCGATACGGGAACGGTGTGCTTCGAGGGGCGGGATCTGGCCGGTCTGAGCGAGGCGGAACGGAGCGCGCTCCGCGGCCGGCGCATCGGATTCGTCTTTCAGCTTCATCACCTTCTGCCGCAATTGACCGTGCTCGAAAACGTGCTGGCGCCGGCGTGGGCGACGGGTGACGCGGCGGCCCGGATCGAGCGGGCGCAGGCCCTGTTGGACCGCGTCGGTTTGGGAGCCCGCCTCCGTCACCGGCCCGCGCAACTGTCGGGCGGGGAACGCCAGCGCACCGCGTTGGCGCGGGCCCTGATCCTCCAGCCCGCGCTGTTGCTGGCGGACGAACCCACCGGTTCGCTGGACCACGCCGGCGCGTCTTCGCTGGCGGATCTGCTCATGGAACTCAACCGTTCCGAGGGCGTGACGCTCGTCGCGGTCACTCACTCCCGCGACTTCGCCGCCCGCCTGTCGCGGCGCCTGCTTCTTCAGGACGGCGTGCTGCAACCGGCGGCGCCGAATCGGCCATGAACTCGTTCCGGTGGATCCTCCGCAGCCTGGTGTTTCACCGCCGCCTCCATCTGGCGGTGGCCGGCGGCGCCGCTTTGGCGACCGCCGTGCTCGCCGGGGCCTTGCTGGCGGGCGACGCCCTGAATCGCAACCTGCGACGGACGGCGCTGGAGCGGGTGGGAGGCGTCCGCTCCGCGTTGGAATTACGCGGGCGGTTCGTGGCGGCTTCCCTGGCGGAACGGGTGGAGAAACGGACAGGGGCCATCGTGGCGCCGGTGCTGAGGTTGTCCGCCACGTATCTGGCGGCAAGCGATACCGGCGACGAAACGCGCATGGATCGGGTGAACGCTTATGGCGTGGATGCGCGCTTCTTCCTGTTGGACGGTTGGAGACAGGGAACGCCGCGAAGCGAGGTGCGCCGCCTTGCCGGCGGCGACCTCCTTCTTTCCCGCCGCGTGTCGGACGCCTTGGGTCCGGCCGTCGCCGATCCGGCGTCCTCGCTGCGATTCGAACAGCCCTCCCTGTTTCCGATCGAGATGCCTTTGGGCGACCGCCGCGACGACCGCGCGATCCGCCGAACCCTACGGATGCGAGGGGTGCTGCCCGACGCGGCCATGGGCCGGTTCGGACTGACGGCCAGCCAGATTCCGCCGCCCAATGTATTCGTTGACCGCGAGTGGCTAGCCGGCGCGGCCGGTGTCCCCCATCGCGCCAACTTGTTCTTGAGCGACGCCGAGCCGGCGGCGTTCGAGGCCGCCCTGCGCGCCTGCCTGGAGCCTTCGGACGTGGGGCTTGAAATCGCTCGTATCGGGCAACCCCCGGCGACTTCCGCCACGAGCGGCGGCGTGTGGCTGGTGCGGTCGGACCGCATTTACCTCGACGAAGCCTCTACGCGGGCCTTGTCCGCGGCCGCGCCACCCGCGCCCGTGCTGGCCCTGCATCACTTGGTTGACGCGTTCGCCGCCGGCGAGGGCGCGGGGGCGCGCGAGACGCCGTATGGCTTCCTGACGGCTCTTTCTCCATCGGCCGATTCACGACTGGGCGTCGTTCCGACGGGCCTGGCCGATGACGAGATCGTGATTAACGCCTGGCTGGCCGAAACGCTGCGTCTCAAGATCGGGGATTCCTTGACGTTGCGCTGGCGGCGGTTCGAGGCCGGCGGGCGGTTGGTTCCCGACTCGGCGGCGTTCCGGGTGGCGCGCGTGATCGCCATGGCGGAGGCCGTTTCGGAAGCCGCTCGCCTGCCGCGGTTCCCAGGCCTCACCGACGTCAACCGCTGCGCCGACTGGGACGTGGGCCTGCCCATGGACAAGGCGAAACTCGACGACCCGGTCAACGAGGCTTACTGGAAGGCGTATGGCCCGGCCCCGAAGGCCTTTGTCACGCTGGCGGCCGGCCGGCGCATGCTGGGCGCGCACTTCGGTTCCGCCATGACGGCCCGCTTCCCGCCGGAGACGGCGCCATCCGCGATCGAGACGGCCTTGCGCCGCGCGGAACCCCGAGAACTCGGGTTGACGGTCCGGCCGGCCCGGCAGGAGGCGCTGCGGGCCGCGGAACAGGCCATGGACTTTCGGCACCTCTTTGTCGGAATGGCCTGTGTGCTGATGGTATCGGCGCTGATCCTGACCGGACTTCTGGCGTCTTTGGGCGTGGCGCACCGGCGCGAGGAGGTGGGAGTGCTGCGGGCGGCGGGATTCGGACCGCGCCGTCTCGCGTTTCTGTGGCTGGCGGAGTCCCTGCCCCCCCTGGCGGCGGGCGCCGTGGCCGGGGTCGCGGCGGGCGTCGGAGGAGCGCGGCTGTTGGTGTGGGCATTGAACCGATTCTGGCGCGGCGCGGTGGCCTCGGCCCAGGTTCCGTTCACGGTGGGAGCTGAGGCCTGTGTCGTGGCGGGAGTCTCGGCGCTTGGACTTTCGCTGCTGGCCGTGTACGGGGGCGTTCGACGCACCGTCCGCGTGCAAGTGCGCGAGTTGCTCGGGGGCGAGGAGGAGGACATCGAAGGCGTGGGCGGACGGTGGGAGGCCGGGAACCTGGCGGTTGCCGCGGGCGCCGCGCTGGGGGCGGTGGCGTTGCTGGCGGCAACGGGCCGCGCGTCGGGTTCGGAGGCCTCGGTCATCTTCTTCGGCGCGGGGCTGTTGTTCATGATCGCGTTGCTTTGTTTCGCGCAACTGGCGGCCCACAGGTGGGCCAGGACCGGAGGCGGTCGCCTGGCCTTGACGCCCGTCCGGGCTGGCGTGCTCAACGTGGCGCGACATCGCCGCCGCAGCCTTCTGGTCATGGTCCTGCTGGCAACCGGCTGCTTCCTGACCGTCGGGATTCTGGCGATGAAGCAGGATCCGGCGGCGGACACGGCGCGTTCCGGGTCGGGCAGCGGCGGGTACGGATTCATGATCGAGACCGCCATTCCCCTGCCGGGCGACCAGGGCGGCGAGGCGATCCGGAAGGCGTTGGAGGCGGACGCCTCCGTGCTCGCCTTTCGCGTGCGGGAGGGCGACGAGGCCAGTTGCCTCAATCTGAACCGCGCGGCGCAACCGCGTGTGCTGGGGGTGTCGCCCGACTCCGCCGCGGCCGACCGGGCGTTCGATGAAGAGACGGCGGGCGCTGCCGCGTCCGTGTGGTCCCTGTTGAAGAAGCCGTTGGGAGACGGGACGATCCCGGCGCTGGCGGGCGACCTGACCACCGTCGAGTACGGGCTTCACGCCGCCGTCGGCGAGCGTGACGGCAGCGTGTACGAGTATGCCGGCGAGGACGGGAAGATCTGGCGGCTGCGGCTGGTCGGCGCCTTGCCGGTGCGCACCGGCGTCCTGCAGGGAAGCCTCCTTGTGAGCGAATCGGTCTTCACGCGGATGGCTCCCTCGGCGCCCGGCGACGGCTTATGGCTGGCGCGCACGTCCCTGCCGGAAGCGGTGGCGGCGGACCGGGTTCGCCGCGCGCTGGGCCGGAACGGCGCCATCGTGACGCCCACGCGAGACCGCCTGCGCCTGCTCGGGGCGGTCGAGTCCACTTATCTGGACATGTTCCTCGTGCTCGGCGGACTGGGGGTGGTGTTGGGGGCGGCGGGCCTCGGGCTGGTCGTGCTGCGCAACGCCGCGGCGCGGCGCGGCGAACTGGCCGTCCTGCGCGCCGTGGGTGTGCCGCCCCGGAAGGCGCTAGCGTATCTGGTGGCGGAGCACGTGTACCTTCTGCTGGCGGGTCTCGTGGCGGGCGCGGCCCCGGCGCTGCTCGCGGTGCGGCCGGCCCTGCGCCGTCTGGGACAGCCGATGCCGGTGGGCGTCATGGCGGGGCTCATCGCCGCGATGTTCGCCTCCGGCTTGCTCGGCACGCTCGCCGCCCTCATCGCCGCCTCACGCCTGCGCCTGAGGGAGGCTTTGCGCGGCGAGTAGCGGCCGCGAACGCGTTCCCGGCGTGGAGGCCGGCTCGACTCAGTACGCCCGCGGCATTTCGGCGAGCTCGGCCATGAGTTCGGCCAGGCGCTGCTCGGCTTCGGCGATGTCGCGCACTTCTTCGAGTTGACCGGCAAGGATCATCACGGCCGTTCCGGTCACCTCCGCGGCGCCGCCGTCCATCACGAAAAGGTGCGACGCCCCCGCGGCCTCCACGCGAAGCACTCCGGTTCCCATGGCGGACAGCATGGGCGCATGATGCGTCAGAACCCCGAAGTACCCGCCGAGTCCGGGGCCCACCAGGGTGTCGGCGTCTCCTTCGTAGTACGTCTTGTCGGGCGTGGCGACTTTGACGCGGAAGCTCACGGGGCGTCCTCTCGAAGCTTGTGGGCTTTCTTCAACACGTCATCGATGCTGCCGACCATGTAGAACGCCTGTTCGGGGACGGCGTCGTGCTTGCCTTCGAGCACTTCCTTGAAGGAGCGGATCGTGTCCGCCAGTTGCACATAGATGCCGGCGGAGCCGGTGAACTGCTCGGCCACGAAAAACGGCTGGGACAGGAACTTCTGGATCTTCCTGGCCCGCTCGACCGTGAGGCGGTCCTCCGCGGACAGTTCGTCCATGCCCAGGATCGCGATGATGTCCTGGAGTTCCTTGTAGCGCTGGAGGATTTCCTGCACGCCGCGGGCCACCTGGTAGTGCTCGTCGCCCACGATTTCGGGCGCCAGCATGCTGGACGAGGAGGCGAGCGGATCCACCGCGGGATAGATCCCCAGTTCCGAGATCGCGCGGGAGAGTTCCGTGGTCGCGTCCAGGTGGGCGAACGTGGCCGCCGGGGCCGGGTCCGTGTAGTCGTCGGCCGGGACGTAGATGGCCTGGATCGAGGTGATCGAGCCGTTGCGGGTCGAGGTGATGCGCTCCTGCAGGGCACCCATTTCCGTGGCCAGGGTCGGCTGATCACCGACGGCCGAAGGC
>Ga0182021_10004248_pt1 | contig 16816 bp, 16 predicted proteins | sample 612E3MmetaG_FD_120493 | JGI IMG/M metagenome (GOLD analysis project Ga0182021, IMG submission 120493) | Permafrost microbial communities from Stordalen Mire, Sweden - 612E3M metaG (Illumina Assembly) | ecosystem: Environmental > Terrestrial > Soil > Wetlands > Permafrost | place: Sweden...
GGATAGATCACCTGGAGCGGCTCAGGCAGTTACAGGACAGGACCAATGGCTTCAATGCCTTCATCCCGCTTAAATTCCACCGCCTGAACAATGAAATGTCGGGTATCCCGGAGGTCCCGGTGACTGAAGATATGAGAATGTATGCGGTCTCAAGGATCTATCTTCATAATTTCCCTCATCTGAAGGCATACTGGCCTGCCCTGAGCCGTAAAACGGCACAGGTATCCCTTTCCTTCGGAGTTGATGATATGGACGGGACCATCAACGATACCACCCGTATCTATTCACTTGCCGGCGCAGAAGAACAAAGCCCGGTCATGAATGTAACGGAGATGAAAAAACTGATCGAAGAAACAGGCAGGGTCGCCGTCGAAAGGGATTCATTGTACAGATCACTCATGTAATACCCGGTTTTACATCGGATTCAACCTGAAGCCATCCGTATTTTTTCTTATGCTTCCAGTTCAGTTTGAATAAGGTGATGGACTAACGATGTGACTTCCTTTGCGTCCATGCCTTTAATGGTCTCAAATAAAACCGGCGGAAGAACTTTTGCCTGTATATCATGATTTTTATTGACCAGGAAACCTCCTTTCCTGATAGCCTTGAATGTTCCTTTAATGACAATCGGCAAAACCGGCTTCCCGGTTTCAAGGGCCAGGTGAAAGGCCCCGGTCTTAAACTGCTGGAGATTCCCGTCCCTTGATCTTGTGCCTTCAGGAAATATCATCAGGGAACTTCCTGACTTCAGGGTTTTCTTTGCTTCAGCCATCATCCTGCGCATGCTGCTTGCCTTTCCCCTTTCAAGTGCGATATAACGGTTGAGCCACATGTTCCAGCCGATAAAAGGGAAATAGTATAATGATCTTTTCGCTACCCACTTAAAGCTGTTCCAAAGAAGGAAAAGCACAATGATATCTGCGCCCGACTGGTGATTTGACACCATGATATAGGTTTCATCCTTACGGATATTCTGCCTGCCAATCACCCTTATCTTCCACATGAAATTTAGCTTCAGGACAATATAGGACCAACAGCAGGTATATTGGTGCATGATAATCAGTCGCCTGTCAAAAAGACAAGTCAGAAAGAAGATAATAAGTGATCCGGGAAACAGCAGGGCTGAAATGAAAAACAGCTCAAACCAGAAGTAACAGGAAGCAAACAAGCGTAATATTTTATTCATCTGCAGGATTTTTACTCGTCATTTGCTTTATGATTACTGTAGTTTCTCCATTTTTCAATGACCGACGACAGATCATCCGGATAAGTTGAATCAAAATGCATGGGCTCCGCTGTCGAGGGATGCAGAAAACCCAGTGATTTGGCATGCAAAGCCTGTCGTGGTATCATTTTAAAGCAATTCTCAACGAACTGTCTGTATTTTGAAAATGTCGTCCCTTTCAATATCTCGCTTCCTCCATAACTTTCATCATTGAACAGCGGATGGCCTATATATTTGAAATGGACACGGATCTGATGTGTCCTTCCTGTTTCCAGCCTGCATTCCACCAATGTAACATAACCAAAGCGCTCCAGAACCTGATAATGGGTAACTGCATCACGGCCTTTCTCCTCATCTTCATAAACCGACATGATAAGCCTGTTCCGGACATCCCTCCCGATATTACCTTTGATTGTTCCCTTTTCTTCTTTCAGGTTACCCCATACAAGAGCGACATAGGTGCGGTCGACCGTATGGTAAAAAAACTGCCGGGCCAGTTTGCTCTGTGCCATTTCGTTCTTGGCAACCAGCAATATGCCCGAAGTATCTTTATCAATGCGGTGAACAAGGTATGGTTTGGTTTCCCCCGAGGGGTCCGATTGAAGCATATGGTAGAGGAGAGCATTCTGTAATGTCCCTGAAAAATTGCCATGACCCGGATGGACTACCATCCCGGCTGCTTTGTTCACAATGACAATATCCTGGTCCTCATATTCAATATTTACAGGAATTGATTCAGGATAGATTTCGGTATCTCTTGGAGGATGTGCGAGGACTATTGTAATGGTATCCAGCGGCCTGATCTGGTAGCTTGGTTTCGCGGGTTTGCCGTTTACCAGGATATTACCTGCATTCGCCGCATTCTGAAGTCTGGTGCGTGAAATATTCTCGATCCTGGAAAACAGGTATTTGTCAATCCTGAGAGAATTCTGCCCTTTATCAACAACAAACCTGAAATGTTCATACAGTTCATTCGGTTCATCCGGGAATTCGGGCTTGTCTGACATAAGAGCATGCCGTTTAACGCATCATTGACTGATGATCAGTTTCCTGGCTGTAATCAGTTTACCACTGCTGTCGCTGATCTGGACTATATATAAACCCTGCTGCAGGGCAGAAACATCAAGGGTCCCTGTATAAAGTGATGAAATTACAATCCGCCCTGGCAGGTCGGTCACACGGATCCTGAAATCAGAGCAGGAAGAGGACTGTTTGCCTGTAAGCTCTAAATGAAGACTTCCGGCTGAACATGGATTAGGATAAATTAAAAGACCGGCAGGAGTGGTTTGAGTTTCATTAATACCAAGCGGAAGAGGTTTCCCCACGACGGGACGGATCATCAGTGAACCATTATAAGAGGTGGGATACCATTTTCCTGTAGTATTATAGAATATCTGGGCAGAATGGTCATTATACCGGTCAAAACCAAGGCAAAGGTTGTCGGAAGTGGTCTGTATCCATCCGATATAAATCGTTCCATTGACCGGCAAAGAAGGAACAGGATAGGTGAAATATGTATTCAGCTGGTCAGAAAACTGGGGAATAGTGAGTTTTGAATAAATAGTGTCGCCGGGTGTACCGGCATTATCATTCCAGACACAGAGAAAGAAGAACTGGACATTCTGGTTGTTCAACACATGATTGAAATACATTTGAACTGCGCGCAGGGTATCCGGTTTGTCGAGGCTGAACCGGTAAGCAAGCATTGAACCTGCCGGCGTAAGTCCGTATGAAGCCTCAGGCGTGCCATCATCATAGGCAAAATAATTATACAGTTTCTGCTGGCCCCTGATGGTGTCACCAAGCAGAGATCCTGCAGCGTTATCATGGACAATATGGGTCATTGTAAAAACAGCGCTGTCGGCAGTGACAATCGGGTAAAAGAAAGGAACCGGAGGATGTTCCAGGACCGGTCCGGCTGAGTAATAAGGCATTACATTCAGGTTTGGGCCTGAATAATTCTTGCTGAAGGTGCCGGAAGGATTCGTCACAGTATAACCATATTTACAGTTCCTGATACTGATATCCCTATTGCTGAAGGTTACGGTTACGGAATCGGCCATTTCCTGGTCAGGGGAAGCAGAATACTGGGGATAGGGCATGGACTCATAATTCCTTAGCATGCTCGGAGCCCTGTCCAGAAAACGGATCTCGGGCAGAATGGTGTCGTGCCCGTTACGGTTGATATTAAGATATACATTATCAATACTCCACTGATCGCAGTTACTCTCCCATGAATATTCGGGCGGGGCGGCAAAATTCACGTAATTGTAAAACTGGAACCGGAAGGTCTTTTTAAAAAACCTCATGGTATCGGTAATCGGGATAATTACCTGGACAAAATACTTATCCTGGTTGTAAAATTTAAATGTGTCGAGTGACATTCCGATGGTTGACCAGACTTTCATCCACAGGTCAGGCACATGGATAGTGTCGATTGGTGTGATGCTGTCATGTGCGGGATTGACCAGGAACCGCAGTATCAGGGAGTCCTCAGTAAGGGGGGCATTGGCGGACCTGCCCTGAGGCTGGTAATAAAAGCTCAGGAATACCGAATCGGCAGCTCTCAGCTTCCGCGAGGCAGGTGAAAATACCGAATCTAGCCTGATATACCTCGAAGTCAGATAATCGGCAATAAACGGGGTCGGTCCTGGCAGGGCATTGGAATAGATGAGCCCCTTTTCGTCGATGGCATCAAGAGTTACAGCACCACGGTTTGGAGGATAAATGGGTATATCAGTATTTACAAAGGTATAATTATCAGCCCATAATTTGCTTGAGGGATAAATGCTGTCATACGAAAAATCATCAAAAAATGGCAGCCCTACCGGCGTTGTATCCCTGAGGATTCTTTGAGGCGCCGACATTTGATCTCTCAGGTATTTTTGGCGAACCAAGGAGTTCATCTGCATACCTGTCAGGATCTCCTGTGAAAATCCGCAGAAAGACATGAAAAACAATGTAATTATGATTAATCTCTTCACGGTTTCATTTTTGCTTAAAATTTTTTCATGCTTGCTGCCTGCACTTTTGATTATCACCTCAGCAAACTATCGAGTTTCACACTGTCTTTTTTCAATGCTTCAGCTTTTGCGCCCATTCCAACCTGAAGATCAATGACAGAACCCTTGTCAATTTTGGTTCCCGGGGCAATCACCCTGCTGCCAAAAAGTTGGTTCTGTACAGCATCTTCATCAAAAGCTTTGATAAAAATCAGCTTTCCCAGCCTGAGTCCCGAAGATTCAAGAATGGATTGGGCCTGGCGCAAAGTAAGATCTTTCAGATCCGGCATATTTGTCTTTTCAGGAATAAGCGAAGCGATCGTCAGGTATATCATGCGGTTATGCTTTACCCTTGATCCCGGGTATGGATCCTGTGAAAGGATTGAACCTCTGGGTTTTTCCGGATCAAAAATTGAATCATTGACAAAGAACTTGAAATCACTGAATTTGTCCCCCATGATCACATCCCCGATATACTGGCTCCTGAAATCCGGGACTACAATATAATCACTGTGCTTCGTATACCATGAAAGAGAGTAAAGTGTAAGCCATAAAAGGGCTGCAGTGATCCCTAAGGAAATGCTGAAATGTTTTAAGAACTTTTTTGAAAATATAAAACGTATCAAATGCATTCCTTCCTGTTACTTGCTAACCTGAATTCTATGTTTTTATTGTGCCCGGAACAGCCCGGCAAACATACGAAAAAATGCCTTAGCCTCAAAAGGGTATGAATTTGTATTAATTTTGCCTGCATAACTTATATGGTATGCTGAATATTGCGATAGTCGCCGGAGGTAATTCCGGTGAGTATGAAATATCCATGAAAAGCGGCCGGCAGGTAGAAATGAATATCGACCTGAACAGGTTCCGGCCTTTTCTTATCGAGATCAAAGGAACAAAGTGGAACTATAAAGTGGAGAAGAAATCATTCCCTGTCGATAAGAATGATTTCACTGTCAGCATTGGCCGGCATAAGATCAGCTTTGATGCCGTATTCAATGCCATTCACGGTTCCCCCGGCGAAGATGGAAAACTTCAGGGTTATTTTGACATGCTCGGGATACCTTATACTTCTTCAGGAGTGACAACTTCAGCCTTATCGTTCAATAAAAGTTTCTGCAAGGATGTGGTTTCGGCTAACGGGATCAATGTTGCGAGGTCAATACACCTTTATAAAGAAGATAAACATCCTGAGGCCGGGGTCATTGAGAACCTTCGTTTACCCTTATTTGTCAAGCCGAACAACGGCGGTTCCAGTGTCGGGATGTCGAAAGTGAACAGGAAAAAAGATTTAAAAGCCGCATTGGTAAAGTCCTTCAATGAGGACAATGAAGTCATTGTGGAGGAATTTATAAAAGGGAGGGAGCTGACATGCGGGGTCATCCGGACGAAAGGGAAGATCATTGCCTTCCCGGTCACAGAGATCATTTCGAAAAAGGAATTCTTTGATTACGAGGCAAAATACCAGCCCGGAATGGCTGATGAGGTCGTGCCGGCAAAAATATCCGGGAAAGTTGCAGGCAAATGCCGGGAAATCTCCGTGGATCTGTTCAGAAAGCTGAATTGTAAAGGGATTGTGAGGTTTGATTATATATTTAATGGAAGGAAACTCTTTTTCCTGGAAGTAAATACAGTGCCCGGCCTCACAGCAGCCAGCATAGTCCCGAAAATGGCTAAAGCCTATGGTTGGTCCTATACCGGTCTGATCACAAAATTACTTGATGAAATTATCTGATTCAGTTTTGTTTCAATGATTGAACTCGTTTTTGCTACGAATAATCAGCATAAACTGCGGGAGATAAAGGAAATAACCGGGAATGCTGTGAAACTTAAAAGCCTGGCTGATATAGGTGTTGACGTTGATATTCCTGAAACCATGAATACCATCGAAGGCAATGCTAGGCAAAAAGCCCGTTTCGTCTATGAGAAAACGGGAATGGATTGTTTTGCTGACGATACCGGGCTTGAAATAACGGCTCTGGACGGCAGGCCGGGAGTTTATTCCGCCCGTTATGCAGGGGAGGGATGCAGCTTTGCCGATAATGTCAGGAAGGTACTGGAGGAAATGCAGGGTGCCGAAGACCGGAGGGCGAGCTTTCGTTGTATTATATGTTTGATTTACAAGGGGAATGAATATATTTTCGAAGGACAGGTTGATGGTGAGATCACAAGGGTTCCTGAGGGTGCCGGTGGTTTCGGATATGACCCTGTGTTCAGGCCGCAAAATCATTCCCAGACCTTCGCCGAAATGCCCCCTTATCTGAAAAACGGACTTAGCCACAGGGGCAGGGCTCTGCATAAAATGCTTCAGCACCTTGGCAAACTCCCATAAAAAAACATCCCGGTCGGTTGCCGGGATGTTTTTCAGGTGTCGCGGGCTCATTTACGGGAAAACAACACCCTTGTATTTGGTTATGTCCACATGCGGGATCTTGCTTCCGAAACGCTGGTTAATGACATCAATAAAAGTGTTGGCTGCAAGTGCATTTCCCCTTGGGGTCAGATGGATGCCGTCAAGAGAGAATGCACCTCCTGAAATAAATGCAGAGTTGAGGTGCACTCCGTCCCAAATGATACCCGGCTCGGCTGAAAGCTGTTTCATCTCTGCATTGACGTCCACAAGGCCAACATGATGATTGGCTGCCAGGGTATCTATGATCGTATTGTAGACAGAAGTGGCCATTTTGATCTGGTTGATTTTGGCCGCTGTCAGCACAAACTCATCAGGAATAGGGTAAGGCAGGTGCGTCACTTTATTGATAATACCCATTCCCATACATTTCATAGAATCCTGCGGCACTGTCAGGAGCACAAGTTCTCCCGGGAGCATCTGCCTGACCTTGAAATATGGATGAGGAGATGAGGGATCATTGATTAAAAACGGATTCTGGCCGGGAACATAATGGAAAGGCAGCCCATACAGGCCCATTGCCATATTAATTGAATCGGCCAGGCTTTGCCTTGGAATCACGAGTCCGTTATATGGAACTGTCGTGAAAAAAGGTATAGATGTGATATCAGGTACGTTTGCCATAACCCCTGATGCGCCGGTTGCCAGTAAAGAACCCAGGACCGTCTTCATGGCAAAATAGAAAGTGCCCGGAGCAGTAATGGAGTCAGATGTCCCTCCTGTAAGTGCATAGGTCAGGATGTCATTATCTCCAAGTTCCAGCGTAAAGAAGGTCGGATGAAGGTTGTTGAATTCCCCGACCACTGCTCCTGTCAGGCTGCTGGCGAACCTTGCATAGTAGGGATTCTTTGTCGCATAGCCCGGAACAAGGAGATGAAAGGACTTGGCTCCAGGAATACCGAGGTTGTTTACGGCATATCCCACAGGGGCAAAAGGATCCATTTCTCCCTGTGAAAGGACAGGTGAAAGTCCGGTTACACCCTGGCAGTCGGCCTTATACCCGAGAATCAACTTGGGGGTTACACCAGGGTATACAGCAATACCATAATTACTGTTGACTATTGGCTGTACAAACTTCCCTCCACCGGCAAGCTGAAGCTGCCCGGCTATAAGATTCGGAATCGAGTACATTTGCCCGTCGTGATAAAGTGCGCCATCGGCATACCCTGCAACAAGTGAATTGCCGACAGCTATAAAGGTTGTAAAATTTGCACTCCCTTTATCAGCAGCATATTCGCTGATCTTACGTTCACATGAGGTGAAAAGGGCCAGGGATAATATAATGAATAATATTTTTTTCATTTCGTTCAGTTTTTAAGGTTAGAAACTATAAGTTAAACCGATGGACGGGATATAAAAGGCGGTGTAATATGTGCCGGCAAAGTTTTCCGGGCTGTAAGTCCCATCGCGTTTCGTTCCCATCAGGTAAAGGAATGCAGCGTCAATGCTGAATCCCTTAAAGGGAAATACTGAAAAACCTGCGGTCAGGCCGATTTCATTTGTACTCGGCGTCTGAGGATTGAGATAATCGGACTGTACGGGCGAAGGATCGTAATACCCCCCGACCCTGACTGTAACAATAGAATTGATCTTATACTGAAATCCGATTCTCGGGATTAGCCTGTTCTGGTATAAGGCCGGTTGAGCAGTCCTTTTGAGAGAAGGAGTTGTAGTACTGAAATTGAAAACAAGGGAGTCGTATTGTTTCCAGAATACATAACAGAGGTTGATGCCTATCATAAATTTCTGGTTGATTTCATATGATACCCCGAAGTCAAGATTGGCCGGAAGGGGCAGGGAAACTTCGACCTTCGTATCGGGGAACTGGGACTTTAACGCCGCAGGAACCGTGAATGTGGCATTTCCACTCTGCACATCCATATTTATTTTTGAGCGGTAATCGATACCGATGTTCAGGCCTTTTACCGGGTGGATCATCAATCCGGCGTTACAACCAAAACCAGTGGCTTTTCCCTTGATATTCAGCTGTCCTTCGCCCCCTGTGTAATCAATCGGCAAAGCTTTGTTAAGCGTAACGTTCCCGTATGACAATACAAGGCCAAATCCAATGCCTATGATATTTTTGAATTTGTAGGAAATTGTCGGCTGTACGGTAATAGCTTGGAAACTCAGGTTCTGGATCAGAAAACGGCCCTGCCAGGTGTCTCCCCATGAAAGATGGTTACCGTAAGGCGTATTTACAGCCACCCCTATACTAAAATCGTTAGTTGCTTTATAGGCAGCATAGAAATAGAACGGGGTATTCAGTTCATGTTCAATATGTGCCTGGTAGTTCTCATCTTTCCCCTGGAAAGTTGCCCTGCCCATAATCAGGCTGAGACCACCAGAAAAACTCCATCTGTCATTAAGGAAAGACACACCGCCAGGATTGTAGAATATACTGCTTGCATCATAGTCCAGCGAAGTCCCGATCAAACCCATACCGATATTCCGCGTACCATGCAAACCAACCTGGTAACCTCCTCCTGTGGAGGTCATTGCTGCAAAACAAAATAACAGCAAAAGGAAAGTAATTCTCCTCATAATACAGTTTTTTTTAGTTAATACTGGGCGCAATTTAGTAAAAATTATTTGAGTCCAAAAAAACTTTATTAGGAATTCTCCCTAACAGTGCAATCAATAATCTGATAAACAGTAAATATCAAAGGAGAAGTAACTAATAAACAGTCTATTTAAATGTGTGTGGCCAAAGGCAGTCGAAATTTGAAAAAAACTTTTAAATACGATATGAAAACTTTTACGTGGATAAAAACGGCGTATATTTGCATGTCCTTAACCAATCCAAGCATTCCTATGAAAAAGATCTTTCCATTATTATTTGTCCTGTCCATTGCTTCTTTGGGTGTTTTTGCCCAATCACTGCAGCTCCAGACAAGTTCAGGGACGGTTATCCCAAACGGAGGGACCATTTCAAAAATGGTTGTTCTCAACGATACCACCATTGATGTTGAAGTGGATTTGATAGCCAAGAACATTTCCTCAACCCAGGTGACTGTCAAAGTTAAAAAAACAGCAAAAAGCCTCGTTTCGCCCCAGACTGCCCATTTCTGTTTCGCAGGGGGTTGTTTCTCTGATACTACAACTTATTCACCCACACAGGCTGTTATTGCAGCAGGAGCCACTGATAGCAGTTTCAGCGGGCATATTACCCCGAACAACAGTAAGGGATCAGCACTGGTATATTATAAATTTTACAATACAAGAAACCTTAATGATACCGTCTCTGTGTATATACAAACTGAGATCTGGCCATCAGGAATTGATAATTTAACCGATAACCAGGTCACACTGGGAAATGCATATCCGAATCCTGCAACATCATCATTCAGCATAGATTATTCAGTCAACTTGAACAGCTCTGCCAGACTGGTTGTCCGAAACCTTATTGGTATAAAAGTCAGGGAAGAAGTACTTTCCGGAACGGATGGCAAAGCAAAGTTTGATGTCTCTGATCTGCCTGAAGGAATTTATCTTTACTCAGTGGAGATCGACGGTAAAAATATTTCTGCTAAAAAGATGTTGGTAAGGCATTAATTTCCAGAGAAAATGCTAAGCGGGATGCTACTGGCAATGCCAGGTTTTCCTTTCTGTTTCAAAGTGAACAGTATTATTGCAATTCTGTTTATTTTGTTTTCCATGAATTAAAGGGGTGCGATGCAAGGTATGAATTATAGTACCTCGGATCCTCTGTTACTTCACGGGTTACCCATTCCGGAATAGTGAAGTATTCATCGGGGGCAGTCAATTCAATTTCAGCAAGTATTAATCCCTCATTTTCCCCGAGAAAAACATCTGCTTCCCATGTTTTCCGGTCAACCAGGATCCTGTATCTTATTTTTTCAACCTGGGGCGGCAGGAACAGATCCAGGATCTCACAGGCATCCTTTGCCGGGATCTCAAATTCGAATTCATGCCTGATGGTATTCAGGGCAGGGCCTTTGATTGTTATGTACGCATGTTCACCGGCGATTCTGACCCGGATAGTCCTGGCCGGAGTATCATTGAGATACCCCTGGCGATAGATTCTGCCCTCCGGCTTGGTAAGAGCCAGCCACTTCGACTGATCGACCAGGAACTTCCGTTCAATTTCGAGAGACATTTCAGGGATTTAATTTAATATCACGGAATTTAACCCAGCCCCTGACAAATGTCGGATATTCGTCAGTTTCATGAAAAAGGGATCTGGCAGGTTTTATATCAGGAATGACCTCAATATAGCACCATGGTTCTTCTCCTTTTGCTTCCTTATTACCTATAACCGTCATCCTGAATTTTTGATTATAAACGGCAATTTGGTTTCCCGAAAACCCAAGGTCCGGATTATAAGGTTCATTGATCTCAGAAGCCGATGCCCTGAGTATCGAAGAATCGCTTTCTGATGAGCCTTGCTTGCCTGCAAGGTTAATTGCCAATGGTTTTTCAGAATACAGAAAATCGGCGGTTTGCTTGCCACTGATAAAGACAAGCGGCATGTTCCCGGAATTCACCCTGTAATGCCTGATGGTATATAACCAGGATCCGGAGCTTCCGGGATCGCAGACAGTCAGCTCACTCAAATGGCCATCCTTCAGAGTCATCGATGAAATATACTGGTAATCTTCAAAAACAAGTTCAAATGAGTCCTTATGATTGATATAGATCTGTGTCAGGTTGGACCCGCCTGCCCTGATTCCGCTGAAGATCATATCAGGCAGCCCATCCCCGTTCAGGTCAATGGGGAACAGGCATTTTCGAAGATCCTTAATTTTATCAGGGTTGGTCGAATCATTGGTGAATTGGGGAAAGTGACTAATGCTGCCTTTCAGGAAGAAGTCAATGCTGCCCTTCTGATCTCTTATACAAAATCTCTTCAGATTGAGTTCCTGGGGTTTGTCAATGCGATGGTAATGGTTCCAGTATAAATTATCATCTGTAACCGGAGGCCGGGCATTTGTCTGGGCGAAAACAGATGATGAGACGAATATAAAAAGTATTATCGGGAAACTATATCCCGGGATCCTGTTCATTACGTCACAATTAAAATGATGACCTGGCCGCAAGGGTTTATTCCAGTCCGAATTCCTTTTTTATCTTGTCAACATAATCCAGTTTCTCCCAGGCAAAGAATTCCACTTTCTTCATATAGATCTCTTTGCCATTTCCGTTAAGGGCACGGGGTCTGGCGCCTTTGACAGGATAATAAACCGGCACTTCTTTGATATAGTGATCCCGGCCGAAATGCCCGTAGGATGCTGTCGGTACAAAAATAGGATTCTTCAGGCCGAACCTTTCAATGATTGCATAGGGTCTCATATCAAATATCCGGCTGATCTTTTCGGCAATCTGCCCGTCGGTGAGGGGATGACCTTTTTTATCCATTACCCTGGCAGTTCCGTATGTGTTGACATATAAACCAACCGGTTGTGCAACTCCAATGGCATAAGCAACCTGGATCAGAACCTGGTCGGCAACACCGGCAGCAACCATATTCTTGGCTATATGACGCGCGGCATAAGCAGCCGAACGGTCGACCTTTGATGAGTCCTTTCCGGAGAATGCACCGCCTCCATGGGCCCCGTGGCCTCCATAGGTATCAACAATGATTTTACGGCCGGTAAGCCCTGTGTCCCCGTGCGGCCCGCCAATTACAAATTTGCCTGTAGGGTTAACAAATAGCTTGAAGTTTTCCACGAAAAGTTTTTTAATTCTTGCGGGAAGGGCTTTTTTTACCCTCGGAATCAGGATACCCAGCACATCCCGGCTTATCTTGTCCTGCATCGCCTTCTCAGCAGCTTTTTCAGCTTTTGCAGATTTGTCTTTTGGCCTGATGAAGTCATCATGCTGGGTACTGATCACTATTGCATCGATCCGTTCAGGCTGTCCGTTATCATTATATTCTATAGTAACCTGGGATTTACTGTCAGGGCGCACATATTTCATTTGTTTCCCTTCACGGCGGATTGCCGCGAGCTCCTGCAAAAGAATATGGGCAAGTTCGCTGGATAGAGGCATGAAATTGTCCATTTCCCTGCAGGCATATCCAAACATCATTCCCTGGTCTCCTGCACCCTGATCTTCTTTTTTTTCATGGACAACACCCTGGTTGATATCCGGTGACTGTTCATGGATAGTTGAAATCACCCCGCAGGAATCACAATCAAACCGGTATTCCGCTCTTGTATATCCTATGACGCGGATGATTCTCCGGGCGGTTTCCTGCACATCAACCCATCCGTTTGTTTTAACCTCACCTCCGCAAACCACAAGACCTGTGGTTACAAAGGTTTCGCATGCAACTTTGGATTCGGGGTCCCATCGCATGAATTCATCAAGTAATGCATCCGATATCTGATCGGCTATTTTATCCGGATGTCCTTCCGATACGGACTCCGATGTAAATAAATATCCCATATTATGAAATTTAAAGAGTTCAACATAAGTGCGGAAGAATTTGAAGATCTTGGAGAGAAGCTATTGCTTTAGCATTTTTTTCCAGTGGTTGCAATCAATCAAATCTGTCCACTTCCCGTGCAAAATTATAAATTTTTTTCAAATTCAAGTTTAATTTTTAGTGAGTTCCTGGAAAACTTCTTCCAGTTTTTGTTCTTCCTTTTGAAGGGAAAGAACTGTCAGGGCCTTGTCCACGGCAAATTTGAACACATCCGCACGGACATCCCTGCCCGATTCTGACTCCAGCAGCCATATAATGGAATAAGAGCTTTTATCGGAAGCAGATTCCTCAGGCAGCATGTGCCGGGTGCCGGATACAGGGTAGGCTTCTTTGATTCCCGCTATGCTTTTTATCAGTTTTTTTTCAACAGGAGAAGAAAATTCAACACGGATCATGCTCCTGGACTGAGTCATATGTTGCAGGTTTCCCGTGGAATCATCCGCAACAATCCGGCCATTATGGATAATAATAGCCCGGTCACATACAGCTTCAACCTCCTGCATTATATGAGTTGAAAGCATGATTGTCTTTTCTTTTCCGATCTCTTTGATCAGGTTTCTGATTTCTGCAAGCTGGTTAGGATCAAGCCCAGATGTGGGTTCATCGAGGATCAGGACTTCAGGTTCATGGATCAGGGCCTGTGCAAGGCCGACTCTCTGCCGGTAACCTTTGGATAATGCACCTATTTTCTTGTGCTGCTCAAGTGTCAGGCCCGTCATCGAAATCATTTCATTTACACGGGCTTTAACCCCTTTTTTCAATTGATGTGTGCCTGCAACAAAATCCAGGAACTCCCTGACATAGAGATCCGGATAAAGAGGATTGTTTTCAGGCAGGTAACCAACCTTCTTCCTGACCTCGATAGATTGATCAAAAATGTCAAAACCGCAAACCAAGGCATCACCTGATGTCGGTGGGATGAAACAGGTCAGGATTTTCATCAGGGTGCTCTTTCCTGCTCCGTTTGGGCCAAGCAATCCTACAACTTCTCCACGGTTGATGCTGATGGATACTGAATCCAGGGCTTTCTGAATGCCGTAAATCTTGGTTATATTATTGACTATTATTGACATTTCATGGATTAAATGACCTTTGACCGGAACCGGTGTGCTGCAAAATTAAACAAAAAACTCTGATTCCCGAGACCAGTCATTCATTCAGGGGTTACAGCCTGAATGACAAAGTTACATTCTTAAAAAAAGGAAGGAAGGTATTTTCCGGCAGTTTATTCAGTTTTATAGAGCTTCCATACAGCTATCAGGATGGAGATAGTGGCAATTGCAAATAAAATGCGGAGTAACAATTCTGGGATTGCCAGGCTCCATAGCTTGGAAATATCCCAAACCATATACAGGACGAAGGTCAGGAAAATCAGGGCACCGTACACTTTTCTTTTCTGAATCCAGATAAGCAATCCAAGGATCGCAACTACGAGCTCCAACAGGATGGAAAAGTTCTGAATTGAATTCATCGCATGAATTTTGGATAAATATAATACATCCGTGGGGCGGAATGCAAATTTTCATCCGGATATTTTAATCACTCCCTGTAAATTCCCCGCGGCTTGCCGCGGAACCAGGGACCGGGGCTTGCCTCGGGGTTCATACCATTGATTAAACCCGGGTGAATTCGGTGCGTCCGGGACAGAACCCTTGTCCCTGTTTCATCTAAGGGGTTCATACCATTGATTTAGTATTCAATCTCCTACATAGCGGATAAAACCTCTCAGGTGCTCCCTGATCCTGCAGGCCAGGAAATAAGGTAATGAAAGCAGGTAGTAAGGCTTTCCCCTTAATGTCACAGCCTTACGGATGTTAACATTGCCTGCATAAAGCCTTACTGCATAAGAATGGGGGGCTTCATCAATAAACTGGTGTAATGATCTCAGCCTGCCTGGTTCTCCCGATCTGACTACGATCGGGATGACCAGATCATTGTATTCCAAAATATAATCAAGTTCGGCCGAAGATTGTGCTTTATCTCTTACCCAGAAATTGAGAGTATCTTCAGCGTTTACATTTAGGCTGAGCAATTCCTGCCCGATCACGTGACGCAATACCTGTCCTTCAAACAAGGCATTCAGGTCCTGAGCCAGGATCATTTGTTTCTGAATACCGGAAGAATAAGTTACCAGCCCGGTGTCAATTAAATGCAACCTGGGGAATTTGTTCCGGTCTTCATTGATCGGAGACGTTGTAACGGTTGAAGGGTAATCCAATCCAAGCAGCATATGGTCTTCAAGGCATCGGAATATACGAGCCATTTCTCTGCTGCCATAGGGTAAATTCCCGAAAGAATTGAACTTGACACGGGTACCTGCATACAGGAATGCATTCTGCAGGGTCAGCGTAAGGAGGTCCTTTTTTCTTTGTAAATGGAATGAATCACCGATCCCTTTATAAAAACCTCTTAAGATTTTTTCATATACAGGCTTGAGGGAGGTTAAGCTTCCCGATTGAACATATTTCCTGACTACAGCCGGCATTCCCCCGACAAGGCAATATCGGTGAAACAACGCCAGGAGCTTATGGAAACCACCCACAGGAAAGGGGACTTCCCCGAATGCAGCGATTGCTTCATTATTTCCAACAGCATGCAGAAACTCGGTAAATGAAAAGGGATGAAGAAAAAGGGTTTCGAACCCCCGGGGTAACTGATGGAACAGTAAAGAGGATGAGATGATTACTTTAACCCAGGGGTTCTGGTTTGTTATTTCTTCGGCAGTGGCTACAATCTGAGGTTCGCGGCTGGCCCCTTCAAAAAAAATAAGAGTACTTCTGCAGGAAGAAATTTGTTCTTTCAGGAAAAATAACACATCAGGGAAATCAGAAACAGAACCGGCTCTGCGGAATATTTCCACATCATCATTTTCTTGCAAATCCAAATGAATGAATTGCCTGAAATTTTTTGAAATTTTAAAAACCAGGGAGGTCTTGCCTGTCTGCCCCGCGCCATACAATATCAGGCCTGGTTTTGATTTATTTTCACACCAGGCGGCAAGGTTTTGATCTATTGCACGATTATAATATACTGCTGCCATAAAATAGCCCATAAAGATATTAATAAAATGTCACAAAATAAAGGATAAATGCATTTTTCTTTAAGTTGATTATTAAATTCCTTGGCAGATAATAATAATAGCCATACCTTTGCACTCCTTTTTGAAAAGAAATTTCATTAAATTATGGATACATTAAGTTACAGAACGATCAGTGCGAACAAGGAAACCGTGAATAAAGAATGGTTGCTGATCGACGCCGAAGGCCAGGTACTGGGCCGTTTGGCCTCAAAAGTCGCCAAACTGCTGAGGGGTAAGATGAAAACAAACTATACTCCTCATGTTGATTGCGGCGATAATGTCATTATAATCAACGCTGAGAAAGTGATCCTGACGGGAAAAAAGCTGGACGACAAGACGTATGTCCGTCACACGGGCTATCCCGGAGGGCAGAGGTTCAGGAACCCACGGGAGCTGTTTGCAAAACAACCTGAAAAAGTGGTTGAGAAAGCCATCAAAGGCATGCTTCCTAAAAACCGCCTGGGTACCGCCCTTTTCCGTAATCTTTATGTATATGCCGGTCCTGAACACCAACATCAGGCACAGCAGCCAAAACAGATTCAATTAACTTCAATCAAGTAATATGGAAACAATCAATACAATTGGTCGCAGGAAGACTGCCGTTGCAAGGATCTATCTGAAAGAAGGCCAGGGAAAGATAACGGTGAAC
>Ga0182021_10004249_pt1 | contig 16811 bp, 11 predicted proteins | sample 612E3MmetaG_FD_120493 | JGI IMG/M metagenome (GOLD analysis project Ga0182021, IMG submission 120493) | Permafrost microbial communities from Stordalen Mire, Sweden - 612E3M metaG (Illumina Assembly) | ecosystem: Environmental > Terrestrial > Soil > Wetlands > Permafrost | place: Sweden...
CAGTGTTGGATTGGTCCCGAGTTGGTACTCCTGAAGGTTCGTCAGGCCGTCGCCGTCCGGGTCTCCGTTGGCGGTCTGGTTGAGGTTCCCGAAGTACAGCATCTCCCACCAGTCCGGCAGGCCGTCCTGGTCCTGGTCGATCCCCAGGGGGATCGTGGTCGTGAGGCCCAGGCCGTCCAGGAGCCCCTGGCCGGCATCCAGCCCGAAGGCCGCGAATTGCTTCCTGTACGAGGCGAACCCAAGGCCCTGCGCCACGCGCTGCGCGTCCAGGAACAGGTCCCACTCCTGCGCCGCGTAGTCGAGCCTCACCGTCACGCGCACCCAGGTCCCGACGGCGCGGGGCGCCACGTTCGTCAAGGCGGCCCAGCGGCTCCAGGGCGCCCGGAGCCCGTCGTAGACCACGGGCCGCCCCGCGGCGCTGAAGCAGAACACCGCGCTGCCCGTGACCGCGCCCGAGGGCAGGTCCGCCGCCGCGACCTGGGTCAGGAAGTCGCCCCAGACCACCGTGGAGGCGGGCGGCGCGAAGAGGTGGCGCAACGACGACGGTTGGCTCCCGTAGTAGATCCGCAGGGCCTGCGACCCCTCGCACACCGTCCCGGTCTGGACCAGTGCCGCGCCCGCCGGCGAGGACTCCCAGCCGTTCTGCCCGTTCACGTCCCCCGCGGCGCACGTGTTGGTCTCGAAGTTCTCCACGAAGGGCAGCCGGAAGTAGACGTTCGAGGACAGGGGGTTCTTCCCGAACTCCAGCTCCAGCCCGTCCGGCAGCCCGTCCCCGTCCGTGTCCGCGTTCAGGGGGTCCGTGCCGAGCACGAACCGCTCCCGCGAGTCCGGCAGGCCATCGCCGTCGGCATCCACGTCGCCCCGGCCCGCCAGGTAGAACCTGGAGTACACGCCGTTGACCGCCGGGCGGCCCGCGCCCCCGAAATCCGTCCACTCCACGTTCGTCGCGCCGTTCACCGCGATCCCCGTCTCGGCCACGGCCCACAGGGCGTTGTCGAGGCCGCCCGTGGGCGCGACGTCGCGGGTGTAGATCTCAAGCAGTTCGCCGGGCTCGCCCGTGGTGCGGATGGCGAGCGTCATGGCGGCCCCGTTGGTACTCACGGTCATGGCCGTGATGACCGGCGGGGTGGCGTCGAGGGCGAAGGCGCCGGGATACGGCCGGGGCTCGATCCAGTCGAACCCGTTGGTCTGGGCCCGGTAGTACCAGTAGCCGCTGCCCAGCCCCAGATCAAAGGCGCTCGGGTTCGCCGCCGCGTCCACCCACTTCCCGTCGTTCGTGGACGCGGGATCATTCAGGAGCCAGGACCACAGGCCCGCCGCGTCGGCGACCCCGTCCGCGTTCGTGGCAGGCAAGGCGCCATAGGCCCCGCTCGCCCGCAGGGCCGTCGAGTTGAGCGCCATGCCGGCGGCGAACGGATAGCCGAAGAGGTTGAGCCCCCGGTTCAGCCGCACGTCCACCGTGTCGTCCAGCACCGCGGAGCCGCAGAGGAACACCTGCTGGGTGTATTGCTGGCTGTTCCGGATCCAAAACCCGTCGCCCGGATAGAAGACGAGGCCTGAGGTCGCCCACAGGGCGAAGTCCTCGAACCAGGTCCCGTCCCGGGCAGGGTCCCCGAACCCGTCGGCCTTGACGGCCGTGAGATAGCCCTGCGCCGAGGCGTCCCAGCGCCGGACCGCGTCCGCCGCCGCCTCGTTCGTGGCCCCAGTGAGTTGGCCCCTGAGGAGCGCATTGATGTCCGGATCGAAGGCCTCCAGTGGCAGGGCGACCAGGACCTCGTTCGTCGGCGCGATCGCGAGGCGGACGAAGCCCACGGGATCGGAGACCGTGTTCGTGGCCGCCGCCGCGGCCAGGGCCAGCAGGCAGAGGCCCAGTCCCAGGACCCCGGCGCTTCCCGCCGCCGGCCACCCGCCGTGTCGTGTATTCATGTCGTTCATCTCGGTTCCCTCCAGGCGGACGCCGTTCACCAGAACCTGTAGATCGGCCCGTTGGGCTGGGCTGTCGTGAAGGAAGCCGTCGCGGGCGCCCAGGCGGCGCCGAACGAGTTGGTTGCCAGGCACCGGTAGTAGTAGGTCGATTGCGGGACCAGGCCCGTGATCGGGCAGTTGTTCGTCCCGACGTCCCGCGGCCCAAGGTCCACCGCGTGGGCCCAGTTGCCGGCATTGGTCCCCCCGTCGGAGGCGCCCCAGTAGACGGAGACGCTCGCCGGCGCCGCGCCGGTGGACGACAGGTAGCCCAGCAGGTCCGCGGCCGCGGCCGTGACGTTGGTGGCGGCCAGGTTGGAGATGATGGGCAGTTGCGCGGATATCACGTAGCGCACAATCACGATGCCGGAGCCGCCGTTGCCGCCGGCAAGGCCGTTGGCACCGCCATTGCCGCCGTTGCCGGTATTGGGGCCGCCGGGCGTACCTTTGCCTGACGTCGTATCGCTCGCGCTCCTAGAGTAGCCCTTTCCGCCGGCAGCATAGGGGACTGGCGACCCCGATATGGAATTGGTCAAGCCGGGACCACCAGCACAGATATAACCGGTCGCGTTAATAGCGTCAACTCCCGGCCCTCCTGCGCCACCCCCGCCGCCGCCCTGCCATAAGCCAGAACCGCCGCCTTTGTTACCTTGTCCAAAGGTCCCTGCGCCCCCTGCATACCCCGGTGGAGTGCTATTAGGCCCTCTGACCGAGCCGCCACCCGAGCCGCCCGCCGCACCAGTCCCAGGGCTGGCAGATGACCCCTGACCTCCGACGATTGCCCTCAGCGTGCTAAATAGAGAGTCCCGGCCACTGTCAAAACCAACAAATACGGGGTATGTTCCCGCAGCAAGTGTAACACTGCCCGTAAGCATTCCGCCTGCGCCCCCGCCGCCGGTGTCATAGGTTGTGCCCCCCGCTCCGCCGGCGGCCACCACGAGATATTCCACATCGCCGCCATCAGTAACAGCAAGCGCCGGCGTCGAATAGAGCATGAATTCCCACAAAGATATAGAAGTGCCCCCACCTCCACCTACGGCCGTCACATTCAACCGATAATAGGTGTATGAAACGGTGTTGCTGAACAGGTAATACTGAGTGACGGCCGATTTGCCGGTTTGTGTGTCCAGTGTCGTCCACGTACTGCCATCATTGGACGCCTGCAACGTGAAATTGCTGGGATTTTGGGTTGCGTTAAATGCACTGAATTCATATCCGTTGATGACTTTGCCGGAAGCGAATTGGTACTGCAACCATTGCGGCATAGCACCACTCGAGTTCCAGCGAGTGCCACCATTCTTATCCATCGCATTCCAAGCGGGGTAACTCGATGATTGCTCCGAACTTGCGCTTGCCACGCCGCTCGGCGCATTGCTGGCGGTCATCGTTGGTATTTCGTTCACGGGATAGTTCGTGAAGACAAACGCTCTCCATTGTTTGTCGCCCTGCGGGTAGTTCGTGACCGTCCCACCCGTGGCGGATGCGGACACCGCCTCCGCCCGCGGCGCCACGCCCATCGCCAAGCCCGCCGCCAGCACAGTCGCCGCGACTACCGAGTTTCGTGCCGTCCTCTTCTTCATTTCCGCCTCCGCGTTCTGTTCGCTATGGGTTCCTTCTGTCCGTTGACGATTCATGTCCGCTCAGAAACAGGCTGGTCCACCGCCGGAAACCGGCCAGCTCGTTGAGGGAAGCTCCGCCCGAACCGAGGGCGGCTTCGTTGGATGGAGAGAGAGGGGAAACCGCGCAGGTCCCAGGCGCCGGGTCAGGCGAGGGAAACGTCGTGCCGCGAAGAGGGTTCGCGCCGCAGGAAGCCTGGAGTCTGTCCGTCATTCCCCATCATCCCTTCTTCCCCCTCGCCCGCAGGAACGGCGGCCTTCGTTCCAGGACCCGTTCCCGAACAATGAGGCGACCGTAGGGAGACCCGGCGGACGCGTCAATACAATTCTCAACATTTCTTGTTTCACCTTTCATGAATCCGGTTGCCGTCCTCTCTTCCTGCGGCGGTTCGGGTTCCCGGGCCTCGCCGGCGCCGCCGGCGCAGGGAAGGCGGAGCAGGACTTCCCGCCCCCGCCGCCGAATGATTGCTCAGTCAACCAACCAGGAGGATTCGCCATGTGTACCCAAGTGCCGAAACAGGACCGCCCGCCCCGCCCGATGCGCGCCGCCGTCCCGACCGTGAGGGTGCTCCGGACGCCGAATCCGCTCCGCCGTGGGGACCGTGATTTCCAGCGTAAGTAGGACTTCTTGAGGTCGGCGTCGTCCACTCTGAACCCGTCTTGGTCAACCCGTAAAAGAAAGGCACCTCACGACGCCTTCCCCCATCCTCGCTATCTTCCGATTTGTGAAGATACGCCCATCTGACACCCCTGACGCCAGAAGCCCCGAAACCGATCGTGTGCCTCCATTAGGGGAAAGCCCTTGCGGCACCGTTTCACCAAATCAATTGGACAGCACCGCGCGACCGACGGTAGATTATCCACAAGCGAAACGATGTGACGTGTGCGGTGAAAGGGAGGGTGACCATGCCCACGGAATATGCTCGTTTGTTCAATTCGCTGGCGAGGTCCAAATTTCGCAGCCGCTTCAGGCTGAACGAAAAAGACTTCTCCTACCTCACCACGAAGGGGCTGGACGTCATTATGGACCACGCGCGCGGGTTCCTGACGACACGACTTTTCCCCGACCACCCCGCCAACGATGGGAAGCAGACTCCCATGCGTGGTCATCCCGTCTTTGTCGCCCAGCACGCCACCGCTACCTGTTGCCGTGAGTGTCTGGCGAAGTGGCACGGGATCACAGCTGAGCACCCCTTGACGGATACGGAACAAGCGCATGTGCTTGGCGCCATACGGCTGTGGCTGGAGAGACAGATGGGAGGCGGGCAGGATACACCGGCAGGAAGCATTACGGCTCAAGCAACTCAAATCCCGTCGAGCCAAAATACGGGGGTGAGTCTCTGAGTCACCCCCTATAGAGAAGAGACTCATGACTCAGGCGGGAACGTGTGCCGGCGAACCCACTGCGCGCGTTGCCTCACGAACGACGGGGTTAAGCTTGACTCGCGATGGTGACGGACGACAATGCGGCACTGGAAGATGAGTCGGCTCGTCTGTCTGGGCAGGCTGACTTTGGGCCGTGAGCCCAGGCATGGCGCACTGGAAATGGGACAGATTCAACGCCACGATCATTCGCAAGTATGGGCTTAAGCAGGCCAGAAAAGGGATGAGGACCCAACCACGTCGTGGCCAGTGTCACTAGCTCCACAACCACACGCCGGGCGTTGGCTAATGTAAGTGATGATGACTTCACGGAGGAAAGGCAAAATGAACATATTGCAGTTGATGGCGTCGGCGATGCTCCTCATGGGTTGCCAGATCTTGGTCGGGTGCTCTTCGATGAATTTGGATCGGGCGCTACACAGCCCTGAAATGTCCGCGCCACTTTCCACAGATCACGTGAGAATATGTTTTGTCAGGCATTCACACCTTATGGGGGCTGTGGTTCCTTTCTATCTGATGGATAGTGGAAGTGGTATAGACTGTGACTCCAAGTATGTTGAATGGGCGCAGGTTTTGAGTTCACGTCAATCTCGAATCACAATTACCTGGTTTGGTGCAAAGCTTACTGAACATCCTGCCGAAGCTCTGGTTGGAACCTTGGATGGAGAAAATGGCGCGAGGCTGGCTTACGTGCAGATTCCTGACGATGCATTCTATGGCATCTTAGAAACAGGACTGGAAGTGCATAACATGAGGGTCTCAGGCGTGCGCCTCTCTAAGACGGACGGCCTCCCTTTCAACTCGCACTTTGTGGGGAAAGTGCGGTCGGGCGGCGCCGTGATATATGAAAGACCGGCCGGTACAATGCGGCTTCGTTTGGTGTTTGAAAGTCCGACTTTGGCCGCAATCAAATCTCCCGATGTTGAACTATTGCCAGGAAAGAAATACATCGTTGAGTATCACCACGCGGCTTTCTCTGCAGGAAAATTCACGATCAAAGAAGAGCCTTGAAAAAGAGAGGGGTAAGGGCTGTCAACACGCCGGACGGTATTCGTCGCTAGCGCGCCGAATCCATCAGCGTGACCGTTAGGCGAAACACGAGAAGGAGACGGAGATGTCGGAAAAGAGCAAATGGTTCAATCAGTGTCGGTACGGGATGTTCATCCATTGGGGTGCTTATTCAGTTGGCGGCCGGGGAGAGTGGATCATGAATCGGGAGATGATCCCAAGAGACGAGTACCACCGGCAATATGTAGAACAGTGGAAAGCTGAACATTACGACCCGAAGATATGGACCGATCTGGCCCGAAAGGCCGGTATGGGATACCTGGTTCTTACAAGCCGGCATCATGATGGCTTCGCACTGTGGGATTCCGACGTTAACCCGTGGAATGCCAGGCGGTATGGTCCCAGGCGGGATCTGGTGAGCCCTTATGTCGAGGCTTGCCGGGCGGCGGGGCTTAGGGTCGGTTTGTACTACTCCCCGGCAGCGTGGGCTCACGAGAATTATCCCGGTCCCTTCTATCGTGATTGGCCGTTCGAGAACGACTGGAAAGATGAATCCCATCGGCGGAGCTTCATAGCCTACTATCGGGAAGAAATCAAAGAACTACTGACCCGGTACGGCAAGATCGATTACCTCTGGTTTGACGGTTGCATTCCCGAGAACCTCGACGGCAAAGAAACCCTGCAGATGGTCAGACAGTTGCAGCCTGAGATTCTGGTGAACAATCGTTTGGGTGAGCCCTTTGACATCGAGTGTTCAGAACAGAGCATCCGCGCCGCGGATGTTGGCCAGGACTGGGAAGCCTGCATGACCTTGAATGGGGCGTGGGCTTATCATGCGGGCGATCATCGCTGGAAAGACGCTGCGAGCGTAGCGAACATGATTCTTACTTGTGCTCAGAGCGCCGGGAATCTGCTGCTCAATATCGGCCCCTATGCTGACGGGAGGATTCCGGAACCCTCCGTGAAGATCCTGGAAGAAGCCGGCGAATGGTTGAAGCGCAATTGGGAATGCGTCAGAGGAACGGAACGCCATTCCTTCTCCTGGGGGGGCGCTTATCCTATCACGGCCAGGGGCAACAAGGTCTATTTGCATTTCACGGTGGGGCCGGGAGAGACCTTCTGTTGGGCTGAAACCAGGAGCAAGGTGCTTTCCGCCAAACTGATGTATGATCAGTCCGACTTGGAATTCGTGCAGAAGGACAATCGTTTGTTCATTTATCATTTGCCCGATCCTTTGCCGGATCCGGTAATGAACAGCATTGTCCTGGAATTTGCATCGAAACCCGAGGCTGTTCCCGCAAACCGGACGTTCTAGCCGCCTTCATGGCAGGAAAGTCGTTGACGCTTCAACTCCGTTGAACTAGGACGATGCCGTACAGACAGCAAGAGAGGCAGAATCGGCTCCCCGTGGACTGACCCGGTAGGTCAGTCCACGAGTGCCCCACCACCGGTCGTGCGGGTCCGCAACCGGCGGTTCCGATCAGACACGGGCTTTCGGCCCGTAGTGAAGAACAATCCATGACGTGCGCATGTCGGGGACACACTGACCCGTAAGAGAAAGGCACCTCACGGCGCCTTTCCCTCTTCCATCATCCTGATCACGTCTTCAGCCCGCAACCCGTAAACGCCGCACAGCCTAACGAACCCCAGAAGATCGAGTCCCACTTCGCAGGATTCGATCTTGGCGACCCACGTGCGGCAGAGGCCCATCCTGACGGCCGCCTGCGCTTGCGTTAACCGTAAGCGTTTACGCGTATCCTTGAGCCGGCCAACGAGTTCCCGGTAGCGTTCATCGTAGATCTGTTTCTCGGACATCGTTCTTCCTCCCAAGAGAAAAGGCGGGCCCCCGTTTCCGAGAACCCGCCCGATCACGTTTCCTTCTTATTCAGGCCGCTATCTTCCTTGCCTTGGTTTCCTTTACTGGCGACGTGGCCATCCGGCATCGTCCCACAGCCCATTTCCGTAACCCCGCGATCTGTTCGGACATCAACTTCGACAGCGGCACCGTTTCGCCCAGTGCCTTGCTGATGTCGAGCATGCCGGGCTCACGGTCACGGGCGAAGGCCGCGTAAAGCGAATCGATCACCGCTTGCTCGATCTCGGCCCCTGTAAAGCCCTCCGACGCCTTGGCGAGCGCCACGGTGTCGTAATGGCTCCACTCCCGACCGTGCCGCTGAATCTGGATTCGCCAGATCGCTTCACGTTCATCCTGGTTGGGCAGATCGACGAACACCAGGTCATCCCAGCGTCCTTTGCGTAGAAGCTCAGGCGGTAACTGGGTCACGTCATTCGCGGTCGCCACGACGAACACCGGCGCCTTTTTCTCCTGCATCCAACTGATGAAACTGCCGAATACCCGTGCACTGGTGCCGCCATCCGTTTGACCTGAACTCCTGCTGCCCGCCAAGCCCTTCTCCAGTTCGTCCAGCCACAACACACACGGCGCAATCGCTTCCGCCGTTTGGATCACGCTACGGAGATTCCCTTCCGACTGACCCACCAGACTGCCGTAGAGTTTGCCGGCATCGAGTTTCAGTAGCGGGCGGCCAAATACGCTGGCCGTTGCCTTGGCCGTCAGGCTCTTTCCGGTGCCGGGTATGCCGACAATCAGGAGTCCCTTGGGGGACGGCAACCCGTAGTCCCGTGCCCGCTGACTGAAGGCGTCCTTGCGCTCCAGCAGCCAGTCTTTCAGGACATCCAGGCCGCCGATATCGTTGAGCGTTTCCCTGACGGTGACCACTTCCAGCAATCCGTTCTTCTTCACCGTAGCGGCCTTCTCCCTCGCCACGATCCCGGGATCGACCCTCTTGGACTCGATGACGGCCAGCGCGAACGCGTTTTCGGCCTCCGTTGTGGTGAGCCCGCTGGCGGCGTCCAGAATCCGATCGCGGTCCTCGTCCGTGACCTTCTTCAGCTTCGCCGATTCGCAGATCGCGTCCAACACCGTGCCCAGCGCCGTCTTGTCGGGCAAAGCAAAGTCCAGCACGACGAATTCGCGTTCCAGTTCCGGCGGCAGCACCTGGCGGCAGCCCAGGATGACGAGCACGCGGGCCTTTGTCTTGGCGATCGTGAGCGTATCTTTGATGGCCCTGACGAGCACGGGATTTGCGTCCTGCAGGAAGGCGTGCAGGTCCCGGAATAGCACGATGCTGTTTTCCGGCAGTTCCCCGACCGCCGTGATGGCTTCCAGGGGATCGTTCGCCTGCTTCACGCTGCCGTCACGCGTATCGATCAACCCCTCTGTTGCCGACCACGCAAACAGCCTGTACTTCAACGTAGCCGCCATAGCCTTCAATTCCCCTTCCACGCGCTGTTCCTCATGCGATACCAGATAGATGCCAGGGTATCCTGCCCGAATGTAGTTTGTGAGTTGCGATCTCATGCTCCTCCTTGTTTCCTGAAAAGGCCGGCCGATACCCCTTACAGATATCGCCGGCCGCATCCCCATCACGTCCTCACGCTGCCCGGCGCCGTTTATCTTCTTCCTCCGCCTCCAGGTTATCGTGGTCAATGATCTTCACCGTTACGCCGGGCGGACAGCTTACCGTTTCGGCGATCCCACCGCGAACCGATACCACGACCTGCTGTCGGATCCCGCTCACGCGCAACATGGCTTTCGTCACGTCAGGCACCCTGTCAACCGGTATCAACATGTAGGCCCGACCGAACTTCACGCGCGACGTCACGGGGGCAAGGTAGAGGTCAACCTCCGTGCGGAACACATGGATACCTGCCATGTGGATCACCCCGTTGCGTCCCAGGCACCACGTGTGTTTCTTGAAGTTGATCGTTTTGTTCATCGCGTGCGGGTCCTCCTTTCTCGATCCATTCCTGATAATCGCCGTCGTTCCACGTGTGAACGTCGGAGGACGGCACTATCTCCAGAAACGTACTCCAGATCTCCACTTCGCAGTACGCCTCATTGGCCCTCCATACCGCGTGCGTAAGCCGGTCCGCCATAAGCGCCAGCCATGGAACGATCCGCAACTGGAGTGATGACCTTGAGGATCAGGGTTACATCACAAAGGAAGGTTCCACTGCCCACGGTTGCTCAATCCGGTTAAACGAGGACGCTTTCGCGGGTGCGTCGCCTTTCAACCATGTTGTTGGTGCCGTCATACAGGCCGAGGCGGCCTTGACGGCCGTTTCCGCTGTTTTGGGAGAGACCGTCGCAGGGGCCATCGCGCGTCTGCGTGTTCAACGGGAGGCATTGGCATAAAGAAGGACATTCGTCATCCATTATCGATGGTTACGGTAATCCGGGAACCTGTCACGGCTCCCGGAACGACCGTGGACGCCTACGTGTCGATTCTTCGGAAAACGAGCACGTCATTGAGTCAATCTGCACGGTATCGAGCCGCCGGTGACAGTCCAAGCGTGTTGAGCGCTCATGTGGTAGCGTTGGAACGTGCTGGCGCTCCGGTCGAGGCGCTAAAAGCTGTACAGGATTGGGTTGGACGGCGCCGGGCCGCTTCGGATCCCAAAGGCCAGGAAGCCAAGGCGCCCGAACACGTCCCCGAGTGGATTTCCGAGAAAGAGGTCATCGGTATACTTGAGCGCAAGTGGACGACCGTTCCGCGGGTTCGGTTGCTTCGGCGCTATTTCCACACGCTCAATGCCTGCCGGCATCGTGGCGGCGGGAAGACCTGCGTCTATGATGGCGTGCTTGTTCGGAAGACCTCGGAGCAGTATGTCCCTGTGACGGATTTCGTTACCGCGGATGAAATCCGGCAAAAAGCGGTTCGCATGACCGTGAAGCAGTTTGCGGCGGCATCGATTGGGAACGTAAAGTTAGTCAAGGCGGATGACGCCGCCAGGTTATCGCGGTCCATGCTTCCGCACCGCGACAAGGGCTTGGCTCGATCCAAAACTGACGAGTCATATTGTCCAAAACTGACGAGTCATGGGGGTACAGGGGTTGCAAAAGGTGTTGAAAGGGCGGCGTAGAGGCTCTATAAGGTGCCTGTTTTCAATGCGCTGCGAAGCCGCAGCCGATCGCGCGGGTGTTGCATAGTGGTAATGCTCCAGCCTTCCAAGCTGGCATCACGGGTTCGATTCCCGTCGCCCGCTCCATAAAACAAGGCGAAAAACCCTTAAGTTTCCTAAGATATTTAGTGGTTTTCGCTTTCCAGCCTTCGAAGCGTTACCGCGAGGAACCGGTGACAACCGACCGGAACTTCACACACACAAACACACACACGGGGCGGTAGATGATCGAGGAGTACCGGCGAATCATCGATCTCAGAGGTTTGTGGAGGCCATGAAATTTCGGGGTATATCAACCCTCGGGTAGGGTGCCGATCACCTCTCCACATCGCTCCAAGAGAATCGTAGAGGGTATTTCCAGCCCTTGTCGGTAGGCGCGGATGCAATCGGATCAGTCCGGGAAGACGTTGCCGCCGGTCCATATCAAGACTCGGGAAACGGCAGATCGTGGCTCCACGGGCCTTCCAGTATCGATGGCGAGACTCGTAGAGGCCACCCGTGATCAGATCAGAAGAACATTTCCGGCGGTCAATGGCCCCCACCCTGCAACGGCGGTCCAGACCAGGCCGATGGTCGCGCCGTGGCGGCGCCGCGGGATCAGCGGCGGTCTGCCCGGGATAGACTTCCAGCCTTTCCGATCTGTCGGATTCGTTCCCGCGTCACCTGATACCGCGCCCCGAGTTCCGCAAGGGTTGCGCCTTTGGTGAGCGCCTCGACTAACAAGGCCGCACATGAACATTTCTTTGTTGCCTTCACCCAAGAGGAGCCTACTATCTGCCTCATAAGGCTGAATATGAATTACCGACAACCATTTCTGTTTGCCTGCTTGGCGATCTTGCTGGCCCCATTTCTGTTTGCGGCGGACATTCAGGTGGGGGACTCCGAAGCGACAGTTCGGGCGGCGCTGGGCAACCCCAACATGACTGCACCTATCGGAGGGGAAACTATTCTGTTCTACGGACGGGGAGAAGTTGCGTTGGTAGATGGAAAGGTTGTGTCCCTTGATCTCCCATTGATCAAGAAAGCTTCTGCGATGAAACCGGCCTCCATTCCCCCCGCCGACACTGTCAAGGTCGGTGATTCGCAGGAGGAGGTGCTGTCCGCGCTCGGCAAACCCGCCGGGAGCATGGAAGTCGGCAACGAAACCACGCTTTACTACGATAGATGCACCATTAGTTTCGACGGCGGGAAGGTCAGGCAGGTCAAGGTCTTCTCGGATGAGGAGTTGAGGGCGCAGAAGCAACACGAAAAACACGCACTCTTTTTGAGGCAGCAAGCAGCAGCAGAAGCACGGCAAGCGGAAGAGAACCAACGGCAGCAGGAGGAGTTTCAAAGGAAGCGACTGGAGGTAGAGAAACAGCAGCGACTGGCTGAAGAGGAATCGCGAAAGAGAGAACAACTGCGGCGGGAATTGGCCCGCCTGAAAGCACTTCAGCGACAACAGGAAGAATATGAAGCGAACCAAACATGGCAGCAGCAGGCTGCTCTTCAACAGCAGATTGCTTATACGGAGTCGCTTCAACGTCAAGTGGAACGGAACATCGCAGATCGCCAAACGTGGAACTTGCGTAGCCTCAAGTCGTCCGTTAATCCGATTGGCAAGTTTAACCCGAATAGCCTGAACGGTACCCACTTGCCGGGTAGCGATGGCGGCATGGTTATTGGAGGTCCGTTGAATGGAACCCTTTTGCCAGGCAGCAAAGGTGGAATGGTTGTTGGTGGGCCGTTGAACGGCACTCTCTTGCCCGGAAGTGATGGAGGCATTGTCATCGGGGGGCCTATGAACGGCACGATCCTGCCCGGCAGTGAGGGCGGAATGGTCATCGGTGGATCGATGAATGGTTCTCTCTTGCCCGGAAGTGAGGGAGGCATGGTTGTCGGTGGTCCTATGAACGGCACTCTTTTGCCCGGCAGCAAGGGTGGTATGGTTATTGGAGGTCCGTTGAATGGAACCCTTTTGCCGGGTAGCAAAGGCGGCATGATCATCGGTGGCCCAATGAATGGACCCCTGTCGCCGGGCAGGAAGTAGGACTTCACATAGAAACGGTGTTCACATCGTCATCCGTGTAGGTCCTCCGCAAAACGCCGAGTTTCCCCTTCTTTACTGGCGCCCATAAAGGGCAGTAGTCGGTCCGCTCCGTCCTTTGCTGCGGAGGCTACCGTGATGCGAAGGATTGCAAACAACGAACGGCATGGCCGGGATCACCCCGGCGTGATGAGGCGCTCGCCTCTTGGCAGCGGATAGCTTCGCGGCAGCCTTCCGGCACAGCGGGAACTTCTTCGGGACTGCCGCCAGGGGCAAGCGGTGCCCCGGCATCTCCGACATTTCAAGGCTGATCGGCGCGTGCCGACGCAACAGGTATTCGATCTGCTGGAAGAACCCGTCGCCATGTGTGTATTGCGATGTTGCGGTCTCAGCCGCATGCGCCATTTCGTGTAGGAGCGTCGTTCTGACGGCAGCGTCGCTGGCATGCGCCGCTATGTCCACGGTGATTTCATGTCGTTTCCAGTCACAGATACCAAACGCACGGCGATCCGATAGATCTCCGATGGACACGCAATACTGGCATATCGCCCACCAACACATCTGCCGACACATCAAAGGGTTGTGACGCGTCGTCGCCCGATTTTCCATCCACCTGCTTTTCCCCGTGGCAACTTTGGTGGCAACTTTTGTCTGCGTTCTGCTTCCTACCCCTTGATTCGGGCGAGTTCGTCCCAGCGTCTTTGGCCGCCGTTTTGGGTCCCGGATCGAGGTTTTTGTGTCCGCGATCAACATTGCCGTTGAACATTTTGTATGCCGATCCGGCGTCACTTCACGGGCCACTTCACGGCGAATGACCGCGTGACTTCTTTGACCAATGGGGTTAAAACGCCTGTGAAAGAAGTTGTCTCGACGTGCGGCCCGCCGTATAAGCGTCTGTGCGGAGGTGGATGGGGACTTTGGAGGTAGGTATGAGTCGGTCCGGTTGCACTGTTTGGAGTATCTTTCTTGTTGTCGGGCTAGCGCAGCGTGTACTATCCAGCGACTACATGATCGTTGACCTCTCCGCCGGTCCAACGGCATCGAACTACCCCGTGAGTTATCTGAATGCCGTGCCCACAGGCGGCTGGACGGACGAATACAAGACCACCAAAATGGTGTTTCGCCGCATCCCGTCCGGCACCTTCACGATGGGGTCACCCACCAACGAACTCGGGCGGGAACTTATCAACCCAAACGGAGAACCAGCGTGTGAGACCCAGCATCAAGTCACCCTGACACAGCCCTACTACATCGGTATTTTTGAGGTGACGCAGAAGCAGTGGGAGCGGGTGGTTGGCACGTGGCCGGGGTGGTTCAACAATGCCGCTTATCGCGACTGTCGCCCAGTCGAACAGGTCCGATACAACGAGATCCGGGGGGCGTCCGCTGGAGCGGGCTGGCCCAACAACAACAGTGTTGATGCGGATTCGTTCATGGGCAGACTGCGGGCCAGGACCGGTAAGGCATTTGATTTACCGACCGAGTCGCAGTGGGAGTACGCCGGTCGAGCTGGCGCGACCTCGGCCCTGAACTCAGGCTACAACCTTACTAACACGAGCATTGATGCTCACATGGCAGAGGTTGGGAGGTACTGGCACAATGGTGGAAGCGGTTACAGCCAGAATGGGGACACATCCGGGGGCACCGCGAAGGTCGGATCGTATCTGCCCAATGCGTGGGGTCTGTACGACATTCACGGCAATGTGTGGGAATGGTGCCTGGATTGGTACGGGACATACCCCGGTGCGGTAAACGATCCGAAGGGTGCAACAACTGGTTCACATCGCGTGGTCCGCAGCGGAATCTGGGACAACAACGCACACCTTTGCCGGGTCGCCTTTCGTAGTTGCTACGCTCCCGACTTTGTGTACATCGACGGCATCGTCGGCTTCCGGGTCGCACTCTCTACCGAACTGACTCTCGCCGACGGTCTTGTGGCCTACTACCCCTTCAATGGCAACGCGAATGACGAAAGCGGGAACGCCCACAATGGCACAGTCGTGGAAGCGACTCTGACAACTGATCGCTTTGGCTCCACCAATGCCGCGTATGAGTTCAATAACAATTCGTACATATTGACACCGACCATTACGAACCCTAATTCTAGCATGAGCATTACAGCATGGTTCAATCTTGTCGCGCTAGACGGCGAAATCAGGCAAGTAATTGAAGCGCACTTTGGGATTGATGGCGAGAACTCTATTGAAATACTAACATCGGGAGAAATTCAGTATATATTGAATACCAGTTCGGTTATTGGTGGAAGCGTATCTTCCGGAGAATGGCACCAAGTCGCAGGGGTCTATGACGGAGCGCTTTCTCGAGCAAGCGTATATCTTGATGGCATTGTCGTAACCCAGAAGGTCTTGAGCGGTGTGACGCTTGCACGTCCACAAGATTTTGTGATTGGTCGCGATGCCGAGCAGGACATCCAGTACTTTCGCGGCAAGATTGACGAAATCCGCATATACAGCCGTGCCCTTTCATCGACAGAGATAATGCAGTTGTACGGTGATCAAGCGAAACCCCTTGCACCGCAGATAACCAACCAACCCACGAATCAAACGGCCAATGCAGGGGCATCGGCCACCTTTTCAGTCACTGCCGCTGGCAACATCCCCCTGACGTACCAATGGAGGTTCAATCACCGGAACATCGCGGGCGCGACCAACGTCACGTTGATCGTTCCAAAAGCCAGCGCTTCAGACTCGGGCACGTACTCCGTGATTGTCACCAATGCGTATGGCGTTGCTGTCAGCGCCAATGCATATCTTGCCGTGTTGACTGACGGGGCTAATGGGAATCAGCCCGTACAAATCATTCCGGGCGCAGCACCTGCCACAGTGCCCGGAGTATCTAACCTTGTTATCGTTACGCATGGTTATGCGTGGGATTTTGGATTGGCTGACGAATCATGGGTTTACGATATGTGCGCAGCAATCAGCAACAGAGTCCCAAGTTCCTATGCCGTTATGCCGTATATTTGGAATAATACGGCAGGAGGGACACCGGCACTGGCGTTGAAGGTAGCTCAAATAGAGGGGAATCTCCTCGGTCCCGTGTTGGCCAGAATGAACTGGCAGTACGTGCATTTGATCGGACATAGCGCAGGTTCTGGTTTCGTGAACGCGGTGGCGGATCAGATAAAACTGATTTCTACTGGAACTGTTGTGCATTGTACTTTTCTCGACCCGTACACTGGTCCGTTCCACGGGATGCAGAATCGGTACGGAGTCAGCGCGGATTGGTCTGACTGCTATGCTACGGAAGACTGGACGGGCGCAGGGACAGATGGACAGCTTGGTAATGCCTTTAATGTCGATGTGAGCTGGCTCGATCCGAATCGTGCCGTTGCATTTTACGGTGCTTGGGATCAGGACATTGCGCTCTCGTCCCACGGTTGGCCAGTAGGTTTCTATATGCAGTCAATTACCAACTCTGATCCAAATTGGGTTGGCGCAAATTATGGCTACGCACTCAGTGCGGAGGGCGGTGGGTGGGGAAATCATGGAACATTACCAGTTGGGGGTTTGCCGCTGATGCTCGGTGGGCCGCCGACTGCAGTTCAGAATCCGAACCCTGGGGTTGCAGGATTGCTGGAAATCGGGTTGACTGTCGGTTCAGCGGTGATAACAGCAGGGTCTTTCCTTTGGGATCACGGCTTTGGGTTAAACACTCTTGGTCTCCTGGACATTCAGTCCGCGCAGTGTAAGCGCCCTGTGAACCCGGTGGTGGCGCGCCGGACACGGGCGGAGCGGCGGGAGGGCAGACTACCGGTTTTGCCGTGCATGCATCCAGGCGGCCGGCAGGAGTTCGTGCAGTCGGTTGAC
>Ga0182021_10004250_pt1 | contig 16810 bp, 19 predicted proteins | sample 612E3MmetaG_FD_120493 | JGI IMG/M metagenome (GOLD analysis project Ga0182021, IMG submission 120493) | Permafrost microbial communities from Stordalen Mire, Sweden - 612E3M metaG (Illumina Assembly) | ecosystem: Environmental > Terrestrial > Soil > Wetlands > Permafrost | place: Sweden...
ACATGTGACGTGTACCCCAGCTCCTTGATACGCCGGAGAACTTCATCCTTGTCTTTTTTTGCTGCCCCCGCCTTCATTACGATAATCATCCCTGATCCTTTCCCACAAACAGCCAGGGCCGGAAGTTCTCCCCCGGCCCTGGCTGAACTGAATACTCAGACAGCAAAAAACCGGGGAGACTTTCGTCTGCCCCGGTTTGTGGTTTTGTGTGATAGCTTCCTCGCTTACACCTCTACCCGGGCAGACGGCCTGAAATAAAAGCCGAACCAAAAGTAAAAGCTGAAAGCGATGTAGAAGCGGTTAGAGTTCATGGTGCGTACTAAATCATAGAGGATCTCTGTTGTCAAGCGAGAATCACGCCGTCAGCTCATCAACGACATCAACCAGTTTCGGTAAATCGGGTTTTGTCAGAATGCAGTTGGCACCCAGTCCGATCCATTTGCGCTTGTTGTCTTCCGAAGCCAGAGAGGAAAAGATCGCAACCGGAAATTCTTTCAGGGACTCTTCCTTGCGCACAAGCGAGGTGAGATGCAGGCCATCCATCTGGGGCATTTCAACGTCAGTTATCAGCATGCTGATATGGTCCTGAAACAGGTTCCCCTCTGCAGAGGCCTTCAGTATGGTCTGCTGTATAATATTCCACGCCTCGGCACCATTCTCTGCCTCGACAACCGTATATCCGGCCGACCGGAGACTGCTGCAAAGGGTCTTGCGTATAAAGACCGAATCATCAACGACCAGAATCGTTCTCTCTGCACGTTCCGGGTTCAATACAGACCGGGCCAGCAGCAGGTTGTCAAGGGGTTTCAGGGCGCTCTCGGAGCAGAGCTCGGCCACGATCTTCTCAAAATCGAGGACAAGGATAATCCTGTCATCCATTTTGACGAGGCCGGTTACCTCATCACTATGAACGGCCGCCGCAGGAGGTTCTACATTTTTCCAGGAGATTCGGTAAATCCGTGAAACAGAATGAACCAGTACCCCGACCATCAGGTTGTTGAACTCAAGGATGACGACACGATCTGCCACCAGGTCACCGGTCGCTTTATTGAGTACCGTTGCAAGATTTATGATGGTGATAACCTTGTCGCGCAACTTGATCATCCCTTCGACACCAGGCCTGGCGTTAACCACACGCGACATTTGCGGCAGGCGGATAATCTCACGTACCTTGGCGACGTTGACTCCATAGTAGCAGGGGATCACGGTGCTGTGGCTGTCCATTTCGTCGATTCTGAACTCGACGATCTCCAGTTCATTGGTGTCGCTTTCCAACAGGATATTGGACTGTTTCATGGATAAAAACCCCTTGATATATAATTTTCTGACTATATCATGAAACGGTGGAATAATAACGGAAAAATGCCGGGTGATGCAAACCTGCTCCGCTTGACTCTCTGTGGCACCTGTGCTAGTTTTTTTCGATCCAACGAGACACAGTAACGGAGTTACCTGATGTACTTCCCCGACATGGCAACATTCCAGAGACTCTCGCACCAAGGCAACCTGATTCCGGTCTACCGCGAGATCATGGCCGACATGGATACGCCGGTGACCGCATTCAAAAAAATTGACGACGGTCGGTTTTCCTTTCTGCTTGAAAGTATCGAGGGGGGTGAGAAGTGGGGACGCTACAGCTTTCTCGGCTCCAGCCCCTCGCGGATTATCCGTTCAAAGGGGAACTGTGTCGAGATTATCGCAGACGGCACCACGACCTCGATAACCGCCGAAGACCCCCTGGATTGCGTCCGCACAATCCTGGCCCGTTACACCCCGGTGGAGGTAGAGGGACTCCCCCGCTTTTTCGGCGGCGCGGTCGGGTATCTCGGATATGACATGGTGAGGCACTTCGAAAACCTGCCCAGCGTCAAGCCGGCCATGCTTGACGCCTACGATTCCTACTTCCTGATTACGGACACCATCGTGATCTTCGACAATGTCAGCCAGAAAATAAAGGTCGTATCCAATGCCCACCTTGATGGGGACAAATTAGCAGAACAGGCATACCGGGAGGCTGCAGAAAGCATCGAAACCATCATTAAACAACTGCGCATGCCGCTCCCGACCGGGATCACTCCCGCATCCGGAAAAGCGGTCAAGCTCCACTCAAACATGAGCAGGGAAGAGTTCGAGGCTGCAGTTGAAAAGGCCAAGGAATACGTTCGCTCCGGCGATATCATCCAGGTTGTCCTCTCCCAGCGCTTCAGCGGCGAACTTTCCGCCGATCCGCTCGATATCTACCGCGTACTGCGCACCCTCAACCCTTCGCCCTACATGTTTTTTCTGCGTCTGGACGACACCGTCATTGCCGGCGCATCTCCGGAAGTTATGGTCCGCAAGGAGGGTCGTCGTGTCGAACTACGCCCTATCGCAGGAACCCGACCCCGCGGTGCCACAGCCGAGGCGGATGCGCGCCTGGCAGAGGAGTTGCTGGCAGACCCCAAGGAACGTGCTGAACATGTCATGCTGGTCGATCTGGGACGCAATGACCTCGGCAGGGTCTGCACAACAGGAACGGTCACGGTTTCAGAGCTGATGGTCGTCGAGCGCTATTCCCACGTCATGCACATTGTTTCCAATGTGCAGGGAGAACTTGAAGGGCGGCGCGATGCCTTCGACCTGGTACGGGCCACCTTTCCGGCCGGCACTCTCTCCGGCGCCCCCAAGGTAAGGGCCATGCAGATCATTGACGAACTGGAACCGGTCCGACGGGAAGTCTACGGTGGTGCTGTCGGCTACTTCTCGTTCGCCGGCAATATGGATCTGGCTATCACCATACGCACATTGATCATCAAGGATAGCAAGGTCCATCTCCAGGCCGGAGCGGGCATTGTGGCCGACTCCGATCCGGCTGCCGAATGGCAGGAAACGGTCAACAAGGGTATGGCGGTTATGAAAGCCATCGAACTGGCCGAAGGAGGGTTGGAATAATGCTGCTGATGATCGATAACTATGACTCCTTCACCTACAATATCGTCCAGTATTTCAGCCAACTTGGTGAAGATGTGCAGGTTCATCGCAACGACAAGATTACCCTGGCGGAGATAGAAACACTTCAGCCCGCTCGCATTGTCGTCTCACCAGGCCCCTGTTCACCAGAAGAGGCAGGTATCTCTGTCGCTGCGATCACACACTTTGCCGGGAAAATCCCCATTCTCGGCGTTTGTCTTGGACACCAGTCCATTGGTGCGGCCTTTGGTGGCAGGGTAGTGCGTAGCGCATCCCTTATGCATGGCAAAACATCACCAATTCACCATGACGGTACAGAACTTTTCGAGGGATTGCCCAACCCGTTTCAAGCCACCCGCTACCATTCACTGATCGTCGATCGTCCCACCCTTCCGGATTGCCTGGAGACCACCGCATGGGTCGAAAACGGTGAAATCATGGGATTACGTCACAAGACTCTGCCCCTCTGGGGAGTGCAGTTCCACCCCGAATCTATCCTGACCGAGTGTGGAATCGATCTGCTCAGGAATTTTTTGACAATTAGCGGCGGCTGATACTCGCCTCGATCTACTCAAACCGTCCGGTTTCCCGTCATTTTTCCGTTGACTTTTCTCGGCAAGAATTGTTAGAGTGACCATTCAGTCAAGAACAAATTCAGGAGGAAGAAGTATGAAGTGTCAGACCGTACTTGCAGGTACCGAGTGTACCTTTTGGGGAAAACAGGGATGTATATTTCCTGGTGGGTCCTGCCAGACTATTGCAGAGAACTGTGAAGGGTGCGATCGCGTTGTAACCGGGAGCATTGGTCAGGTCTGCAATGCATATCCTGCACCAGAGAAGAAATGGACCGGGGGAATCTGTAACTTTGCATCCCACGTAAAGATTGATCTCTCGGTAGCCGATCTGAAGGTCAACCCGCTCAAGGCTTCCAAAAAAGCTGCTGGTGCAAAGAAGAAAAAATAGTTTCGGCTTCAATAGTGTCTGTATCAAGGGGGGAATTTCTATTCCCCCTTTTTTATTTATTGGAGGCTTCCCATGTCATTCTCCACCCTCACCTGCCCGTCCTGCGGCTTCAGAGTAAAAGAGTATCGCAATCCATTCCCGACAGTAGATATAATTATAGAGCTGGAGAGCGGCATACTCCTGATTGACCGGCGTAACGAGCCTTTTGGCTGGGCTCTGCCGGGGGGATTTGTAGATTACGGGGAATCACTTGAATCAGCTGCTGTTCGTGAGGCGCGCGAAGAAACTTCGCTGGAGATTTCGAACCTGCGGTTGTTGGGATGTTATTCCGACCCGGCGCGAGACAGACGGATGCATACGATTTCAACGGTGTTCATTGCTACAGGGCATGGCATTCCCCGCGCCGCGGATGATGCACTGAATCTGGCGGTTTTCAGAATGGATTCACTACCGGAGCGGCTCTGTTTCGACCATGCCACTATTCTTAACGATTATGCAGTCAAGACTCACTTTGAATCTTAGCGGTTCGCCCGTTTTACGAACGATCCTTAATACAAAGTTGATCCATGAGGTTCAACCCTTCGTATAACCATCGAAGCATCATAAGTGCGACGAGGTAAAATGCAGTTGCGGTACAGCTGCTATCAAACAGCTCTCAAAACATTTGGCATAATAGAGTACCAACCCGGCTTGCGCACGTTCATCAAGCTGATACGAGATATTATCCCGCCAATACGCCAGCAACCGATCATGCCCCATCCAGCTAACCTCTTTCGCACGCGCTGCAATCTGCTCAAGACGCTCGGGGACCAGCTCTTTGGCTTGAACCAATTGCCGGGCAAGCATCTGTAACTCCAGCCCTTCGGCGACCTCATTGCGACAGAGCCAGAGAGCAAAAACAAAAGGTAAACCGGTCCATGAATACCACAGCTCACCTAAGTCATACACGAACAGTTCAGCTTTCTCCAGGGAAGTTCGAAGCGCAGAATCACCGATAAGCAGGATGGCGGATGATTCACCATCGGCAACGACGACGCCTGAAGGAGCTACTTCATAAGAGCATGAACATCCGAAGCGCTGGCCGAGCAGGATCTTGAGCAGATTTACAGAGGTGGCGGATTCGGAGCTAAGCAGAATTTTCCTGCCATCCAGCTTCTCAACAGGCACTCTGGAAAAGAGCAGCACGCTTGCCACCGCGCCGACGCTTGAAATGGAAAGCTGCGGTAAAATCGAGTAGCGCTCCGGATGATACGCATACTCAATCGAAGATGATGGGCATACATCGATCTCACCAGCCAGAAGCATCCTGTTCAGTTCAGCGGGAACCCCCGTAACGAATTCATACCCGGAGCAGGGGAATTGTTCCCGCAAGATTTGGAAGAGCGGAGTGCAGTTCGCATACTCGATCTGGCCAATTCTCAGCATCAGCGGGTAGCAGAGTATAGTTTATCGGCATCACCCTCTACGACGCGGATTCCTTCCCGCTCCAGCAGTTCACCGGTAACCTGCCAATAAAGTGTCAGGGCGTTGGCATACCCGACAACAGCATTTATCTGATTGCTCTTGGATACGGCAAGATCGTTTTCGACATCCAGAACATCCTTGGTTGTTGCCAAACCAACCTCGTTTTTTCGCATAAATGCTCGCAGGCGCTCTTCTGCAAACGCGGTCCCCCGATCAGTCACCTCAATCTGTTTATAGCCTGCCACAATGCCTCGAATAGCGGCTTTGACTTCTTTTGTTGAATTTTCTTCCAGACTGCGCAGTTGCAGCGAAGTCTGCTCAGTTTTCAGTCTGCTTCTGCGATAATCGTTTTCGGCAGCACCATTCCCCAGCGGATAACTGAAATTGAGTCCGATGCTCCAGACCGGGTAATCAGTGGAAACTACCTTGTCCAGGTTCTTTTGATACGCGCTGTCGAAGCCGGTTAACTGCACAGAAGCCGTCAATGCAAGGTCAGGGCGTATTTTCTGGCTTAAGTTTCTGGTTTGAAGTTCATTCAGCTCCAGATTACGTTTCTGCTCACGTATATCGGGACGATTTAACGCTTTCTGAATAGCATCACTTTCGAGTACGTCATACCGGTCACGCGGTGGCAGATCGACCGTCTGCAGGTCCACCTCCTTGGCATCTATCTGCAGGAGCAGGCGCAGAACATCAACCTGATTACTCACTGCCAGCTCGGAGTCATTAAGTTCTTTTTCGCGGGTAACGGCGCCGAATTCCGCATTAAGCACTTCCATGGCAGGCAGGACGCCGGCGTTGACACGCGCTTTCGTTTCGGAAAGAATCTTTCGCGCCAGTTCCAGCGAGACTTTTTTCACATTTCGATCTTCCCGCAGGCTGTAGAGTTTGTAGTACTCTGTGCGGACCTGGGCTACAGTTGACAGCAGACGGGAATTGAAGTGTTCGAGCGAGGCAAATTTTGAGTATCGAGATATATTGATGGCTATTTCGGTTGCCTCGCGGCCAACATTTTTCAATAGCGGCTGAATGATGCTGACGCCCAATCCTGTCATCCAGCTTGTAGAGGGAGTGGCGGCATTGCTTTTAGTGTTATTGAACGAAAGAGCGGCAGTCCCACCGGTCCATAAAAGCTGGTTGATTGAAGAATTAAGCACCAGAGTCTGACCAACCGGAGCAATAGCTGAATCAGAATCGGTGTAACTGGTTTGAAGATTAAGAAGGGGATCATATATCGAGCGGTTACGGTTAATATCAGCCTCGAACTGGGCAGGATTGTACAGCTCAGCCCGTACGTCCAGATTCTTCTCGACGGCCATGCGAATGGCTTCGTTCAGAGGCAGTGAAAGCGGGGCCTCAGCAGAGAATACCGTAACCGGAAAAATCAGCATCACGAGAAAAAATAATATCGGCAAGCGCACGTCGAGGTTCCTTTCAAATAAAACAGGGCGAGACCACTGTATGATCCCGCCCTTATACCACAGTTTATGTCAGAAATTAATCCCTGTTTTCGATATAGTCGGCATAATCATCAGCCGACAGGAGATTTTTCAACTCTTCAGGATCATCAAGCGAGACTTCAACCAGCCAGGCCCCGTCGTACGGATCGTCGTTCAGCAATTCCGGGTTATCCAATGCTTCATGATTGACGCTTCTGACCGTCCCGCTGAAAGGCGCATAGATTGAAGCAACCGTCTTTTGGGCCTCAATCGACCCAATCGAATCATCCTGCTCTATTTCATCCCCTTCTTCAGGCAGCTCCACACCTCTGACAGTGCCCAACTCCTCCTGGGCAAAATCAGTGATACCGATAACTGCCGAATTGTTTTCAATTCTGACCCAGATATGCTCCTTCGAATATTTCAGTTCATCAGGAAAGTCCATGGGATTTACTCCAGCACAATTCGTTCAAGAAAAGAGGTGTCAATATCGCCATCAATAAAATCCTTATGAGCCATGATGCGCTTATGAAAGAAAATGGTCGTTTTAATCCCCTCGATCCGGAATTCGTCAAGCGCACGAGCCATACGCTTGATTGCCTCCTCACGGGTATCGGCGTGAACAATCAACTTCCCGATCAGTGAATCGTAATTCGGCACAACGGTATACTGGTCATACACGAAAGAATCAACACGGACACCGAAACCGCCCGGCGGATGATACGCGGTGATTTTACCGGGACAGGGGGTGAACTTGAACGGATCTTCAGCATTGATGCGGCACTCTATCGCGTGCCCTCTGATCTTGATATCTTCCTGTTTGAAGCGAAGCGGAATCCCTGCTGCTGAACGGATCTGTTCCCGGACCAGGTCCACACCAGTAATCATCTCCGTCACCGGATGCTCGACCTGGATGCGGGTATTCATCTCCATGAAGTAGAAATTATTCTGCTTATCCACCAGAAACTCAACGGTGCCGGCGCTGTTGTAGCCGACGGCGGCAGCGGCCCTGACAGCGGCATCACCCATGGCTTTACGGATTTCAGGTGTGACAACCGTAGAGGGGGCTTCTTCAATCAATTTCTGATGGCGACGCTGGATTGAGCAGTCACGTTCGCCAAGATGAATAACATTGCCATGCTTGTCACCAAGAATCTGGATCTCGACGTGGCGTGGTTTTTCGCAATACCGCTCAATGTAAACTTCGGGATTGCCGAACCCGGACTGGGCTTCAGCACGAGCTGTTGCAAACGCGTTCGGCAGGGCAGCCTGTGAATGGACTATTTTCATGCCGCGCCCGCCGCCGCCGGCAGTGGCCTTGATGATAACCGGAAACCCGATTTCCTTTGCAACTTTGACAGCTTCCTCAACCGAACTTACGCCCTCTTTGGTACCGGGCAGAATTGGCACTCCCTGCTTGATGACGGCCTGACGGGCGCTGATTTTATCGCCCATGATACGCATACTTTCAGCCGTCGGTCCGATAAACGTAATGCCGCACTTTTCACATACCTCGGCAAATTTTGCATTTTCAGACAGAAAACCGTAGCCGGGATGAATCGCCTCAGCGTCGGTCAATTCCGCTGCACTGATGATGGCGTTAATATTGAGGTAACTCAGGGCACTGGGAGCAGGCCCAATGCAGACACTCTCATCAGCCAGCTTGACATGCAGAGAGTGAATGTCAGCCTGGGAATAGACAGCCACCGTCTTGATGCCCAGTTCCTTGCAAGCTCTGATAATCCTGACGGCAATCTCGCCGCGATTGGCAATAAGTACTTTATGAAACATGAAGGCGAACCCCGCTATGGAATGAAATTAAAGTTTCTGGATTACAAATAATGCATCTCCGAATTCTACAGCCTGTGCGTTGTCTTTGCAAATCTTTAAGATCTTGCATTTGCACTCGGCCTCAATCTCGTTCATCAGTTTCATAGCCTCCACGATGCAGAGTACCTGCCCTTTTTCTACAACCTGGCCAACGGTAACGTAGGGATCCGCCTCAGGGCCGGGGGCTGCGTAAAACGTTCCAACAATCGGAGAATTGACCGTATCGCCGGCTTCAGCAGCTGGAGCAGCAGAAGCAGCAGTCGGGGCAGCCGCCGGAGCGGGCTGGTAGCCGGCGGGGGCATACTGCTGGACGGCAGGTGCGGCAACCGTAATATATTCAGGTTTGTGGCCACGCTTGATAATAATCTTCTCGTCCGAATTATCCATCTCAAACTCGGTGATGTCTGTTTCTGTCACAAGTTTTATCAGCAGCTTCAGGTCTTTGATATCCATTTCAGTTCGTCTCCTTTAACAATAAGTCTGATTAGTAGTGCATCTAATTTTGTTGGACGTTACTCGATCATTTACAGAACCAGCAATTGTTTATCAGCACCGGTAATAACGTGGCAGCCGTCACCGGTCACTACCACTGTGTCTTCAATCCTGACACCTCCGAATCCAGGGATATAGATGCCGGGCTCAATTGTGATGGTCATTCCCTCTTCCAGCACCGCGGTACTGCGTGGAGAAAGCGTCGGCATTTCGTGAATTTCCAGACCGACACCATGTCCCAGCCCGTGTCCGAAATAATCACCGAACCCTTTGTCACGGATGTAAGAGCGGGCGATCTCGTCCAGATCCTTGCAGCTGATGCCCGGTTTAACCCCCTCAATGGCAAGATCATGGGCCGTTCTGACAATTGAGTGGATCTCCTGCTCACGGATTCCCGGTTTTCCGCAGGCAATCGTGACCGTTTCATCGGAATGGTAGCCGTCCTTTAACGCGCCAAAATCGATCGTGACCAGTTCACCTGACTGAATACTTTTATCGCTGGCCCTGCCATGCGGCATGGCACCCCGCACCCCGGAAGCAACGATAAAATCGAACGCCTTGCCTTCTGCTCCACGACGCCGCATCTCAAGTTCAAGTGCCAGGGCAATGTCAACTTCACGCACACCCGGTTTTATGTCTTTCAGTATCGCAGCCAGTGACAAAGACGAAAGCGTGGCAACGGAGCTGAGCAGTTCAATTTCGGCGCGGTCTTTACAGATACGGATTTCATCGAGGTCGGGGCCGATCTCAACCAGTTGGACTCCGGTCATTTTCTCAGACATCCGCCGAAATGCACTGACATTCGTATGAGCAGCTTCGAAACCGATCCGGTCAAGGCTATATTCGTGCGTTAAAGCGGTTACGGTATCAAGGCGAATAGCTGCACATTCCCTGACCTCGGCACCCTGAACTTCTTCAGACGCCTGTGCGGTGTAGCGGGAATCGCACAAAAACCATGCGGCATCCCGGGACACCAGCAGTGCCCCTTCGGTGCCGCTGAAGCCGCACAGATACCGGATATTCCTGGGATCAGTGAATAACACGGCTTTCAGTGAATAGTCATCAAAGAACCGCGTCAGACGTGAACGCCTGTTTTTTAGCATAAATGAAACCCTGACTACAAACTGTTTTTACGTAACAGCGTAAAACAGGCGGTATGGAAGTATAAATATTTATGAATTTTTAACGTAATTAAATAATGCCCGTAAGCCGAGCAGGTAGCTGTCAGGTCCGAATCCGCAGATCTGGCCGATTGCAATCGGGGCGATCATACTGGTGTGGCGGAATGTTTCCCGACGGTGGATATTGGAGAGGTGCACTTCAACGCATGGGACCCCCACAGCCGACAGTGCATCGCGAATTGCGATGCTGGTGTGGGTATATGCGGCCGGATTGATCAGTATGCCCCGGAAGCCATGTTCAGCGTTCTGGATCGCATCGATCAGCTCTCCTTCGCTGTTTGACTGAAAGAAAGAAAGGCCGCACCCCAGTTCCACAGACAGCTCTTCCAGAGAAGCATTGATATCCGCAAGCGTATGACTGCCGTAGACCCCGGGCTCGCGGGTACCGAGCAGATTAAGATTTGGGCCGTGGAGTACCAGAAATTTCATAGTTATGAAAGCTCCCGCAACATTTCAAAAGACTTGAGTTTGAGAAAATAGCGCCCCTTGCCGATATTGCCGTCACGACTCATGATAAGGGCGGCAAAAAGATCATCGTTCAGCACCCTAACAACGACACAGATTCGGGAAGTTGAAATGGATACCTCTTCAAGGTCGCCCATTTTAATGATGTCAACCGCACGCTTGATTTCTTTGAGCACAGTCGCATACTCAACCGACAGGAGCTGCATATCGAACTCCGACTGCTCAACGATGACCTCATCAATCGGAATGCCGTCGTAGGCCATAACTACCGCTGCCAGGACCCCGTCAACGTTATGGGCAATCGTCTTCAAAGATTCTCTTAGCGGCATGTTTTAATCCTCCTGATATTTTCAAGCCACCCGTCAAGCGCAGCAAGCGCATTGTCCGCAACTCCTTGGGAAAGAACCGGAGAAGCGCCTCTACCAAATCCGGAAACGTCTGCAGAGGAGTGCTGTTTTTCACGTTCTGGGACAACCTCATGCTCCGGTGATGACACAGCCTCGGTTTTCTGTATAATCGCCTCTGCCGGCATGATGAAAGCAGGCATTTCCTCGGATTCAACCTCAATAGTTTCGTCATATTCTGCAACAGGTTCTGAAGCCACTGATTCCATCGCCTCAAGCTCGGCTACCCGTTCCCCGATGATCTGATCCGCCGGATTATCTGCCAGAATGGCACGATAAATATCAAGCGCTTTATGAATGAAGCCCTGCTTGACGTACAGCTCAGCCAAGGTACCGGTCGATAGAGGATCGTGATGCGGAACCGATACGGTATCAGGTGTCGGGTGGGCATCCTGCAGCAGGGATTCTGATTCCGGTTGATCATCTTCAAGAATTTCTATCTCTTCCAGCATCTCCTGGTCTTCAGCAGAACGCTCAAGCGATTCCAGCTCAATCCGGCTCTCTATATCATCAGGCGCAAACTCCAGCGCTGTACGGAATGCCTGACAGGCAGCATCCCTAGCGCCCGCCTCAGCGAAGAGGCGTCCTAACAGTTTTTGTGAGGAGATATCCTCGGGTAACGCCTCGGTAACCACCTTTAACGCAGTCAAAGCCTCATCGTTCAGTCCCTTGGCATGGCATGCTAGAGAAAGGGCTCTTTGACCGGACATATATCTGGGATGCTTTACAACACCCAGACGCGCAGAATAAAGCGCATCATCGACCAGTCCCACCTTGAGGTAAATTTCCGACAGCCGGGCGAAACAGAGCGAGTCCGGATTATTGGCAAGCTGTTCCTCAAGATTTTTGATGTCTGTCCAGAATGAAGCAGAATCCTGCATGGTCACGCCTCCAGCCCGCTCAGTTTGAGCAGCTCTTCAGGAGTATGGTTCGACATGGCATACATGCCGATGCCCTTGTTACAAATAAAGGAAATACTTCCGCCCTTGGACTTTTTGTCGGTGGCAACGGCACTCAATAGCTGTTGCCGGTCAAAATGCGGGATTTCAACAGGCAGACCGCACCGGGTGATAAGAGCGTAAATCCGAGAGAACTCCTCACGGTTGCAGAGGCCTTCGGCTACCGAAACTCTGGCAGCCAGCACCATTCCGATTGCAACAGCCTCTCCATGAACCAGGCCACGATAACCGGAGAGGGATTCAAAGGCATGCCCGAGCGTATGACCGTAATTCAGGACGGCACGCAAACCGGCTTCCTTTTCGTCAAGTTCCACCACCTGTGCTTTTAACCGGCAGGACCGGTGGATGATCTCTATCAGTATTTCCGGGTCCATCGCCAGAAGTTCAGCACTATGTGTCTCTACGAATTCAAAAAACGGAAGGTCAATAGCCACCCCGTATTTGATAACTTCGGCGAGTCCTGCATGGAACTGACGTTGATCGAGAGTAGCCAGAGTATCGACATCGATCAGCACCAGACGGGGCTGATAAAAGGCGCCAATCAGATTTTTACCCTTGGGATGATCAATGCCTGTCTTGCCGCCGACACTGCTGTCCACCTGGGCCAATAGTGTGGTCGGCACCTGAACAAAGGGAATACCCCTCATCCATGTAGCGGCAGCATATCCGGCCACGTCCCCTACGACTCCACCGCCAAGAGCGACCACGAAAGAACCGCGATCGATCCCGGCCGCAAGAAGATCATCATAGAGCTGATTCAGAGTGGTGCTGTTCTTATACTCCTCGCCGTCCGGTATTTCTAGCAGCGCGACTGTGAAACCGGCAGCTTCCAGAGATTTCTGAACAGCGCGGCCATACAGCGCAGCAACGGTCGGGTTTGAAATGACTGCAGCCCCGCCCTTCATTCCGACGGCACGGCACCGCTGGCCAAGCGAGGCAAGAATTCCGCGTTCGATGACTATATCATAGCTGTTCTCAGCAAGATTAACGGACAGCACGCTCACTCAAAAGCCCCTTCAAACGGCACAGAATCTCTGCCGCAACATCTTCCACGGATTTCCCATCCGTGTCAATTCTAATATCGGCGTCGGCATAAAATTGTTCACGCTCGTTCATCAGTGTTTTTGCGCGCTGCGCAGCATCTTCACCAACCAGCAGAGGCCGATCGCAGCATCCGTTCAGACGGTTCAACACTTGTTCCAGCGTCACCTTCAGATTGATAACCACCCCCCGGCTCCGCATCAGGGCTCGATTCTGTCCTGAAATAACAGCTCCGCCGCCGGTGGCAACCACCCTCCCCTCGCCTTCCGTGAGAACCTTCTCAAGCTGAGAGCCTTCCAGCGCACGAAAAGCCTCTTCACCATCACGGGAAAAGATATCGTTAATTGAACATCCCTCGGCAGTGACAATTTCGGCATCCAGATCAACAAAACGGTATCCGGTCCGATCCGCCACGATTTTGCCGACGGAGCTTTTCCCGCTGCCCATAAATCCGGTCAGGATTAACAGCCGCTCAGGCATTACGAATCTGCTCCCGATATCCATCCAGATTCCGACGAATTTCAAAGATCGAATCGCCGCCGAACTTTTCCAGCAGGGCATTGGCAATTTCAATCGCCACGACCGCTTCCGCCACCACCAGGGCAGCCGGTACGGCACAGGTGTCTGAACGCTCGACCGTGGCCTCAAACGGTTCATGCGTTCGCATATCGACCGATCGGAGCGGCGAGTAGAGCGTTGGGATCGGCTTCATGGCAGCCCGCACGACAATCGGTTCACCATTTGACATCCCCCCTTCAATGCCACCGGCATTATTGCTGGTGCGGTGATAGCCATCCTGATAAAAAATTTCATCATGTACGCGCGATCCGGGACGGCGGGCAGCATCAAATCCGATTCCGATCTCGACACCCTTGATGGCCTGTATGCTCATCAGCGCCATGGCCAGACGCGCATCCAGCTTGCGATCCCACTGCACATAGCTGCCAAGGCCGGGGGGAACGCCAATCACCTGCACGTCAACAACTCCACCCAACGTATCGCCGCCTGACTTTGCGGCATCTATGGCCCGCTTCATCTCAACTTCGGCTGACGGATCACAGCAGAACGTTTCCGAGGATCCTGCCCGCTGCCACAGGGCTTCTATCGGTTCCTGCAGAGTTGCGGCGCTCACGCCCCCCAGTTCTGTCACAAAGCCGCCCACCCTGATGCCGAACTCGGCCAGCAGCGCCTTCGCTACCCCCCCGACAGCCACGCGAACCGCAGTTTCACGGGCGCTGGAGCGTTCCAGCACGTTGCGCACATCGCTCTGATGGTACTTCAAAACGCCGGAGAGATCAGCATGGCCGGGGCGCGGGCGGGTCACTGCGCTGGAGTCGTCTCGATGTTCCGGAAGCGGCGACATCTTCTCCGACCAGTTCTCCCAGTCACGGTTCTTCACCACCAGGGTCACCGGAGACCCGATAGTTTCCCCCCAGCGGACTCCGGAAAGCAGTTGAGCAGTATCAGTTTCTATTTTCATCCGGTCACCACGGCCATACCCCAGTTGCCGCCGTGCCAGATCGTGATTCAGTGTCTCGACCGAGAGATGTATCCCGGCCGGCAGTCCTTCAATAATTGCACTCAACTGAGGTCCGTGCGACTCACCGGCCGTCAGGTAACGAAATACGTTCACAAAAAAACCTCCGCAGATGAATCAAAGCGGAGGCAAAGTAGCATTTATGATGCGATTACGGCAAGATAAAAGAGGTCGGATCAATAGTACTCCTCCTGATATGAGGGCACCTCATCCAGAAAACCGGGACTCAGGGCGGCATGTTTAAGAGCGATATCCACATCAGCGACAAGCCGCTCTCTGTCCTTGGGATAACTGCCGGCCAGGTTGAGGAAATTGGAGACATGATTCGAACGGAGAATGGTTTTGGCGGGGTGCAGATGCTGCAGCATTTCACGCGTTTCCAGCATCAGTTCGCGACGGGTACATTGCACAAGTGAACGGACGAAGTCATCATTATGGCGGTGAAACATCGTCAACAGTGAGAAGTATTCCGGATTTACGTGGTTGACCCACTCTGCAGTTGCTCGCGCGTGCTCCAGACTGCGCCCACGTCCCGCCAAACCAAGAATAGCGGTTACCGAAAGTTTCATGCCGGCCTCACGGGCCACCTGTGCCAACTCTGCCATCCGGCCGGACTCAAAGCCTTTATTGACAGCCATCAGGGTAACATCATCACCAGATTCCAGACCGAAGTAGAGAATCTTCAACCGTTTGGAACGCAGCAGGGCCAACTGATCTGAACTTTTGGTTGTCAGGCTGTTTGGAGAGGCATAGGAAGCGACCCGCGTCAGACCGGGAAATACCGATGCCAGCGCATCAAGAATGGCGCAGAGGTCATCGAACGGGTACACCAGCGCATCACCATCAGCCAGAAAAACCCGGTCGATGCGGGGGCGGTAGTCTGCCGGAATCCCGGCAATTTCTGCCAGAATATCCTGGAGCGGACGGACGTGAAAGTTCTTTCCCTTATACATTCCGCAAAAGCGGCATTGATTCTGGGAGCAACCGACTGTAATCTGAAAAATCAGGCTCCGTGCTTCACTTGGGGGTCGAAACAGTGGTTCGATGTAACGCGGCATGATCAAATATCCCTTCAGAATTTGATATCCAGCCCGATTCCGAGCGATTGCGGAGCTGTTCTTGTGTCGCCGCGTGTCTGTTCAGGAGAAACCGAGAGATATTTGTAGTCAAGTTTCAAGGTGGAATTTTCGCCGAGGAGGTAGCTGAAACCGAACTGGGCAGCCACGCCGGTTCTCAGCCTGGTAATATCTCCCGTCTTCACGTCCGGTTGATACGTGTACGCCAGGCCGGTGCCCATGTACGGCATGAAATCTTTCGCTATCTTGAAGCCGTATTTTGCCGTGACGACGCCCGGTTCCGGAGCCTTGACATCGGAGGGGGCAGTGGTCAGGCGCCCTCCCCCCAGAGAAAACTGCTGATAAAGCTCCTCGGCATAGCACGGAGACACGAAGAAGAGCGTGGCAAGGCAGAGTAACAAAAGTGCTGACATATATGTATGTAAATGCTCCGTTTTCAGTGGGCGTTCACCCTTTCAAACAGGAAATCTTTTATTCTAGGATTGTTGTGCCTTCTTGACTAATGTACGCTCGTATAGAATCCGGGCATAATCTATCTCGCGCATGACTCCCTTGACATCCGCCGGACGGTCGCTCTGTACAAAGAGGCCGGTCAATTCGGAATCCGGACTGAGTGCACCGCTCGCATACAGTTTCCAGATTTCTCTCCCGTAATCTGTGGAGATCAGTTCGGGAGCGAAACGTCCGAAATAGGAGGTTATGTTTTCGACATCGCGCTCGAGCATGCTGCGGGCGTTGTTGTTACCGGAAGCATTGACAGCCTGCGGCAGATCGATAATGACCAGACCGTCACGCCCGACAAGTACGTTGTACTCGGACAGGTCGCCATGAATAATTCCGGCGCAGAGCATGAGAACAATGTTCTTTATCACTTCACGATGGTATTCACGAGCCTTCGTTCCCGACAACCGCAAATCATTGAGCCGGGGAGCCGCGTTGCCGTCGGCATCAACCACGAATTCCATCAGCAGAATACCGTCAGCGTAGTCATAGACATGCGGAACCCGCAC
>Ga0182021_10004251_pt1 | contig 16809 bp, 21 predicted proteins | sample 612E3MmetaG_FD_120493 | JGI IMG/M metagenome (GOLD analysis project Ga0182021, IMG submission 120493) | Permafrost microbial communities from Stordalen Mire, Sweden - 612E3M metaG (Illumina Assembly) | ecosystem: Environmental > Terrestrial > Soil > Wetlands > Permafrost | place: Sweden...
AACAATGCTTGGTTCCATAGCGGTAATCATTGATTCACTGGCATCTGTATCGGCATTGATAATGACAACTTGATAATCCCCGATTTTCTCCGCCGAAATCTGTTTTAAAGAACTGACTTTACCCACTAATGTCCGTACATTTTCCGAAATTAAACTAAAGACCAAACCGTCTTCCGCTTTAATTCCCACAATTTTTAAGCCCGAGACTTCGTATTCCCCAACGCCATCAATGATTACCCGATAATTTGTGACTCGGTTGATGTCTCCTTCAATGCCTGTTAAAAGAATCGCGTCCGCGTCAAACTTTTGGATTGAGGTTGCCGGATCAATTGCCAACGTTGTTTTTTTGCTTTTAATTTTTAGTGAACCTTCACCGAGGGTTTGTACATCCATGAAGATAATCCTAACATACAATGATTACCTTGACAAGATAACACTTTTTTCGTATTATGGGTTACCGATATGAAACAAGAAAGAGTTATTCTGGCATTTATTGCGGTCTTAATCGGACTTTTGGTGGCAGGACTTGCTTTCTATTTTTATCAAAGCACCAAAACCATTTCTTCCCCAAACCAAATAATCTTAAACGCGCCATCGCCTACTCCGACACCAAAACCAACAGTTTATATTACGCTTAATCAATCCGGCGATGAAACAGTTGTTGATAATAAAACTTTTGTGATTAGCGGTAAAACCAACCCTAACGCCACCATCATAGTTTATACCGACTCCGGCCAGTCAGCTATGCAACCATCTAGTCAGGGCGACTTCTCCACCACTTTAACTTTGGAAAACGGAGAAAATCTTATTAAATTAATGTCCATTCTGCCCGGCGGAGAGACAACAACCTTACAACGGACAGTGACTTATTCAACCGAAGATTTTTAATATGCAGAAAACTTTAATACTTATTTTATTTTTAACTTTGACCGCGCTAATTCTAACGAACTGTGCTTTGGCGGCGACGGCCACACCGACAGCTGATCAGGCGCTTTTGGAAAAGCTTGGTAATGAAATCGCTTCCAAAACCGCGCAGCTTAATTTGGTGGAGAAAAGAGGAGTTATTGGAGCTGTTACTGATTCTTCCAGCGCTCAAATTACTCTAACCGATCCAAACGGCAATACAAGGTTTGTGGATGTGGATGAATTAACTAAATTTAGCTCTTCGTCTAACTCGTCCTTTGGCATCTCCGATGTTACCAAAGGCATGACGTTGGGAGTTTTAGGCCTTTACAATAAACAATCCCGCCGGATACTCGCCCGCGATATCGACGTCATGACCTCCTTCCCAACCATTGTTTTTGGCGAAATTTCAGACATTGATAAAACCAATTATGGAATTACTGTTGCCAAGGAAAATAATTCCAAAACGGTTATTGAAATTACAGACGTTACCAAAACCTCCTTTCTCTTAGGCGGAACACTAACCAAATCGGGTTTTTCAAAAATGCAGACCGCGCAAACGGTTTCCGTCACCGGTTTTCCGGACAAACAAGACAAAAGCAAAATTGTGGCCGCGCAAATTATCGTTTTACCGGATATCCAACTTGGCTACAATTTGAACCTCGTAAGCCCAACCATTGCTCCGTCAACCGGCTCAGGCGTTAAGCTATATCCGATCACTAAATAACTCTTGATTTATTTCCTCAACAGGCTGATAATTAAATCATACTCATGTTTGAAGAAATCAAAAAAGAATTTACCTTTTTTAAGCTGCTTGTTTTCCTCTTAACAATCGCTGTTTCAATTTATTTGTTGGGGATTTTCTGGCAGTTTTTGGGCAATTTCTCCGATGTTATCATCATCGCACTGGTGGCTTGGCTGTTGAGTTTTATTCTGGAACCGCTGGTAGATGTCGTTAGCAAACTGACGAGGCTTGCAAAACTTTGGTCTGCCTTAATCGTCTACGTTTTTTTTGCAATCCTATTTACGGCGATTGTTTTCATCCTGCTGCCAACTGTTATTTCCCAATACCAATCTTTATCAACCATCATTCCGAAAAGCTTAAACGCTTTTCCCCAATTTACCAAAACATGGAATAATGTCGTCGGCCATTCGTTTGAAAACCTGATTGGTTTTCTGCCCTCCGTTGCCACAATTTTTGTTGACATCATTATTATCTTGGTTTTATCTTTTTATCTGATTTTGGACAAGGAAAAAATTAGCGCGGAAATGTATAAATTAGCACCCAAAAATTGGCATGGAAACTTAAAATTTGTTCAAGAAACCATTAATGAAACCTTTGCATCATTCTTACAAATCCAGGTTTTATTTGGTGTCTTGGCCGGTATTACGACTTGGATAGTACTAAGGATTTTTTCAATCGATTTCGCCGCCTCTATTGCCATTCTGGCCGGGCTTTTAACGATTATTCCTTTGGCCGGACCGCTTCTGGGTATTGTTCCACCGGCTTTTGTCGTTTTGGTTACCCATCCGGAAAATCCCCTTCTAGCTGTTGCAATTGCCGCCATTCTTTTGTTAATCCAGCAAATTACTTATAACGCCGTCGGGCCAAAGTTAATGGAGAAAGCTTTTAAACTACACCCGATTGTGGTTTTATTGTCAATTTTAATCGGTTTTAAAGTAGCCGGAGCAATGGGCGCAGTGTTTGTGGTTCCGGTCTTAGGCATTGCCGTTATCGTCATTAAAAAACTCGGCTACCACTTTATCAACCCCGAAGAAACTAAGAACTAGGAAGTTTTGGCTTGTCTTCTGTAGCTAATTTGCGCCGAATACCTAAGATACGCAAATAATCTTGCTACCGTCATTGGATCTCCTTGTATCGATTTTTCTCTTACTACAAAAACCTCGCCTATCGAGGTGTCCGGCAAAGTGATTGTAAACGCGGCCGGCTTTTCCAGCGAAACATCGCCTTGACCCGGTTGCAATTGTATTTGTGCTCTAACTGTTTCTCCGTCCTTTTCGATAATGGCATCAAGGAAATGATCTGCGCTAGCTATTTTATTCCTTCTGCTAATTTCGGACATAAACTGTTGATGCTCCCTACGGGATAATTCTTCATTTCTTTCTGCGTCGGTTAAACTATTCTGTAATGGAGACAACTCTGATAGTTGGTCAGATGGCACAAACTCCCTGAGCAAATCAGTCAGTTTCGAGAACAATCTGAAGTTTTTTTCTTCTCCTGCTCGATTCTCTGGAGTTTTTGCCGGGGCGTTTCGCGCTGCCAATACTTCCGCTACTAAATCCCGACCTAATGATCTTTCTTCTCTTGCCATAAATATAGGTCATTTTTACCACTCTATCAATCTTCTGTCAACAGGGAAATTGTTGAGCTTGAAGTTTAGTTCGTGATACAATTAGATTATGAAAATTGAACCAAGAACCTTAAAAGGCTTTCGTGACTTTTTGCCAAAAGAGATGCGGAAACGCCAATACGTTTTAGGAACTCTTAAAAGAGTGTTTAAGTCCTATGGTTTTGAGCCATTGGAAACGCCCGCTTTAGAGTACGAAGATATTTTAGCGGGTAAATACGGAAATGAGGGCGACAAGTTAATGTATCGCTTCGTTGATAACGGAGATAGAAAAGTCGCCATGCGTTATGACCAAACCGTTCCTTTAGCTCGGGTTGTCGCCCAATACCAAAATGAATTGCCAATGCCTTTTAAGCGATATCAAATTCAAAATGTCTGGCGCGCCGAGAATACGCAAAAAGGCCGTTACCGGGAATTCGTTCAATGCGACGCTGACATTATCGGTTCGTCCTCTCCTCTAGCAGATGTGGAAATAATTAAACTGGTACTTGCCATTTATCAAGCGTTAAATCTTGACGTGACTATTAAGATAAATGATCGCGCAAATCTCGCAAACCTTGATAAAAAATATATTGCGGCTATCGATAAGCTGGAGAAAATAGGAGAATCTGCGGTACTCTCCGAAATGATTGAGAAAGGAATGGAGGACGTAGATGCGAAAAAAGCTTTGCGAGAACTTCAAAACAAACCCCAAACCGAAACTATTACCCAGATACTTAAATCTTTGGAGCAAATGGGTTGCGATATGTCAAAAATTCAATATGAACCGACTTTGGCGCGGGGCCTCGATTACTACACCGGCATCATCTTCGAAACTGTTGCTCAGGGCGGCACCGGCTCCATCTGCAGCGGGGGGAGATATGACAATCTTATAGGAATGTTTGCCGGACGGGATTTTTCTGCAGTAGGATTTGGGCTTGGTTTTGATAGAACGATAGAAGTATTGGAAGAGCAAAATAAAATACCCAACCTATTCTCCACAACGAAAGTTTTGATAACAAATTCTGGGAAAGCCCTTGAAATTGCTGAAAAATTAAGAACTGAAAATATCAATACCGAAATTTATTTAGGCGAAAAAGATTTGGAAAAGCAATTAAAATACGCCGACAAAAAGCAAATTCCGTTTGTGGTAATCGTTGATGCGGAAAAGTTGATTTTGAAAGATATGGAGAAACGAACCCAAGAAGAATTAACTTTTGACCAAATCCTCAAACACCTCGTTTAAATCCTGTTTTTCCGCCAAACAGGAATATGTCTTTCACTCACTGTTTTATTAATTACATCTAGTACGTTTGTCATTAGCCCACCGGGGTTGGTTCCTTCGATAGCTACTGTTCCTCCCCATTTTTGCGGGACCATTAGCTTTTTTCTTCCCAATTGATACAAAGAAACAGGAGTTTCCCATAATTCCAAGCTAAGCTCATTATCTAAATTAACAAAACCTAATCTATTATCGACAAGTCTAACGCTTTCCCACGCGACTTCCTGCAGAAGGAAATGCCCCCTGGAAATACCACCATCGGTTGTATATGCGCTATGGAAAAGTTGATAGACCCGTTTGTTTGACAGCACTAAATCGCCTGAACTCCCATCCCAACCCTCAATTACTAACGGCTTCAATCTAGGATTTAGGGGATCTTTAACCAACCGGAGAGTCCTAAGATCGGATGTTGCCATCAATTCGGTTTTTATCGTGGCTTCCAAATCCGGTCGTTGCCCCAAAAGACAATTTCCACCAATATCTATAGGCGATCTTGATGGATGCTCATTGGGATCTCTGGCAAAAACGCATTCTTCCTGAGTGCCTAAATAAACAGCTCCCGCTTGTCTGTATCCAAAGTCTCCCGGTTTTCTTAATCCCTCAACTGCATTAACAATTGACATAATTAGATAATTATTATAGGACATTTTAGCTAAAAACTCAAGCGGGAGAACCGGAGCTAATTATAATTCGGAGGAAATTATTTTATGTAGTCGCGGAGAAATAAATCTTGCTTTAGGAAAATGTCGATTGCTTGAGCGTGCCCCGGCAAAATATTTTCGGGCAGATTATTTAAAGTAAACCACTCCCAACCTTCGCACTTTTGCGGCTCCATCAGTTTAACTTCCCCATCAAAATCTTCACAGACAAACGCGAAGTGAATAAAATTGTGGTCTGTCTGAAAATCTCTAACCACACCCAAAGCTTTTAAAGATTTGGCGGTAATTCCTGCTTCCTCCAAAAGCTCCCTTTTAGCGCATGCTTCAAGCGGCTCATTAGACTCCAGTCTTCCGCCCGGTAAACCATAGGCTCCAGCGCCATAACAATTCTTTCTTACGCCTAAAAGAATTTTCTTTTTGGTTTTATCAAGAATAATGACCGGAACTCCAATTGATTCTTCCATGAATTAATTATATCACGGGGAAAATTTAATGATAAGAAAGTAGCTTCTGCTACCAAGTGATTCTAATTTCTCCAACACCCTGCTCTGCCGCAGCTCTTCGTAGCCTATCCTCCTCTTCTCTATCAGCACTCGCTCGACTTTTTATTGGAGGACGTCTATCGATAAGTATTTTTTTATAATCAGCCGCAATCACCTCTGTTAGAGATTTTGTCGGCACTGCGCTTGTAGCTTCTGCTGGGACTGGATTTTCTGCACCTCGTCTTTCCATAAGGCGATAATATAACCTTAAGCTTTCCTTGTCAACGGGAAAAAGCCTTGTGTTGAACCTAAGAATACGCTATAATTAGACACATGAAACAGGCAATTCATCCACAATATTTTGAAGAAGCACAGGTTATTTGCCAGTGCGGAAACAAATTTACAATTGGTTCAACCCAAGAAATAATTCATGTGGAACTGTGCGATAAATGTCACCCGTTTTACACCGGTGAGCAAAGATTTGTTGACAGCGGCAGTAGAATTGAAAAGTTCACCAAAAAAGTTGAAATCGGCAAACTTCACGTAACCAAAAAGAAAGAAAAAGAACAGAAAAAAGCCGACAATGCCCCAAAGACACTGCGCGAAATGTTAATGGACGCAGCTTAGAACTCCTCTATGGATGATTATCGACAGGTTCAAATAAGCGAACTGGATAAAAAGATTGAGGAAACAAAAATTCTCCTTGCCGATCCCGAAATGGCTGAACTGGCTAAGGGTGAAATCGATAATCTCGAACAGCAAAAAGCAGAGATTTTAAAAACTTATGAAAATAATGTAAGCGAACAGGAATCGGACGACGATTCTTTGGGCGAAAGAAATGTTTTAGTACAAGTTAGTGGCGCTGCCGGCGGAGACGAAGCAGCCAACTGGGGACAGGAATTACTGCGAATGTATTCCCGCTTTGCCCAAATGAAAGGTTTTAAAGTCGAGGCATTGGACGAAGATGTCATTAAAATTGAGGGACATGGCGCTTTTGAATTATTGAAGTTTGAGGCGGGTGTTCATCGTGTACAACGCATTCCGACGACTGAGAAAAGAGGCCGTGTACATACTTCTACCGCCACTGTTTCGGTTTTGCCGGAGCTGGAAGATATCGATTTACACATTAACCCCGACGACATTGAATTTGAGGCACACAGATCTGGGGGCCACGGCGGACAGAATGTTAACAAGGTTTCAACCGCAGTAAGATTAAAACATACGCCAACCGGTATTGTCGTCAACTGTCAAACACAGCGCTTTCAAGCCCAAAACAGAGAATTGGCGATGGAAATGCTTCGGGCAAAATTGTGGGAAATTGAAGTCGAGAAGCAACATGGTGAGATTGCCGGACTTAAAGCAACGCAAGTTGGACGCGGCATGCGCTCTGAAAAAATCCGTACCTATAATTTTCCACAGGATAGATTAACCGACCACCGCGTCAACAAATCTTGGAGAAACTTAGAAGGAATTATGGATGGAAACTTAGACGACGTAATAGCATCAATGAGAACTTTAGAAACTCCGCAGGAATAAAATGCCCCTTGACTGACATCATTTATTTGTGATAACTTGGGAAAAGGAAAAATTTATGAGAACCGGCTTAGAAAGCTTAAGACTCTCCCCCGACCCTTCTCCTTCTGTTCCAAAAAATGAACCCACCGCAAAAATCCTAATAGAGAGCAGGCAATTAATGTTAAATATTGTTGCTTCTTCTCCGGCTGGAAGCCTGTCAGGAATGATAGCTACTGAATTTATAGTTGTAAATTCACGAAACGCGAGAATAATTAGTATTGAGGGAGATGATGATACTAGACGCACTCTTTATTCTGCTTTATTGGGATTTACTAAAGAACATGGCTTGAACATACTTCTTTCCGATAAGGTAGACGAGAAGACTAAGCAGTGGCTTGTGGATAATAATCTACCAGATTATTCTAACCCAAATATTTAGCATCCTTCTCCTTTAATTTTTCGATTTTATCCAAATGGTTATCTAAAATAATTTCCGCAATTTGTCTGCCACCGGCCAAATGCGGCAAAATCACATAATCGGCGCCCTCTTTGTACAAAAGCTTGGCATCATGACTATCCAGCGCCATCACCACTATTTTGGCCCGCCGGTTTTCGTGCTTTAATTCTTTTAAGAGCAAGACATTGTCTTCGGCGTCCGGAATGGTAGAAATCACCAATTTTGCTTGGGTAAGTCTAGCACGCTCCTGGATATCCAAATCGGCAATATCGCCAAACAGGCGGTGCACTTTTTTACCCGCTCCGCCGAGACGAGGCGAGTCTTTTAGTTTTTTGAGAATGCTGGGGTCAAAATCGACCAACACTACATCCATATCCCGATCCTCTAAAGCTTCCATAATGCTCTCCCCCATTTGGTCGCCACCAATAACTACGACGTGATTATCTAAACTTTCTAGACTGTCTTCGGGTTCGCTGATTTCATCTTTTTTAGCTTCTGCCCTCTCCAAAAATGCTAAGTACGGCGCCATCTTACGGTACAGAACTTTTGCATTAATTAATCCGTAAGTGGAAACAAAAAAGCTGATCAGCCCAACAACCGTAATTAAAGAAACCACTCGCTGATTGATTTGTCCTAGTTTGTAACCCATAAAAACCAGAATCAAGGAGAACTCCGAAATTTGTGACAAAGATATGCCGGTTAAAAAAGCAGTGCGCTTGCGGTAGCCCATCGCCGACATTACCAGCGTTACCAAAAGCGGTTTAATTAAAAGCACAAACAACGACAGGAAAATGGCCGGAATAATAATTGTTTGGAGACTTACAAAAGACATTTGAATCCCTAAAAGCACAAAGAACAAAACGATGAAAAAGTCTCTAAGAATTTTAGCTTTGGCGATAATTTGATAATTGGCCATCGTGTTAGCTAGCGCCAATCCGGCTAAGAATCCGCCGATTTCAATCGAAAAACCAACGTAGGGAGAACTGACAATGGCGGCCAAACCGAAAACCCAAGCCAAGCTGATTAGAAAAAGTGTTTCGGAAGATTTGGCGATTGACTCAATAAACTTGGGGAAGAAATGCCTTGATAAAAGCGCAACGACCGCAACTAAAATCCCGCCCTTCACCAAAATCAAAATAAAATTCATCAGCATATCTAGTCCTTGCGTCTTCGTGCTGACACCAGACAAAAGCATTAACAGCGCTATTGCCACAATATCTTGAGCCAGTAAAATGCCGATTGAAAATTTAGAATATAAAGCGTGCATTTCCCTTTTGTCGGATAAAAGCTTTACCACGATAATGGTTGAGGAAAAAGTTAAAGCCATTGCGATATAAAAAGAGGAAAAAAGATCAAAGCCAAAAAAAGTCGCAATTGCAAATCCACCTAAAATGGTTAATCCTATCTGTCCCACCGCTGCAATCAATAGTGACTTGCCTAAAGAAAAAAGCTCGGAAACTTTAATTTCCAAACCAACCATGAATAAAAGCAATGTAACGCCGATTTGCGACATCGTCTGCAAAATGTCCTGATTAGAACTTTGGAAATAATGAAAAAAGCCGATGATAATTCCGGTTAGAATGTAAGCGAGGATTGCGGGCTGCTTAAGTAATCTGAAGATGAGAGCCAAAACTGCGGCCAGGCAGATAATTACCGTTAGATCTAGAAAAAAGTTCCCCACAATTATTTATACTATTGTTGAAGCTTATCAGTCAATTGCTTTAAGCTTGCCAACGCTAGAGGTAGATGATTTCTTCTTCCAAAGTAACGTTGAACTTTTTTTGCACTTTTTCTTTAGCAAAACTAATCAGCGCTTTGACGTCGTCTGATTTGGCACTGCCGAGGTTAATAATAAAGTTAGGATGCTTCTCGGCAATTTGCGCGTTCCCGATTTTCTTCCCCTTAACGCCGGCCAGAATTAGGAATTTTGCTGCCGGAATAACCGGAAACGGATCGATCTTAATTGACGGAGCTAAAGTTTCTCTTAATTTTTCAGGCACCTTGTCTACATTGACGTTTTTAAAAGTACTACCGATACTTGGATATTCCATCGGATGCTTTTGGTTACGATAATCAATTTTTTCTTGAATGGAATTTTTGATGGCGGATTGTTGACCATTTTTTAAACTTAAAACTACTGATAAAATCATTTCGTCTTTCGTTTCTTCAGTTTTAAAAATACTGTAGCGGTAGGCAAAAGCGCACTCCCATTTATCGCGCGATTTTTCTTCCAATGTATCCAAATTTAAACTTTGAACTTCTTTAACGCTGTCCTTTGTTTCTCCACCAAACGCTCCGGCGTTACCCCTAACTGCCCCACCAACTGTTCCGGGCAGTCCCCCTGCCCACTCCAAGCCTGATAAAGAATTGGCAATACAAAAATCCAAAAGGTCTGCTAGAATTACTCCCGAGCCAACAATAATCTCTTCTCCTCTTTTCTCAATTCCGCCGATACGATTATGGATGACTAGACCGTCAAAACCTTTTTCGTTAATTAACAAGTTTGTTCCTGCTCCCAAAACGTAAATTTTTCTTTTTTCTGGAGAGAATTTTGCGGACAGTTTTCGCCAATCTTTTAAACCAACTAATAATTCCTTTTTTGTTGAGACTTCTAGAAAATAGGCTGCAGGGCCGCCGATTTGATACCGGCTGTAATCCTTAAGGAGAACATTTTGCCTAAACATAATTTATCTATTTTAGCAATTCGAAAACTGCTTTTTCAAGTTGCGTATCCTCTGATGGATTTTTCGGGTCTAAGCTGACAGAGACATCGGGCGTCAAACCTTTACCGTTAACCCAAGTGCCGTTTGGCGTTAGCCATTTGGCAATGGTCACATGCAATCCTGCTCCGTCACCTAAATCTTGCGCCTGTTGAACTGTGCCTTTTCCATATGACGTCTCCCCAACCAGCATCGCCCGGTTATTATCTTTTAAGGCGCCCGAAACGATTTCGCTGGCCGACGCGCTACCCTTGTTGATTAGTACGACCACTTTAATTTTTGGGTCAGTCAATGCCCCCTGTCTTTGAACCGTCAATGAACAATCTAGTTGCGAACACGGATCTTCTCCAACAACTTTTGTTCCCATTAGCAAAAATTCCGAAGCAATAAATTGCGCGTCGGTTAAATATCCGCCGGGGTTATTACGTAAATCCAAAACCACGCCTTTAATATTTTTGTCCTGATTAATTTTGTCGCTAATCCCTTTAACTAAACTTGTCCATTCTTGATTAGTATTGTCACCAAATTGCGACAGCCTGATGTAAGCAAATTCTGTACAACTATCTCCCGAACATGAATCTTTGGAAACATTGGTACAACCGGTATTTGAACACTTGGCGGATTGAATATTCATCGCCACGCTTTTGACGGTAATGACATCCCTAACAATAGTAATGTCTACTTGCTTATTGTTAGCATGCTGAACTGTTAATGTCACCGCCGTTCCTTTCGGCCCTCTAATTTGCGAGACCACCTTGGCTAAATCCCAACCGGTAATCGATTGTCCGTCAACTTTTAGAACGATGTCGCCGGCTTTAATGCCGTCTTTCTCCGCCGGACTGCCATCCAAAGGCGCAATCACAATAATATTTTTATCTTTTATCCCCAGCTCTGCGCCAATACCGCTAAATTCTCCGGCTAAGCCTTGTTTAAAATCGCTATTGGCAACCGGCGGAAGATAAAGTGTAAACGGATCGCCGATTGAGGCCACCATGCCATTAATGGCGCCATCGAGCATTTTTTGCTGGTCTAATTTCGATTTATCATAATAATTAGTCAGCAAACTTTGCCAAACGCTCCAGAAAGGATTGAAGTCAACATTAATAACGCCTGCCGGCGGTTCCTTGCTCGCGACGTTTAAAACGGGTTTATAATTTCGCCAGTCTAAATTAATTTTGAGTGTTCCAACAAAATATCCGGCTAAAAATGTAATTAAAACAATTAAAACTATCTGTAAAGTCCTATTTTTCATAAAATGATAATACTTTTATTTTTACCAAAAAGATAGAGCTTTTTATCTTTCTCTTTTATTAGTTTACCAAAGTCCTCTTCGCTAACTGCCAAAACCGGCATCTTGACCTGTTTTTCTTCCAAATTAACAAAACCAATGCCCTCCAGTTTTTCCGTAACTATTCCCGTCGCTTCTAATCCAATTGTCTTAAAAACGTAAAGTTTATCAATTGACTTAGCTAACAAAATTTTTCCCTTGATTGAAGCGCCCAGTTTAGTTTCGTCGGAATCCGGCAAATATTCAATAGCACCTTCTGCTTCCCCACCGACACCATCCAGCGCCATAATCGCTTCTTTATCGGTTTTTAAAACCACTTTTCCATTAGCTAAAGAGTCAACCGTACCATCAACCGGAGAATTAATGGTTTTAAGATCTTGCGCTCCCCCGCTGACTCGAATTACCACGTCGCCTGTTTCTTCATTGATTCTGACCACTGTCCCTGAAAATTCACTGATAACTTCATTGGTAGAAAGCAACGATTTTTTTGCCGCCAGAACCTCACCAACCGTTACGCTATCGCCCGGATTTTTCTTTAGGGATTTAATGGCTTTTTGCGGAACGAGTTTTAGCTGATGAGCCAGTGGAACAATTACTTCTTGGGCTTTTTCTTGCCCCTCGGCCAAAACCTGCCCTGCCGTAATATGATTACCGACAGAAACTTTTGCATTATAACCTTCTGGAAGAAGAACAGGCAGTAAAGTCATTTTCAAAATTATACTTTAACGACAAATGGCAGGAGCGCCAATTGCCTGGCTCTTTTAATCGCCAAGGTTACTCTTTTTTGGTGTTTCTGACAAAGTCCACTTCTTAGTCCGGAGATAATTTTTGCCCGGTCGGTAATAAATTTATTCAAAATTGCGGTTTCTTGAAATTGCGGTTCTTTTTTTTCGACGCAAAAATAACACTCTTTAGGAGTGTTTTTCGCAATTTTCTTTCTGATTATTTTTTTCTTCTTAGCCATTTTTAGAAAGGTATGTCATCCGGAGCAACTTCGTCTTCACTTGGTGTTTCTTGGGCCGGTTCTTCCTCTTTTGGTTTTTTTGCTTTTGTTGGTTTCTCTGATTCCTCTTTTGGAGACTCTTGAGTCTCGTCTTCCACCACGACTACTCCTTGCTCACCGCTTCTGCGGTTATCCAAAAGGATCATGTCGTTAATAATAATTTCTGTGGTTTGTTTTTGTGTTCCGTCCTGCGCCGTCCAACTTCGGGTAGTTATTCTTCCTTCAACAAATACTTTTCTTCCCTTGGTTAAAAACTGCGAGCATAATTCCGCCAATTTATTCCAAGCCACGATGCGGTGAAATTCGACTTCTTCCTTTTTTTCGCCAGTATCGGTGGTCCAATTACGGTTGGTCGCGATTGAGAATGAACAAACGGCAGTACCGCTTGGCGTGTATCGCAATTCCGGATCCCTCGTTAAGTTTCCGATTAGCTGAGCTCTGTTTAAACTTCTGGCCATATTAAACTTTTATTACTAAATGTCTTAAGACGTTTTCACTGGCAAATAATTTCTTTTCTAAGTCTGCCGGTATCTTAACTGATTCTAGCAAAAAATTCAAATAAAAGCCCGTCTTTTCATGTTTAATTTCGTAGGCTAAGGTTTTTTCTCCCCACTCTTCTTCTTTGGTAACTTTGGCATCGCCAAACCAACCCTTAATGGTTTCGATGAATTTTTTTCTGTTTGCCTCCGTAACGGATGTTTTTAAAACCAAAACTAATTGATATGTTTTCATGTGCTTCCAATCTTACCAAAGTTGAGGCGGTAAATCAATAAGAAAAGCGCCAATTGACAAGTTAGACAACCAGAGTATCCTTAGGTTATATGTCAAAAGAACGCTTACTTTCTCCACGTCGAGTTGGAGCACTAGGTACTTTAGCTTTAGCCGTCGCATTAGGTGGTTGTAGTGGAAACGCTACTCCCGACGGAGCATATCCGACCGGAACACGACTTCCGACTGCTTCACCGACCGAAACTTTTACACCAACACCGACTCCAACCTTGGAACCAACCCCGACGTCAACTCCGGAACCAACCGCTACTCCGGTTTTGCCGCTTAATCTCATACCGCCTATTCCTACTGCGGAAAGACAATCTCTTGTCTGGAAAGCAGGAGATGTTATCACAATTGGTCCTTCGGACGGAACAATTTATTTATCTTTTGACGACTGCTATGGCGACCCCTTGGTCATGAAGACAGTCATTGAAACAGCTCATAATTTAGGCGCAAGAATTACGTTTTTTTGCATCGGCACAGCTATTAATAACCCTCAACAGGCAGAAAATATGAAATTGGCCATATCTTATGGCGATGAAATAGAAAATCACACTTTCGATCACGCGGAAATGACAACAACCGACGTTAAATTTATGGAAAATGAGATAATAGCCCAATTGGCAATTGTTCGAAACGATCTGGGGGATCCAAATTACAAAGAATACCTAATCAGGCCACCGTTCGGGCGTGGAGCATACAATCCCTATTTTCAACAAGCTGCAGCGGCGGAAGGCTTAAGGATTGTGACGTGGACTGTCAGCTCAGGAGGTACGGATGACGCCTACACTACTACTCCGGCGAGAATTCAAAGAATCATGGATTCTGTTAACAGTAGTTTATTAGATAAATATGGCCATCTGGCCGGCGGAACAATTATTTTGCAGCATGTTAGACCGGCTGACGAAGCTGCTCTGGCGACATTAATTAAAGAAATTCAAGACAAAGGTGGAACGTTTGGCTTGCTCGGTGAGTTGGTCGGACGCCCCAACGGCACAGCTGTTAGAATTAACGTAATGCCTCAATTAGTAGCTTATTATCCGGAAATTCCTGCAAGAAAAGAAAATACCGATTGACAAGGCCTGTAGTTAGAGTATAATGCCTAAGTTATGTTAAGAGAACGCTTATTCTCTCCACGTAGGGTTGGGACACTAGGAACTTTGGCTCTTGGTGCAGCTGTGGCCTTTAGTGGCTGTGGTGGAAACGCTAATCCTGACGGAGTCTATCCGACCGGAACACGACTTCCGACTGCTTCACCGACCGAAACCTTTACGCCAACACCAAGACCAACTATCGAAATAATACCAACACCAAGTCCCACAGAAGCCCCAACGCCGACTCCAAGACCAACTGCCGACCCCAATAATAAATGCGACCCACGGCTTGTCCCTGACGCAAGGGTAAATGTTGAACCTACTCAAGAGCTTCCAAAAGACTTTGTTTTACACGTTCCAATTTTGGAATATCACTTAGTTGATCATCTTTCAGGAGGCATTGCCCAAATAAGCCTCGCGCCGGCAATGTCTTCCTTAGTGGTCACACCCGAAAATTTCCGAGCCCAAATGCAACTACTGCATGACAATGGCTGGACGACCATTACTATGGCGCAGTTAGCAAAAGATTGGGTAAACCGCATTACTCCCCCTGACAAAACGTTTGTCCCCACTTTCGACGACGGCTATGAAGACGGTTGGCTTGTAGCGCAAATTCTTAAAGAGATTGATCCTGAATACGTCGGCACTTTCTATCCCATCAGTGCGTATACCGACAGCTCGACCCATCTTAGCTCTTGGCAAATTTTTGTAATGACTGAGATGGGAATGGATTTCGGCAATCATAGTCTTAACCATTCTGAAAACACCAACCGCCAAACAGCCGGCAATGAAGTCTTCCAGGCAGAAGCACAGCTGGCAAATTGGTCCGGCGTATGGCCCTCGACTATTGCTTATCCTTTCGGCAGTGAGGGTACATATGAGAATGCCGTTACACAATGTCCATTATTGATTTTTGCTGCTATCCAGCAACCGCACGACAAAACAAATGACAGAATCCCACAGGCAATTGAAGATAATAGCCATCGCTTGGCGGAGCCACGTGTCAAAGTTTGGTCTTGGATACCACCTGGATATCTTTTATGTGAGCTTAATCATCTTAATCAGGAGATAACCAACAAATGCTAATGAATTTGGAAGCTTAGGCCCCTATTTTAAATTCTACTACATCGCCGTCTTGCACAATATAATCTTTGCCTTCCAAAAGCGCTTTACCATGTTCCCTGCTCCCCTTCCATCCGTTGTTTTCGATAAAATCCTGATAATGCACGACTTCGGCTTTAATAAATTTCTGCATGAAGTCAGTATGTATTGCTCCGCTTGCAATGAGCGCTATAGAACCAGCGCGAATTGTCCACGCCCTAACTTCTTTTTCTCCGCAAGTAAGATAAGAAATTAAATTCAAAATTTTATAACCTTCTTTAATTACTTTTTCCAAGCCCGATTCGCTTACTCCCAATTCCTTGAGATAATCTTTTTGTTCTTCTGCTGATAATTCAGATAGTTCACTTTCTGTTTTGGCGCAAACCGCAATCGTGTCCGGTCCGAAATCTTTTCCTAGTTCGTCTTCGTCAACGTTAGCAATCGTGAACATCGGCTTCATGGTCAAAAGTTGTAAGCTTTTTACTTCTTTGGCTTCTTCTTCAGTTAATTGAACGGAACTCGCCAGTTTTCCGGCGTTTAGAGCAGTAATGAACTTTTGGATTGCCGACCAGCGGTAACCCTCTTCTTTGCTCGCGTTGCGCTTGGGCTCTTGTTGTTTTTCTAGAGTTTGCAAGTCAGCTAAGATTAACTCGGTGTTGACCACTTCAAAATCGGCTTTTGCATCGGTGGAACTTTTCTCTCTAATGACATTTGTATCTTTAAAATAGCGGACGACTTGAGCGATGGCATCGCATTCGCGGATATGCGACAGGAATTTATTGCCCAAACCCTCCCCTGTTGCCGCGCCTTTGACCAAACCTGCAATATCCACAAACGAAACAGTGGCGGGAATTATTGGAGGAGGATTGACCATTTTATGTTCGGCTTGAGTAATTTCCGCAAGCCTTGTAAGTCTTTCATCAGGAACAGGAACAACACCGATGTTTGGCTCAATGGTAGCAAAAGGATAATTAGCGACAAACGCCGTCTGCTTTTTAAGTAGCGCATTAAACAACGTGGACTTCCCCACATTCGCCAGCCCAACAATCCCAATACTCAAACTCATGAAGCAATTATATCAGACTGCCTGAAAACTTTGTGGACCACAACGCATTTGTGGAGCGATTTTTATTATACACAAGTTCCACAACTTAGCCTCAAGCCACCACGAGAATGTGGACACCAC
>Ga0182021_10004252_pt1 | contig 16807 bp, 21 predicted proteins | sample 612E3MmetaG_FD_120493 | JGI IMG/M metagenome (GOLD analysis project Ga0182021, IMG submission 120493) | Permafrost microbial communities from Stordalen Mire, Sweden - 612E3M metaG (Illumina Assembly) | ecosystem: Environmental > Terrestrial > Soil > Wetlands > Permafrost | place: Sweden...
ATCACCGGAATACCGGCATTAAACACGGTAAACACCAGGACCATGAAAGAAGAAATCAATATGTTGGTTTTATTCGATCTCATACGCGTATATTAAACGATATTCATGCGGCAATCGTTCCATCTATAATTTAAGAAGAATCGATACAGAAGCAAATTTCGTAGAGATCATTACATTTTGAGAAGAATACCCAAGTTTGTGGTATAGCTATTCGCAATGAACCCCGGATGTCTATGTTTACCATCTGTGAAAGGCCGAGGTGTAATTCCAAACCTAAAAGAATTAACTACTTTATCATCCCTTTGGGCGATTGTCTTCTCCTACATCTCTCCGTAGTTTGATTTCTATTTTAATTCGATCCCTTTTCCAAAGGAGAATAATCTCATGAAATCAACAAACAATACATCTTTTGTAGTCGCGTTTGTCGTCGTCATCGTTCTTTTCCTGTTCTTTGGCGGCGGGGTAATGACCGGAGGAATGATGAATGGCGGGATACATGAAAGCGGATGGATGGGTGATCGCGGTTGGATGAGGGCTCCTGCGCTGCTTACACTCTGTCTCGGCATTGTAATCGGTTGGGTCATCTTCAAAAAGAAAGAATAGGCGAGCAAAATTGAATTCGATTCACATAACTCACATACTCAATCAGAAAGGATTTATCATGAAAATCAAATACGCGTTACTTTCGACAGCGCTGACATTTTTTTTGACATTGCCGATGTTCGGATACTACACTCACGGCGACACGGTCAAGGCCGATATGAAACATCATCACATGTCGAAGATGATGGGCAAACCGACAGTCGATGCGACATTCGAAGGGCTTCACATGAAAGTATGGCTCATGACACAGAAACATCACGAAGAGATGATGAAGAAAATGAAACACGACGGCATGCAGATGAAGGACACAAGCATGTCGATGAATGAAGGTATGAAGGGAATGAAACATGATGGCATGAAGATGGAAAAGGCAACAATGGATGCGATGATGGCAGGCACACATTGTATTATGCTTGATGTGACAGATGCTGCCAGCGGTAAGGAACTCGCTGACGCCAGTGTGAAAGTCCTCATTGTATCTCCGTCAAAGGAGAACTCTTCGGTCGACCTCCTTCCTATGAGGAGCCACTTCGGAGACGGCCTCACGCTCGCTGAAAAAGGAAAATACGAGATTACTGTGAGTGTTATCGTTCATGGAGTCACAAAATCGAAGGAGTTCCAATACACAGTGAAGTAGACAGCGGTTCCAATAGGTTGAGAGCAGCAGGGATAGGCCTGAACGATGTTGGTTCGGGCCTATCAGTTTTTGGAGAACAAGTCCAATCGAGATTTCGCAGCTTGACATCTCTTGTGTATTCCTTTACATTAAACATAAGAATCGCTTCAGGGAGTTGCGGCGGTTTGGTCTTTCCTGAAGAATTTTCTGAATAGTAAACCCGGGAATTTGCCGTTGCAACCCAAGCAAGGTTTGGCTACATTTTGTGTGAAGGCGGAACCATCCAATGGCTAAAACAAAACAAAAGAAAAAACTTCAGTATAAAACCGCAAAACGCGCAACGAAAAAAATGCGGGTAGCAGAAGAGGAGGCGGTGTATTATACAGATACTGCTTTACCCCATTCCTTAATACCAATTGATTCAATAATTTGCGGCGATGCGCTTCACATACTTCGGAGTATCCCTGATCGTACTATTGATTTAATTGTAACGTCTCCACCATACGCCGATAAAAGAACAAATTCTTATGGGGGAATTCATTGATGGAAGATAAATTGAGTTACGAAAGAAAAATGCTTGAGCAATTAGAAATGCCTTCAAGAAGAGATGTTGCACATGCGTTACTTAAAACATTGGTAAATCATCAAGGTGTTATAAGGGAATTTTCTGCTGGAGAAGAAATAGTTGATGAAGTTGCAAATATCTTTCAATTAAACGAGCAGCAGCGAGCAACATATCTAAAAACTATTTATAGAAAAGAAAATAGGATAAAGAAATCCTTACTATGGCATCGACTTCTTTTTCGAGCTGCTGATTATTTAGCAAAAGAAAGTCTTATTGTAAGACCTACCATTACTGTCCAATTGACCAAGAGAAAAGAATGGATGCTTACCGAAAAAGGTTACGATGAAGGGCTAAGACTATTAAATATTCCAATTTCTTCAAAGAATGTTCTTCCTGTTAAATCATATGAAGTTCAAAAAATTGTTAAGAAGATAGTTGAACGCCCAAGACCACAAAATTACAACCCATTTGATAATGCGAAGAAATCGGTAAAGATAACCAGAGATATGATCCTGAGAAATCGAGGTTTCCGCCAAGCCGTTATTGAATCATATAATTACAAGTGTGCCGTTTGTGGAATGAAATTAAACTCACCTGATGCGATGCTATGGGAGGTCGAAGCAGCACATATTGTTCCCCATCGAGCTAAAGGTAGGGATGACGTTTTAAATGGTATTGCACTATGTCGTTTGCATCATTGGGCTTTTGATGTTGGATGGTTTACATTACTTGATAATTTTAAAATTCAGACATCAAAAAAAATTGTTTCCTTGCCATCTGATTTTGGAAAATCAGCTACATATGATTTTGCTAAAGCATTAATATCAAATGATTCGATAATATTTTTACCAAATAACAGTGAAATATTTCCTCATCTTAATTCAATTCGCTGGCATCGAGAAAATGTATTCCACAATTAGATAAGAAAATGACCTATTGTATTATAAGGGATGTTTATGCGAAACAATAAAATTATTTATAAAATTGTCATTGAGGATATTCAAAATGTTGCTCTTGAAACATTGGATAGGACTCTTACAGACGAAGAAATCAATAATATTATAGATCCTATTGCAGAAAAAATATCTTGGTATGATGCAATTCAAGATGTAATATCATCGAAATTTAGAAAAGATGGAGAATAAAACTTAATCTCGAAATCATCGAACCGCTAGGGCACAAAGCGAAGGAACGAAACGAAGATTTCATGATAGCATACTCTCAAATGATTAATAAATTCACAAAGCAATTCATAGATGAGTTTTGCAGAAAAGACGGTTCAATCGATTGGAATAAAATAGTAATTATGAACTCAGCAGTGATTCAGCCGAAAACAAAAAAGAAATGAAATAAAATTCATCTCGTTCCAAAACTCTGTTTGTGACTGTTGTTTATTTTCTTGGGAGGATCACAAATGAAAGATGAAGAAATATTGTTTTCAGTCAGTGTCGGTTGGGTTCAAGCAGAAGCCAAACAACGTATCAATCGCAGATTAACAGATACAGAACTTCTTTTGGTAAAAGACGGATTAGATGAAGGACTTGGTTTTGATATTGAAACTGTTTTCGAAGCAGCCATTGAAGATGCTGTTAGAATTGCGAAAGAGTAAATCCTCGTAAGGATTTGATTCATCAAATCCATGTTGAGGAGGGCGTGATAAATCACGCCCCTACAAAGCGCCAATGCAACAGATAAATCTGCACCATAGAAAATCAATACGATTGAAGGAATACAACTATTCGTCACCAGGTGAGTATTTTGTGACGATATGCACGCATAACCATGAATGCACGTTAGGGGAAATTTTGGATGGTGAACTGCGATTAAATGAGATCGGAAGGATTGTAGAAGAAGAATGGTTAAAAACAGCAATCATTCGTCCTGATATTCAATTGGATTCATATGTTGTCATGCCGAATCATATTCATGGAATTATCGTTTTATATGAAGGCAGGGACGCGTTGCAATCCGATAAATCCGTAGGGGCGAATTGCCATTCGCCCCATGAAAAACCACAGAACAATCCATTCAACAACGGGGCGTATATCGATACGCCCCTACAGAATACATTTCGTTCACCATCTCATACGATTGGCGCAATTGTGCGCGGGTTCAAATCGGCAACGACAAAACATATCAATGAAATACGCGGCACACCACGGATGCAATTCTGGCAGCGCAATTATTATGAACATATTATCCGAAGCGATAAAGAATTAAATAATATCCGTGAATACATTGTTAACAACCCGATGCAGTGGCATGTGGACGAAGAGAATCCCTATGAAAGATGATCAAATGGCTATAAAGAACGATGGGAAATCTTCGTAGGGATTTGATTCATCAAATCCTCGTTGAGGAGGGCATGATGAATCACACCCCTACAAAAACAAACCATTTTCATTTCTCCCCCGGTTTCTTCACCTTCTCGCTTATCATTTTTTCCATCTCTGTAATCTGAGCATAGCTAAAAGTCGATTTCGACAGGGTCTTTTTCCGTTTTTGTCACTTTCCATTCCTGCTCGAGCGGATCGAAGTCGGATATTTTATTAAGCGGCATGCGCAAGTACTTGCCGAAACCCGTTGCGGCTATCTCGCCGTTTGGTAAAAGCAGCTCGCCGGTTCCTTCGAACGTACGGCTTGTCTCGTTCGTTATGCGCCCTACGACTCTGAGTTCTTCGTTTAACGGTATTTGTTTTTTAAACCGTGTTGTGAATTCAACCGTAACTCCCCACACTTCTTCATTTTTATTTTTCATCATAATCGCACGGCCGATTGTTTCATCGAGCACTGCAGTAGTAACGCCTCCATGCAATCTGCCGGGATAACTTTGGTGTTCATTCGATGGTTTGAAGATGCACACAAGATCGTTATTCTCTAATTCGAAAAACTCCCCCTTCAGTCCAAATGAATTTTTCAATCCGCAGAGAAAACACATTTTGCTGTTCTGCTGTTTTCCTGTAACACGATGTTTCATGTATCCAAACCTTTGTAAAGAAGTTGTGTTGGTTTGTTCGATGGTATTGGTTGGGTATCTGTTTAAAAATTACTCTTTTGACATTTTTGCGATATCGGGATATAATAGTGTCATACAGTCCGGACATAATCCGTGAGTAAAATCCACATCAACAATATGGTCTTTGATATATCCTTCAATTTGCTGCCATTGATTTGTACTGGATCTAATTTTTTTGCAATTTGCACAAATAGGCAATAAACCTCCAAGCTCCATTAATTCATGAATATCTTCAAGGATGAGCAATGTCAGCGATCTATTTTCGTATTTGAATGGCGAGGTTGTAACGAGAAGTGGTACATCGGTGACTTTGTCGCCAATTTTGCGCTGCATAATGGTCTTTCTACGATAGACTTTTTCACCGCGGCTCGCCTCTTTGACTGAGTTCCATAGAACACAGGTCTTGCACTGAGGGCCGTACCCGCACCCTTCCTCCGTATCCCCGGAATGAATACACTGAAGCGCTTCTCCGCCCCGCTGTTGAAAAATTTCATCGCTTCCAAGCAAGCGAAGTGCAGAAGAATTCCAGAAGAGGATACGCATATCATCCTCCACCACTAAAATTGGGAAAGGGATGGTATTAAACGTGTTTGTTAAAAAATCGTTGTCTTCATATAAATGCGGTGACATAGAAGTCCTTTCAAACTCTTCATATAAGGTAGCAGGAGTGTGCACGAAACGCAAGTTGGTTCTTACACCCTTCTTTTCTACAGGAATTATTCATTTTTGAAATATCCGGTTTTATATAAGAAGAAAAAGTTGTACCTTTTCATAAGTTCAACGCGGGTTTATCCGCGTTTTTGTTTATCACTCAAATAAAGGATAGTTCATGAAAAAGCTTATCATGGTTGCTCTCGTGCTTTCGTTATTTAGCGGCACAGTCATAGCACAGAAAAAAGTAACTCCCAAGACAAAAAAAGAAAAAATTAGTTATAGTATCGGCGTGAATATTGGAAAGAATATGAAATCGCAAGGGTTGGACGTCGATCAGGGACTTCTCACGCAAGGAATCAAGGATGGATTCAATAACTCAAAAACAGCAATGAGTGATAAAGAAATGGAATCAACGATGGCTGCTTTTCAGCAGGAAATGATGGGCAAAATGCAAGCGAAGCAAAAAGTTGAGGGCGAAAAGAATAGCAAAGAAGGTGAAGCATTTCTTGCCGCAAATAAAACGAAAGAAGGCGTTGTAACATTATCCAGTGGACTGCAATACAAAATTTTAAAATCAGGTGACGGGCCCAAACCGACAAAAGATCAAACAGTAAAGTGTCATTATCGTGGAACGCTCATCGATGGAACCGAATTTGACAGTTCCTATAAACGAGGTGAACCGACAGAGTTTCCGGTCGGACAAGTAATCAAAGGATGGACGGAAGCATTGCAGCTTATGCCTGTAGGTTCGAAATGGCAGCTCTTCATTCCATCGGATCTTGCCTACGGCCCGAATGGCGCAGGACAAACGATTGGCCCGAATGCAACATTAATTTTCGACATCGAGTTAATCTCCATTAAATAAAGAACTATCTCTCTGCGACGTACCGGAACAGTGCGTCGCAGATGAGTATCCCAATAATGGAATTCCTGCAGCATCTCATAGATTTCGTTCTTCACATCGACAGGCACTTGGTTGATCTTTGTGCCATGTATGGAATGTGGATCTATGCAATTCTATTTCTTATCGTCTTCTGCGAAACCGGTTTAGTGGTAACTCCTTTTTTACCGGGCGATTCGCTTTTATTTGCTATTGGTTCATTGGCAGCCATCGGTGCAATGCATGTGGAATACGCCATTCCATTGCTGCTATGTGCCGTTCTCGCCGGCGACAATACGAACTATTGGATTGGGAGAAAAATCGGGCCGAAAGTTTTCAGTCAGGAAAAATCCAGATTCTTTAATAAAGAACATCTTGAACGCACACACCGGTTTTACGATAGACACGGACGGATCACCGTAATTCTAGCGCGATTTCTCCCCATCATTCGTACATTTGCACCATTCGTTGCAGGCATTGGACGTATGGCATATCAGACATTTTTACTTTTCAGCATTATCGGCGCATTATTATGGGTCAATTTATTTGTTTTCATCGGTTATTTTTTGGGCAACATACCCTTCATCAAACAAAATTTTTCAATTGTTGTTATCGCACTTGTTCTTATCCCCGGTATCCCGGCATTGATTGAATTTGTGCGCCTCTTGCTTGAACGAAGGAATAAAAGCAAAAACCCCCAAGCTAACCGATAATACTTCACTAATAGGATTTTATTCTCCGAATGAATCTAAACATTCGTTTTGCCTCGCCTGCAGATATTTCTGTCATTGCTGAGTTTAATGCAGCGCTGGCGAAAGAGACAGAAGGAATTGAACTGAATCGCGAACGCCTCCGAAAAGGAGTGGAAGCATTGTTTGGCGATCCGACTAAAGGTCTATACTATATTGCTGAAAGCAATGGAAAGATCGCTGGTCAATTGATGATCACATATGAGTGGAGCGATTGGCGTAACGCTACTTTTTGGTGGATTCAAAGTGTGTACGTTCATCCGGATTATCGTAGAAATGGTGTTTTCCGTACACTCTATCGGCATATCGAGACGATTGCCAGAACACGCGGGGATGTCTGCGGTGTGCGTCTCTACGTTGATAAAGAAAACGGTCGTGCCCAAAAGACGTACGGAACACTTGGCATGAAGCATTCACATTATGAAATGATAGAGATGGATCTTGACATGAAATAAAAACGAACCGCGCTTATTCATAAATCAGATATTTTTAAACTGTTTACCATTCCTTCAGTCCATAATATTTCTTTCTTCTCGTCAAAGTCGATGCAAGCGGAACCTTCCGCATTGGAAGCAGTGTTAGAGAAGAAAAGGATGATTTGAAAGGCATTAACAAAGGAGAGAAATATGAAGATTGCAGTTCTCGGAACCGGTATAGTTGGCGATACAATTGGGACGAAACTCATTCAATGTGGACACGAAGTGAAGATGGGATCGCGTACAGCAAAAAATGAAAAAGCCGCTGCTTGGGTAAAGAAAAATGGAATTCGTGCTTCTCAGGGAGCATTTGCCGATGCCGCTTCATTCGGTGAAATTGTATTCAACTGCACACATGGTGGAGCTTCACTCGAAGCACTTACCCTTGCAGGAATAGATAATCTGAAAAACAAAATTCTCATCGATATTGCAAACGCGTTGGATTTTTCTCAAGGGATGCCGCCTACGCTTGTCGTGTGCAACACTGATTCACTCGGAGAACAAATACAGCGCGCTTTTCCAGACACGAAAGTTATCAAAACACTGAATACGATGAATTGCAATCTCATGGTAAATCCTGGTCTTGTTGCCGACGGCGACCATGATATATTTATCAGCGGAAACGATGTAGAAGCTAAAGCAACCGTGATAAAGATATTGCGAGATTGGTTTGGCTGGAAATCTATCGTTGATTTGGGCGATATTACAAACGCACGCGCGACAGAAATGCTTCTGCCGATTTGGGTGCGACTTTATGGAAAATTCCAAAGTCCTAACTTCAATTTTAAGATCGTTCGTTGAAAGGGCTGTGTAAGTTTTTACCGGCTAACGTACGCCACTTTCTACGATCTCAATTCTTTCACGTTTCGTATCAATCCTTGCTTTCAATCCCAACGGCACTGTAAGTTTGCGGGGAATGTGGCCATACTGAAAATTCATGACAACGGGACATTCGATCTTCTGCGCGAAATCTTCTTGAACTTGGTCAATTGTTAAATAGGGATCGCTTGGATTACTGGGTACACAGTCAGTAAACTTGCCATAGACCAATGCTTCAAGCTTGTGCAAAATTCCAGCATTGAGAAGCTGTGTCAGTATCCGATCGACTCGATATGGCGATTCCTCAACGTCCTCCACAACAAGTATCGAATCCTCCATAGGCGGTTGATATGGTGTACCCATTAAGCAGGCGAGGAGGGAAAGATTCCCGCCCACGAATCGCCCGCTTGCTTTACCATGCCGGAGAATTGTTAATGGTTCATCGTCTGGATTGTTTATCGTCCCTATTTTTTTATTTGATGTAAGGACCCGCCAGAAATGTTCTTCGGTGTATGGATCAAAATCTCTCCACATATCTGAACCTGTCATAGGGCCGGAAAAGGTTACTAATCCAATCTTGCGGAATATCGCAAGCTGCAATGCCGTTATATCGCTATACCCAACGATGATTTTTGGGTGTATTTTCAGGGCTCGATAATCGATCATGTGTAGCAAACGCGGAGTGCCGTACCCGCCACGAATAGCGAAAATAGCTTTCACGTTTTTGTCACGAACCATCTCGTTAAAGTCCGCAGACCTTTCCTCATCGCTCCCGGCAAGATATCCATAGACCGTGCGAATGTGTTTTCCGCACTTGACTCGATATCCCAATTGCTCGAGATAGAGTGCACCTTTGAGAATTTTCTCTTCAGAGGAAGGAGTGCTCGCAGGCGCGATGAGTCCGATTAGATCGCCTTTCCGCAGGCGTGGTGGTTTGATAATATTCATTTTTTCCGCTCTTTAAGGAATAGCACAAAAAAAGATCACACCGGCACGTTTGAACTTCCTCTCTTTTGCTGAATAGATCTCACAAGTTTCCCGGGAAGAGTTCTTGGCAACAGTCTGACAAGCTGGGTGCCAAGCCAATTTTTCCATCCGGAAATGACAAGCGGCTTTCCTTTCATCAATCCTTTGTAACCATCGAGCGCAACAGCGGAGGCAGTCATGGATAAAACACCGCCAAGAATTTTTTCATTCGCGAATCCTGCACGGCGTCCGAAACCTGTAACCGTTGGCCCTGGACAAAATGCCGTAACGGTCACTCCTGTTTCGTGCAATTCTTCCGAAAGAGCCAGTGAAAAACTCAGTACGTACGCTTTGGAAGCGTAATAGGTTGCCATCAACGGGCCGGATTGAAACGCTGCAGTGGATGCAACATTCAATATTTTTCCGCGTTTTCGTTCGATCATTCCCGGTAGAAAAAGCCGAGTAAGATGTGTTAGGGATGTCATGTTCACTTGAATCATCGCCAACGCATCTGCAGTACTCATTTTTGTAAACTCACCACGCCAACCAAATCCGGCATTGTTGACAAGGATATCGATGTTTCCTCCTTCGCTTTGAAGTGCTTCAAAAATTTCTTCCGGTGTGGAAGAAACGGACAAATCTTTTGCATAGCATTTTACCTGCACACCATAGGTTTGTTGCAAATTGTCAGCAATATGTTTAAGCGTGTTATAGCTGCGAGCTACAAGAGCTAGATCGTGGCTTTCCCGTGCAAAAAGCTTTGCGAGTTCTAGTCCAATGCCGCTCGAGGCGCCGGTAATAAGTGCAATGGGATTTGTGTTCATTCCACATCAGTTCCTGGTTTAAAATTTGTCTATTTTTACCTCACGTACATAGCGATCATTTTTTCAATTGCCGCTGCACATACGGGATCAAAATCGACCGGATTCAACGCAAACATCTTACAATCAATTGCCGGACGATACATTTCTTTTGCCGTGTATCCAGATCCTTCAAATGCGCCGACTTTGCCACTCCACCTTGGATCTTTTAGAATTTCACTCGAACTCTTGAGAAAAGGTTCACGTTTGTCGCAATAATCTGTCGCAAGTCGATCTAACTTACGCCAGAGTACTTCAATGCTGTCGTACTCTGCTTTATGCCATGGTGTTGGAATTGGTGTGTTGTCGGAAATAAGGCTACGCCATTTTAAGGTCTCTTTTGTGTTTGTTCGTGTTACATTCGGCTCCCACGGCTCAACATCTTTTGGATAAAAATCCACATACGAGGTTTGAGAACTATAATACTCATCCCCTAAACCGCCAAAGCAATGTCCAAACTCATGGACGTACACATAATCCATTTCCCATTCCTGTCCGACTTTGACTGGCTGCGTAAATGATGTTGTGTACAAGTTGAAAATTCCACCGCCACCGTAGCGGTTGTCGTTGACAAGAATGGTGATAAAATCATAGGGTGCTATGCCTGCAATATCGCGCAATGCCCGGTTGTCTTCCGTTAAGACATAACGGGCGGAACCAAACATATTGTACATCGTGCCCAGTGCTGTATTCTTCCATATATTCTTGTCCGGCATATCGATTCCCGATTCAGGAGAAATCACTTCTATCGCACGTACATTGAAATCGTTTTTGTGTTTTTTGAAGGGTTGGTAGGAAAAGAGTGTTTCAGAAAAATGTTTTGCATCCTTCCTGAATTTATCCATGTCGCCTTGTGCATAGCCGTCGCCCAAAATAAGAATATCCACTTTCTTATCCGGCGAACCGTTGATCAGTACATCAAACACCGTAAACGTCTTCGGATGTTTTTTATGATGAACAACCGCAGAATTGTTCGGATCGATGACCGTTGAGAATATTTCCCGAAATGCCATCATTTCTCCGGCGGCAACGAACTTATCACGGCGGTAGAAACTTACAACAACTTTTCTTTTCGGGTACGGAAATCGCACAGTCTCTTGACACGTTTTCCATACACCATTTATTGCTTCATCTGTTGTTTGCCATTCGCCAAACAACGTAGAATATCCGCGCGAATACAAGAGTGCATTCGTTTGCAGATCGCTCACCTTTACAAAACTGTCGCCAAGATTAAGCGTATCCAGTAAATTGACTTTGCTGCCGGGCCAAGCTCCTTCTTCATACACTTTATCAAGTGTGATTTGCTCCTGCCCCTTTGTGCCGATGTGATAATAATCGACCCGCATGGTCGTTCCAATAAAATTGTTTTCATACGTCTGCCCCAGAGAGACACTGGCACAGAGAAAAAGAAAAAGAAAAGAGTTTTTCATAGTAATCCTCTCGATGAAAATATCTGACGTTCTATCCTTCTTATAGAAAACCTACTCCTGAGAATAGGAGGAACGCACTGAGCACAATTAAGATGATGGTAGTTGCCCAGCCAATGAGATTCTGCAAGCGGTTATTGGTATAATCTTCCATGATCTCTTTGTCGTTAATAATAATCATCATGCAAATCAGAACGACGGGAAGCAGGATTGCATTGATCACCTGTGTCCAGATAGTAATAGCAATCAGTGGCGCACCGGGAATAAGAATAATACCTGCGCCGATCAGAATAATTACAGTGAAGAGGAAATAAAACTGCGGCGCCTCGCTGAATTTTTTATCGATGCCAGCTTCAAATCCGAATGCCTCACAGACATAGTAAGCCGTCGCTAACGGAAGAATGGCTGCGGAAAAAATAGATGCTACAAATAATCCAAATGCAAACAATTGACCTGCGAGCGCGCCTGCTAAAGGCTTTAATGCCATCGCGGCGTCCGATGCTTCATTAATTTTGATGCCATTCACATGCAGTGTTGCGGCGCAGGCAACGATAATAAAGAACGCGACAACAACCGTTGCAATACAACCAAGAACAACATCCCACAACGTGTATTTGTAGTCGCTCACCTTCAATTTTTTTTCAATCACTGCCGACTGCATATAAAATTGCATCCAGGGTGCGACCGTGGTACCTATGATACCAAGAACGGTGGTGATGTATTCGGTATCGAAATGAACAGTCGGTGTAATAATCGCTGAGCCAATAACTTTCCAATCCGGACCGGCAAGAACAGCAGACACAACATAGGAAAGCAGGAATACACTGAAGAGCAAAAACACTCTCTCGGCAAATTTATAGTTGCCCTTCAGTACAAGCACCCACACTGCTATCGCGGCAAGCGGTACGGAAATATATTTGCTCACGCCAAAGATATTCATACTGCCCGCAACACCTGCGAACTCCGTTGCCGTGTTGCCCACATCGGCAATCAAAAGGAAGATAAACATGTAAAAAGTGATGCGAACACCAAAACTCTCGCGGATCAGGTCAGCCAAGCCTTTACCGGTGACAACGCCCATCCGGGCATTCATTTCTTGAACAGCCAACAGTGCGATGAATGATGGAATTAATGTCCAGAGCAGCTTGTACCCATAGAGCGCACCTGCTACAGAATATGTTGTAATTCCTCCGGCATCGTTATCAACGCTGCCGGTAATAATTCCAGGACCCAAAATGCTTAGGAAGATTGCGAGTTGACGAAAAGCAGGATTATCTTTCAGTCGTCTGAAGAAGTTCATTTAGACGGTATCCTCTTCTTTGATTTCCGGGTACAGAGAAGCTACAGCATCGCGATACGAAACCAGTCCTTGGAGCGCGTCGTCCTCGTCCACGACAGGAATTGCTTCAAAGTTATATTTGAAAAAGAGTTTTGCAACACGCCGGATACGTGTATCAATTTGCACCGAGATTGGCTGTTCAGCCATTATATCGGCGATTAACATTTTTTTATTACTCATCAATAGATTGCGTAAACTAACCACTCCTTTGAGTCGTCCATCATCATCAAGAATATAGGTATATCGATACACCTCACATTTTTCACATTCTACTCGAATGCGCTCAAGCACGGTGCTTACTTTCTCGGTCGTTTTTGCAATTATGAAGTCTGTATTCATAATACTGCCGACACTGAATGCGGAAAGTTGAGAAAGTTCTTTTAATTCAGCCACCTTTTCCATAGAAAGCATCGCATAGACTGATTGCCGTTTTTGCACATCACAGGCATCAAGCAAATCAACCGCTTCGTCCATTTGCATTTCGTTGATAATCGGTGCCAGCTTCAATGGCTCCATCGATTCAACAATTTGCAGACGATTCTTAAATTGCATTTCTTGGAGCGTCTGAGCGGCAGTAAAATGATCGAGCGATTCAATGAGGGCGATACGTTCGTCCGTGCCCAGATCTTCAAGAATATCAGCGAGATCGGCGGGATGGATTTCCGATAACTTCGATGCATCGGTCTTCAACTGTACCGATGCATACACTGATGTTGTGGCTGTTGGCTGAACATACTTCCATGAAACAAATTCGTCTTTCAGATCACGGTCTGTGACCCAGCGGAACGCGGCATTCACCGGACGAAGGAAGCCGAGACGCCGAAGAATTCCTTTGGAACCAATGTCAATGTGTACTACCCACAGGTTCGTGCTTTCTTTCGCTTTGTCTTCTATCAGTAACTGAAGATCATTCACTCGGACGATTTTGTATCCAGATGTCGAGATGATTTGTTTATCGAGAAATGTTTTACAAATGAGGATTTCATTTTCTGCTGCTTTTCTTTGCTGCTCATGATCCATCGCGGAATCATCGATCGCAATATGTTCTTTGAACGCTATCCGTTTGACATTACTCCAAGGAATATATATTGACGGTTTATGGCGATATGTCCGTACCATCAACCCTGTTACACGCGGATACACTTGGGATGTCGTTGCAGCCAGATCAACCAGCTTGCCGATCCGTCTATTGTCGCTGATCCGGACAACCGGTAAATGAATAAACTCGCTGAGATAGGAAAATTTTACTACTTCAAGAGCCATGCAATAATTACATTTTCAATAAATTGATTATTTGTCTAAAAATGTTTTATGCTACTGCTTCAAACTGCCGCTCTCTCCCTTTCCAAATCAGCCGGATTTATGAACACAAGAATAGTGTTTTGCTCCTCTTCCGATGAAACAATCCGATTGAAAAACGATGTCGTAATAAGTTTCCGTCTCAGTACCCTCCGATTGAGCGGGTGGCAAGATTCGAATTTACGGAGAAGCAAGCAGAGCTTCAGTTTAAAATAAGAATTCTTTTTTAGAAATGAACTCCATAAAACAAAAAAAGTAATTTTTCTTACAGTGATTCAATCTCTCACTCAGCATCAGAATCGACCCGTTAAATCAATAAACGGGATTGCTGGAAAACGTCAGCGCTTTTTGCTACATTTCCCAAGCCTTGTTCGACCAAGCAAACAGAAGGCTGTATTTTTCATGCAACAGTGTTCGAGGTGATTTCGCTCCTTGCAGCAAATCGTTCGATTGATGAAGCGCAGTCTGGGTTGACACCCGCCGAAAGTAAAAGCACAGCGGGTAAAAAAGAAGAGCTAAAGATTCTGAGAGGATAAAAAGATTTTTTAATGAAAAAGAATTTTTTTCTCATGTCGTTGATATTAATTCTGCTGATTCATTCTTGCGTATATAAAAAATTACACGTTAGAGTAATTTCGGATATTTCAATTCTTCCAGTTTCGACTTTTATGAATAGCTGTACACAATGCCATGGGTATGAGGGAACCGTTTATGGTAAAAGTTTTTGGGATATGGAGGACGAAGCACTCAGAAGAGAGATCGAAGGAATGATGTTCAACAATGCTGAGTTACATCCAGATAGTATCGATGTTGATGCCATGGTTGCGTACAGCATATCATTGAAGAACAATGAACCGTTTGCAGTGATTGTAAATTCCAAATCTTTCTTGGAAGGCAAAGTCGATAATTTGAAAATTGAAACCTCCCCCGATTCGAAAGTGGAAGTACGTAATGATAATATCAGGATACGAGAGAACAGAAATATCTTAGAACTTTTTTATGATCCTGCAAAAGTTAAGAAAATAGAAATCACTGTTAAAAGGAATGGTGTTTCTTCTTCTTTCGATTTTCCGGATGAATTGTGGGTGCAGTAATGTCCCATTGAAGAAGATTCTATTCCTCTAAAATATTCCCATGGAGAGTCACGGCATGATTAGAATATTTTCTTTAGTATTAGACGATTTGTTCTGAACCAGCCGCGCCTAGCATTCGCGATGATTTCTTTTAAGATTTATGCAATCTTGAACTCTATGGCAAATTTCGTTTTCTTTTCCATCGCAGGAATTTTTCTTACCTATTCACTGTTACTATTCGTGCATAAGAGGTTATATTTTGAGAATTGAATGGTTTGATAAAGTTTATTAGAGAATTTATCAAATTGCTTTGATTCTGATTTTTTTGTAGCATATCGCAACGATTATTGCAGGCCATCTTAGGAACACTTGAATGTCCCGGTGAGAACATGAGTAGTTAAGAAAGTAGTCTGTACCCTAGGATTTCATGAAAAAATCTCTACTAGATTATACGCTTCGAATTCATTTGCCCATTATTCTCTTTGTTGTTGTGGTAGTGTTTGTTGGGACATTCTTCCTCTCGCGTGCTGAACGTGACAATGTGGGATATTCTCCTATTCAACCGATTGCGTTCTCCCACAAACTACACGCAGGCACTATGCGAATCGATTGTCAATATTGCCACACCGGTGTGACGACTTCGCCCCATGCAACTATTCCTGCGTTGTCGACATGCATGAACTGCCATGCCGTTGCACGCAAGAATAAACCTGAAATTGTGAAACTCACGAAATATTATGAAGAAGGTATTGCTCTTCCATGGAAGCGTGTTCACCGCGTTCCGGATTATGCATATTTCAACCATAGCGTACATGTGAACAAGGGAATAGACTGTGCAAACTGTCATGGTAAGGTAGAACAGATGGATGCTACAATGCAGGTATCGGAATTTACAATGGGCGCTTGTTTGAATTGTCATCGTAATGCACATACAACATTAGCAAATGTTCCAGGAATTAAAAGCGGACCGGAAAATTGTGCAGCATGTCATCGATAAGCTGTAAGAACGGTTGAGAGTAAAGTATTTGATAATTGGAGTGAGAACAAATGGCAATCAAGATAAATTCAGATAGTACACTCAATAAGCGTCGTTCATTTTTGTTGAACGCGGTAGCTTTTACTGTCTCCGTATTTTCTATTGGCAGTTTTATGCGACGGCAATTGCATAAAAGCACTCTCGATAAACCCACAGATGATGATCGATTGACTACGAATATTATTCAACCATCTATTCATCCGTTTGCCGTTCCACGTTCAAAGAGAAGCTCAAAATAAGATGGCATCCGAGTCGAATTACTGGCAGAGTCTTCGTGAATTGCATAAGGGTTCTTCTCTCACAGAGAAGGATGCAAGCGAGTTTATGGCCGGTGTGACAGATGATTTTAACTCTTCAGAGATGTCCGGAATCTCACGGAAGCAATTCCTGGCGCTTTTGACTGCTTCTGCCGCGTTCGCTGCCGCGGGA
>Ga0182021_10004253_pt1 | contig 16806 bp, 12 predicted proteins | sample 612E3MmetaG_FD_120493 | JGI IMG/M metagenome (GOLD analysis project Ga0182021, IMG submission 120493) | Permafrost microbial communities from Stordalen Mire, Sweden - 612E3M metaG (Illumina Assembly) | ecosystem: Environmental > Terrestrial > Soil > Wetlands > Permafrost | place: Sweden...
AATATAAATTCAAGCCTGACGGGAAACTAAAGAATAAAAGTGTCAGCATTATCGGCATGAAATAAACCATCGCTTTCTGCTTCGGATCTGTTACGGTCATCTTCTGCTGTATAAACATCGTTATACCCATCAGCGCCGCAAGTCCTGCAATCTGGCTGATACCAATTATCGGAATTTTAAATGGCAATTGTAAAATCACATCAGGTGCGGATAAATCCTTTATCCACAAGATGAATGGCTGCTGCCTGAGTTCAATCGTGGAGCGGAACACACCGAATAGTGCGTATAATATTGGCAGCTGTAAAATCAATGGCAGACACCCGCCTGCAGGATTTATTTTCTCCTCCTTGTATAAATTCATTATCATCTTGTTCATCTTAGTCGGATCGTCTTTATACTTTTCCTTAATGGCAGTCATCTTCGGATTCAATTGTCCCATTTTCTTCATCGAAGACATCTGCTTTTTAGTAAGAGGATTAAGAATAATCTTAAGTACAATTGCAAAAATTATTATAACAAGTCCGTAATTTGGAATAAACTTATGCAGGAATGTAAAGAACGGAATTATAAAATATTGTGCAATCGGTCTCACAATAAAATCAAGCGAGAACCTCATCGTTTTTTCCAGGTCCTTATTATAAGCTGTAAGCAGGTTGTAATCAATCGGCGTAATTAAAATCTGGAATGATGATTTCTCTAACTTATCATTCTTGATTTCCATTCTCATCCCGATTGAATAATTGTTCTTTACGCCTTCATTCGGCAGGTGTTCTTTATATCCAGTTAAATATGCACCGTCGCCTTTTCTGTCAACCGGGATTATAAATATTCCGAAATATTTATTTCTCGTGCTTACAAAATCGGTCGGAGTGCTGAATTTCTTGTTGTCTTCCTGCTCGTTGTATTCATTTGCAAATTTCTTCGCGGTAAAAGTTTCTATTTCACCGCCTGAATATGCATAACTTTCCGAGAAAGTCGCTTCCTCCGTGCTCAGGTATTCCGAAAGATTCAGCGATGAACCCCACACTACCTGGTATTCATTGCGTGATATGAATTTTCCCGCATTCACGATTTCAAAATCAACCTGAAACTCATATGAATCCGGCTTAAACGTATATGTCTTTATAATTTTTCTTGTACTGTCACCGCCTACATTCAGCTCATATTTTATCTTGAAATCCTTTTTACTTTCGAGGTCAACCCTTTCCCATTCCTTATAATTTGTTTCGAATACAAGGTCTTTTGTATTAATGGATTTTCCTTCGTTCGAAGTGAAAATTAAATTTAATTCTTTCCCTTTTTTCCAGTTTATTAACTGCAGTGTATCGCCGTTATAAGCTTTAAAATTTCTCGTTATGAATTTTTTTATAGTACCGCCGTAATTCGTGAATTCCATGTATGCCACTTTATTTTGCAGCATTATAATCTTTTCTTTCCCTTCCGGTTCATTTATTAGATTCAGAATCGAATTTCTTATAAAGGAATTTCCGAATTCATTCAGCAGTGTATCGCTTTTAAGTGTATCGGATGTTTCTTTTAAAGTAACTTTTTCCTTATCTTTGACAGGCTGTTTAATTGTCTTTGCAGTATCGACAACCGTAGTTTTTGTAGTGTCCTTCGGTGCTGCGTTCTGAACCGGCTTTTTCTGCTGGTTCGATGTCCACATAAGCCAGGCTATTAAAATTACTCCGATTATAACAAATGCATAAACAGTTTTTTTATCCATTATATTCTTTAATTGATTTTTTTCATTATTAATTTTTCCGGAACAGGGTCAAATCCTCCATCGAAAAAGGGATTGCATTTCAAAATCCTCTTCACGCCGAGATAAAATCCGGTGAAGAATCCTCTTTTTTGAAGCGCCTCGATAAAATAACTCGAGCAGGTCGGGTAAAACCTGCATGACTTCGGCAGACCCGGTGATATGAACTTCTGATAAAATTTTATTATATATATTAAAACTATCGACAAATTATTTTCTTTTATTTAAAAAATCCGTTACTTTCAGCAGCATAGTTCTCATATTAGCATTCATAATAATCAAATCAAGGTTTTTGAAATTTTCTTTATAAGATTCATTAAATCCTAAAAGTATTTTTACCTGAAATTTCTCAGGTACATTCAGAATACTCTTGTTCAGCCTGTATGCTTCTCTTGCCAGCCTTTTCAGCCTGTTCCTCATTGTGGCTTTTCTTACAAACCTCTTTGAAACAACAAAACCCACTTTAACATTGTTTAGTGGGTCTTTTATAATTTGTATTTCCCCGTTTTCTTTTATCTCTTCTTTAACCTGAATATTGAGCCGTAAAAAAGTATTATTTATTATCTTCGAATCGACTAAGATATTTTTAAAAGAATTGTATCCCCTTATTATTTCATTCTTTTTTAAACAGTGAATACCGTTTACCTTAGTCAAAGTAATTATTTAATTTGTTACACGCGTGTGAATTCGTCGCTGACAGTCAGTCTTTTTCTTCCTTTGGCTCTTCTTCTCGATAGAACTTTTCTGCCGTTTTTTGTTGACATTCTTTCACGAAATCCGTGTTTATTTTTTCTCTTCGTATTGCTCGGTTGATATGTTCTTTTCATCTTAAAATTTAAAATTATAAACTCAAATATAACCTTTTTTTTAAAAGTTTTCAAGGATATTTGTCATTACAAAATCTTAAATATCCCCTGCAAACAATTAAAATACTACTGTTTTCGCCTTATCCAGAATGAACCAAGTCCTCTCTCGTAACTTAATATAGGACATTTTTTCTTTAATTCATCGAAATAATGGTAGGAGAGATAGTTACTTGCAGATAAAATCTCAAAATCACTGTTAAATGATAAAAATGCCTCCAGCAGGTACTGCTCATTGAAAAAATGAAAATTGTCAAGTTCAATGTCATAATAATCCTTCGGCGTGCAGATATCGTGAATGTGTACAAGTACTCCCTGTTTTATAAGCGGAAGGATTTCCAGATATATTGATAGCACGTCTCCCTGAGGCCTGATGACATGTGAAGAATCTATAAAAAGTATGTCATTTATACTTAATGATTTAAATATATCCTTATCAATCAATTCGACTCTTTCTCTCATTAATTTTATTTCCTGTCTGCTCTCGAGCCAAGGTATTTCGTACGGTTCGATACAGGTGAAATTACAGGAATAATTCGAATCTTCCTTTTTATTGTTCTTTAATGCTTCAAATGCCAGCATTGTTGAAAGACCGGAACCTATTTCAATTATATTTTTTGGCTTATATGTTCTTAAAATCTGATAGTATATCTGAGCATCCGCTCCTCCGAATATATCATTATTATAATAAAACTCATTCTCATTTCCTTTTTCAGCAGGAAGTGAATCAAGTTCTTCGGTGTACTTTAATGAATTTATGAATTCTAACTGTTTATCATCATTTAAATTTAATCCCGGCAGGAATCTGTCCTGTCTTGTTGATTTGTGAAAGTGCCTTGGATGAAAAAGCGGTTCATAATACTGGTCAACTAGGGGATATATTCCGACTTTTAAAAGTGCCTTTTTGCATTTTTTAAAAACAGAAAATGTTGCATCTGAATTTCTGATATATCTGAAAATCAATGCAGATACATACACTACAGGCAGTAAAAAATAATCAAGCGATTTTCTTGTAGATCTTTTCAGCAGTCTTAATAAATTCATTTTTAATTCTTTTAATATAAACAGGGATTTCATTCAGTATCTTTAAGCTAATTAATTCCGGTCCTGCCTTTATTTTTATTTATATAAAGCATAACTGTACCTGCAAGAATCATTATTATCGATATAATTTGTGCCTGGCTTAATCCGAATATTATCCTGGGATTTAACCTGATAAATTCCACTAAAAGTCTCGGGATTCCCGCTAATATAAGATAAATATAAAAAAGCTGGCCGTTGTATCTCATTTTTTTCCTTAATGACCATAGAATAAAAAATGCAATAACTGCAAATGCAAGCTCGTAAAGTGATGTAGGGTGTACCAGTTCTCCAACTTTTGTGGCTACAATGCCTTTTGAATAGCTGAACCCAAGAAATTCCCAGAATGTACCGTTCACGTCAGTTCCGTAACATCCGTCACCTGATAAATGGCATCCGATTCGTGCTATTCCATAACCAATCGCAGCTGCCGGAGCCATGGCATCCAGTATGCGGAGCATCCGGACATTTTTCTTCCTGCAGTAAAAATAAATTACAGCAATCGATAAAATTACACCTCCGTAAAACGTCAGCCCGGCAGGGGAAAAGAGATTATCGGGAGTCAGATAATATGATAATGAATTTCCCGTTCCGAAATTCCATTCCTCTATTATATAAAAAATCTTGCTGCCGACTATTCCGCAGATAATAGAAATAAAAGTTATGGTAATGCCAATATTCTCTTCTATATTTAATCGCTTCAGTTCTTTTGAAAATATCGTACTCGCTACTAAAAATGCAATACCCAGCATCAGACCGTAGCTGTATACAGGTATCGGTCCTATTTCAAATAATTTCGGATACATTAATTTAATATAATTTTAATAAACTTGTTTGCAGGCTCTTTCAGTATTTTTATGTTATTTTTATTAATCTTCAGCCTAAAATTGTTCTTTTCAATGCCCGGTTTCGTTAATTTCAAATCATAATCCGAATTTTTAAATTCAAATAACTTGTACTGATAATTAGCAAACCCGGGATTTGAAAGTGAAATCTTCGGTGCGGAAAGCCCCTCCACTCTGAAATTAAGCTCTTTCTTATCAAGATTTATCTTTTCAAAAACATTTATCTTATAAATAAAATATTCGAATACCTTCGTAGTTCTGAAATCAAATAAAACAAATTCTTTCTTTGAAGTCCTGTCAAATTCCCTGGATATATATAACTCGTATTCAAATTCTTTTCGTTCAGGACGTACTTGTTTTGTTCGCATAAATGATTAATTATTAATATTAACTCAATAATGATTCGGGAGTTGCATCAATTTCCGCACTTTCCTTCATATTTTTAATTCTGAATTTCCTATCTTTTATTTCGTTTTCACCTATCACTATTACGTTTTCAGCACCAATTTTGTTTGCTTCTTTCATCTGTGATTTTACGCTCCTGTTTAAAAAATCAGTCTCACAAATTATACCTCTGTCTCTAAGTTCTTTCATCAGTTCAAGCGAAAATAACTTTGCATCAGATCCCATCGTTACAAAATAATATACAATTTTATCATTCACGGGAAAACTGTATTTGTTTTTCTCCAATATCATGGAAAGTCTCTCAAGCCCGCATGCAAATCCGATTGCAGGTGTTGGCTTTCCTCCGAGCTGCTCTATTAATTTATCATATCTGCCTCCTCCGAATATTGCATTCTGGGCTCCAAGGTCATCCGATGAAACTTCAAATGTAGTGGATGTATAATAATCAAATCCGCGCACTAATCTGTAATCTATCCTGTACTTAATATTAAGCGATGTAAGTACATTTAAAACATTGTCAAAATGAGCCTTCGTCTCAGGATATAAATAATCATAAAGGACAGGGGAGTTTTTCAGAATTTCAATTTCTTCTTCAATCTTTGTGTCCAGAATCCTCAATGGATTGTTTTCCAGCCTTCTTTGACTGTCTCCCGTCAGTCTGCCTTTGAACTGTTCTAAATATTTTTTTAAATCAGCAAGAAATTTTGCTCTTTCTTCTGTTGTTCCTATCGTATTTATTTTGAAAATAATATTACCGATTCCAAACTCACTCAGCATTTTTGACCCGAGCGAAATCAGTTCCGCATCTACCAGATAGTCACTGCTTCCTATTGCTTCTACACCAAACTGCGAAAATTCTCTGAATCTTCCTGCCTGAGGCCTCTCATGGCGGTACATATTCGAGATATAATATAACTTTTGAAGGGGAGCATCATTCTGCAGATTATTTTCTATGTAAGCCCTGATTACAGGAGCTGTCATTTCCGGTTTCAGTGTAAATTCATCGTTTTTAAATGAATACATTTCTTTTGAAACAACATCTGTTTCTTCCCCGATGCTTCTCTTAAATAAAGTCGTATTTTCAAAAGTAGGCGTTCTTATTTCTCTGTAATTAAAAATCGAAGCTATTTTCCTCAATTTTTCTTCGATATGAAGCCTTTTAGCTGAATCACCGGGTATTAAATCTAATGTTCCTTTTGGTCTCTGTATGCCCATAAATTAATATTAACTAATAAAATAAGCAAATGAATTTCAAAAAAAAATGTCTTTGTTTGAACTGAACATTATTATTACCGATTTTTTACTTCATCCTGATTTAAATTATACAGAAACTGAAATTAATTGTTGAATAAAAATAATAAATTGTCTATTTTAAATTAAATTAATGGGGGTTATAATGAAGAAAAGTTATTCGGCCTTAATCGTTATACTGGTTCTTTCCATGTTTTATTTTTCCTGCAATAAAGATAATCCTGTTACTTACTCTTCACCACAAACATATGTTGTAACAAATAAATATAAGAGAAGTACAAATAAAGGTATACCATCAATGGATACACTTACAATTGGCGACAGCGGTTCAATGCTTTCACTTAGTTTCACGCTGGATACAATACTCGCAATTGATGGAACTCAAAAACTCGATGTTGTTTTGATACACGAAAATATTACTGATACTTTACTTAAATCTTTTTCAAATCCTTCAAATCCATCCTATAATTTCATGGGATGCATTTGTTCCGATTCTGCAGCAGGATATTTTCCACAGGGGTTATCTGAATATTCAGGTACTTATAAGCCATATAGTCCGCTTTCGGTATTCAACGGTAAAACTCTAAATGGCCCATGGTATTTGATTTTCAATTACCCGGCATCAAATAAAACAGGTGTTATTAAATCATGGAGTATAACAATTACTTATAATGCCCAGTATCCGTCCGGCTCGCATATTGTACCGCTTGCTTTAAATAATCGATGGATTTATGAAATAGATACAGGCAGTTCTTATTTTAAAAGTGATTCTATAAATATAGTAGGAACTTCTGTTGTTCACGGACAACAGGTTTATTGGTGGAAATGGCAAAGTCAATCAGTTATTTGGTATGAAAGAGATGAAAGCGACGGAATGTGGCAATATGGATGTAATCAGGATACAACCAGCCAGACTCAGTTACCGCATTTGCTTATCAAGTATCCGATAAATTCCGGTGATAAATATTACACAAATCACTGGATGAATAATTACGACACTGTAACTTGTACATCAACAAATAAAACATTTAATAATCTGACGGGTTGTATTGAATATTTTGAACAATCAACTTATAAAAAAGATTCTTATAACGAATTCAATCATAATTTATTTGATAATAGTTCTCCAAATACTGTAATTAGTTTTTATTCATATTTCAAACCCGAAATTGGATATATCGGCAGCATACAAACCTCATCCGTTGGAGGGAATACAATAACAATGACAACTAAATTGATAAACTACACATTACATTAAATTATATTTTTTAAGATAGCCCTTATACAAAGGGCTATCTTTTTTTTCTCTCACTGTCATAAATTTCTCAATTTAATTTCCGGTTTATATCATCTATATTTACAGAATATCACAACTTAAAATCATAACACTATGGATAATATTCTTGCATTCGAAAAATTTTCTTTCCGTCATAACGGACCCTCGGAAAATGATGTAAAAGAAATGTTAAAAGTTATAGGAGTGAATTCCCTCGATGAACTTATTGAGGAAACAATACCCGCAAACATAAAACTAGATAAACCGCTCAACCTCGATGAACCGTTAAGTGAATATCATTTTCTGAATAAATTAAAATCAATCGCCGGAAAAAATAAGATTTTTAAATCATATATCGGAATGGGATATTTTGATACGATTACTCCTGCGGTTATAAAAAGAAATATTCTCGATAACCCGGGCTGGTATACTTCATATACCCCTTACCAGGCTGAGGTTTCGCAGGGCAGGCTCGAAGCACTGCTTAATTTCCAGACAATGGTAATAGACCTGACAGGCCTGCCGATTGCAAATGCATCTCTTCTAGATGAAGGAACAGCAGCCGCCGAAGCAATGACAATGTGCTATGGTCTTAGAAAAGGAAATAAAACAAAATCAAATCAGATTTTCGTTTCGGATGAATGCCTTCCGCAGACAATCGATGTCATAAAAACAAGAGCTGTGCCGCACGGAATTGATGTTGTCGTTGGTAATTTCAAAACATTTGAGTTGAATGATAATATTTTTGCAGTCATTGTTCAGTATCCTGTTTTAAATGGTGATGTCTGTGATTATACTGACTTTTTTGCGAAAGCTGCCGGATTGAAAATTCATACTATAGTTTGTGCAGATATTTTAAGCCTTACACTTTTAAAACCACCCGCAGAATTTGGTGCGGATATAGCTGTCGGCTCGACTCAGAGATTCGGAATACCTATGGGTTTCGGCGGTCCTCATGCTGCATACTTTGCCACAAAAGATGAATTTAAAAGAAGTCTTCCCGGAAGAATAATAGGCTTATCTATAGATGCACAGGGAAATAAAGCATACAGGATGGCTTTGCAAACCCGCGAACAGCACATCAGAAGAGAAAAAGCAACAAGCAATATCTGTACTTCTCAGGTTCTGCTTGCTATTATGGCGGGAATGTACGCTGTTTATCATGGTCCTGTAGGAATTAGAAAAATTGCAACGAGAATTTTCTCGCTTGCATGTATTCTTAATGAATCTCTTAAAGCTATAGGATATAATATCATAAATAAAAACTATTTTGACACGGTTACGGTTGAATTATCTCCTGAAAAAATATCCGAAATTAAAAAACTGGCAGAAGCCCATAAAATTAACTTCAGATATACGGATAATTCTGTATCGATATCTTTGGATGAAACTACATCAATCGATGATGTCGCATTGATTCTGGCAATATTCGATTCTAAAAAAGAACTTTCAGCTGCTAATGTAAAATTTGAGCTTAAGATTCCGGAAAACCTGTTAAGAAAATCTCCTTACATGACACATCCTGTTTTTAATAAATATCACTGCGAAACGGAACTTATGAGATATATAAAATCTCTTGAGAATAAAGATTTATCACTTACAGGCTCCATGATTCCGCTTGGTTCCTGTACAATGAAATTAAATGCCGCGACTGAAATGTTCGGAATCGGTTTTCAGGAATTTTCGGGAATTCACCCTTTTGCACCCGCTGACCAGACTAAGGGTTATGCCGAATTGATTGAATCGTTTAATAAGGATATCTGTGAAATAACAGGTTTCAAAGGTGTGTCAATCCAGCCTAATTCCGGTGCACAGGGTGAATTTACAGGCTTAATGGTAATCAGGGAATACCATATAAGCAGGGGAGATACACACAGGAATATAGTTCTTATACCTTGCTCTGCACATGGTACAAATCCCGCAAGCGCTGTATTGGCAGGAATGAAGGTTGTCGTTGTTGATTGTGATGAAAATGGAAATATTGATACAGATGACTTAAAGAAAAAAGCTAAAGAATATAAAGATACACTTGCAGCTCTAATGGTTACTTATCCTTCTACTCACGGTGTATTCGAGGAAAATATAATAGAGATTTGCGAATATGTTCATAAATTCGGAGGTCTTGTTTATATGGATGGCGCTAATATGAATGCTCAGGTCGGACTTACCAGCCCCGTAAAAATCGGAGCAGATGTCTGCCACCTGAATCTCCATAAAACTTTCGCAATTCCTCACGGGGGCGGAGGTCCCGGAATAGGTCCAATTGCAGTTGCTGAAAATCTAGTAAAATTCTTGCCCGGCCATTGTATTGTAAAAATCGGAACCGGTGATTCAATTTCTGCAGTTTCATCCGCTCCTTACGGAAGCGTCAGCGTATTGCCGATTTCTTATGCATATATAAAAATGATGGGCTCTGAAGGATTGACCCTTGCGACTAAAATTGCAATTCTGAATGCTAACTATGTTAAAGACAGTTTAAAAAATCATTTTAAGGCTTTATATGCGGGCTCTAAAGGCAGAGTTGCACACGAACTTATATTCGATGTCAGAGAATTTAAAAATACTGCACACGTCGATGTGATCGACATTGCAAAAAGACTCATGGATTACGGCTTCCATGCACCGACCGTGTCTTTCCCTGTTGCAGGAACACTGATGTTCGAACCGACTGAAAGCGAATCCAAATATGAACTCGACAGGTTCTGCGATGCAATGATTTCAATCAGAAAGGAAATCGAAATGATTGAAAAAGGTGAAATGAGCGAGACAGATAACCCGCTTAAAAATGCACCTCATACATCGCTTTATGTGACCGGCGGCGAATGGAATCATCCATATTCGAGACAGCAGGCGGCTTTCCCCGTTGAAGGATTGAAGAATAGTAAATACTGGCCGACTGTTAGCAGGATAAACGATGCATACGGAGACAGAAATCTTGTTTGTTCCTGCGGCTCTGTCGAAGATTATAGAGTGTAATTGAACTTGTATATTTAATTTAAGTATTTGAACTTAAAAATAAATAATATTAAAAAAGACAGAATTTTCTATTCTGTCTTTTTTTCATTCATAATTCTCCATCTCTACTGGATAATCTCACTTCGTATTCTACCTTTTATTGATTTACCTTTCCACCTTGCAGCATCAACAATTTTCAGAAATCTTAGCGACAGCCAATATTGCTTTTCGGATTATTACAGCATTCCTACGATGATTAAATCGAATATCTTTCATATGGTATTCACGAGCCTTAAGATATTCCCGACAATCGAATTTGGCAATAAAGTGTTTTATATAATTTACGTTATTATTTTTCCGCTATCCTCTTTATTTCTTATAAGTTATATCGGCGGGAATAAATGGTTTTCTCTGTTATCTTTTCTTTTTTTGTATAATCACAGCGTGCACTGGGGTTTCACCGGATTCACTATGTCTGTTCCATTTATCATAATATTTATTTTATTTACAATAAAATATTTTGAGAAACCAAATGCTGCAAATATCCTGATTCTTATTTTACTTTTACTTTTTATATTCACAATGCATTTTCAAAATGCGATATATTGCATTTTATTTTTAACAATTTCATTAATTCATAATTATAAAAAATCAGTAATTTTTTATTTTAAGTATTTAATTATTATTCTACCCGTATTTTTAATGATGGTATATGCTTATATGTTCGATACTACAAACTCTGAACAAAATCTGATTCCCTTTATTATTTCTTATTATAAACACGATTATTTTGCTTCGGTTATAGAGAGAATTAAAGTTGTTACTGTGATGGATAACTTTTATTTTATACAGGGACCTTTGGGTGCAATTGCTTCAATATTCTTCGTTTCATCTTTAATATTGCCGATATTATTTTATTTATATAAAAAATATAAAAAAGTTTATAGTATTATCGCAACGGATAATTTTTCTTATTACTTATACATTTTTATTTCAAGCTCTTTATTCTGCTATTTATTTCTTCCGAATATAATTCCCGGCCAAAATATCATTTTTGAAAGATTTACTGTTTTTCTGATGCTTTCCCTTATTATTTATTGTGCTTATGCTTATAAGCGTATTGAAATTGCGGGTATTGCTAAATTATCAGTTGTTCTTGTTGTGCTGATACATTTTATAATCGTATCGTTTTATTATAACGATTTCAAAACTGAAACAAAGAATTTTACCGAAGACATTTTCCCCGATAATGCGTCCTGCCAGAGATTATCCGGAATAATTTATACTAATACATTTAAAGGCAGACCTGTTTATATACATTTTCCGATGTATTTTGTTGTATGGAAGAAAGGAATATCAACAGGGCTGATTGATTACAGGTTCGGTGCAATAAAACGCAACACAAGCTATGAAAATCTTCCGTATTACCGCGAATGGATAGGGGATTCGAGGAATTATAATGATGAATATAAAAATCTCGAATATATTTTGTTAAAAGACAGTCTTAAAATGCATATAAACGGCTTCGAAAATACCAGGCGTGTTGATGACTGGTACCTTTACACTAATAAAAAATTGTTTGACAGATCCAACGATACTCTTAAGTAATTTTTTCAATTTTTTATACTTTCTGATTCTATTTCTTTTCTCCTCTTGAGAGGGGTAGGGGTGTGTGTTATTAATATTTTTCCCTTCCACTTTGGATTTCTAATTATTATTAATTTTCATAACACAAAACACCCTCGTTACGAAGCTCCCGCTTCGTAACGCAAAATATTTTTTCCTTCCACTTTGGATTTCTAATTATTATTAATTTTCATAACTTTTTGATTAATTTAATCTTATGACCACTAAAGAAATACTTGAAAAATACAAAAAAATTGCTGTCATCGGCTTTTCCGATAATCCCGCCCGCGACAGCAATAAAATTGCATTCTATATGCTTCGTAACGGATACACTGTGTACGGAGTAAATCCTAAACTCGAAGGAAAAAATATTGACGGTATTCAATGCTATAAATATATTGCCGGTATTCCCGATAAGGTTGAAATAATCGATATATTCAGAGTATCGATAGCAGTTCTGCCGATAGTTCAGGATGTTCTAAAACTGAATTATAAACCAAAAGTAATCTGGACACAGTTCGGTATTTTCAATGTAGAAGCCAAACAGCTGGCTCTGGAAAGCGGTTTCGAATATATAGAAAATAAGTGTATTCTTGTTGAACATTCAAAATTATAATAATTTGGAAAAGAATAATTTTTTTAAATCAAAGATTTTTTTCGGTATCTTATCGTTCCTTATTCCCTTTATTGTTTATATTAAAACACTCGCACCTACGGTGTCCTTTATCGATACTGGTGAACTTGCAACCGTGTGCATAAAGCTTGGAATTGCGCACCCAACAGGCTATCCGCTATTTACAATGGTGGGGCACCTGTTTTCATTGCTTCCGTTCGGAGAGGAAATCTATCGCCTGAGTTTTATGTGCGCCGTTATTTCTTCCCTGGCACTTGTGGTGTTTTTTAACCTTCTTGTATTCATATTTACGGAATTTAATATTGAAGAGAATACAAAAGATAAAAAATCCGGACTGCTCGGCGGTGAATTTAATATTCTTTCGGTATACCTGATTTCTCTTGCCGGAACTCTTGCGCTTGCTTTTTCAAATACATACTGGAATATTGCAAATTCAATTGAAGTATATTCTTTCCATCAGTTCTTTTTGATTTCCATAATTTATGTGATTCTGAAGGCGGCAAATGATATCGGCAAAAAAAATTCGCGATCTGAAATCTACTGGCTCCTGTTTGCATTCCTGCTTGGTCTGAGCACGTCAAATCATCTGTCTACTATATTCCTAAGCCTTGGCTGCTTGTATATGTATTTTGTAACATATCGCTTTAACGAGGTGTCTTTTAAGCGTTTAGCCATAATGGTAATTCCGTTTCTTGTTGCATTTTCGGCATATATTTATTTTCCGATTAGAGCCGATAACCCAGTTATAAGCTGGGGATATCCTGCCAACCTTGATAATTTCATAAGGCACTTCACGGGTAAGCAGTTTAGCGTCTGGCTGTTTTCTTCTACCGAGGTAACATCCAAACAATTCGGTTATTTTGTAACAAGTTTTCCGAAGGAATTTTACTATATCCCTTTGATAATTGCAGTATTCGGAATTTTTCGTATGTTTAAATTACAAAGAAAGCTTTTTTATTTTACTTTCCTTCTTTTTGCATTCAATGTCCTCTATGCAATAAATTATGATATTCACGATATAGATTCGTATTTCATCCTGGCATATATAGTATCTGCAATCTGGATAGCCTTTGGCATTTCATTCTTCTTACAAAAATTTAATAAAATAAATTTGAAGATTGCATTTGCCTCTCTGCTGATTGCTGTGATACCGCTTATTGCTAATTATTCATTTAATGATGAAAGCAAGAATTTTTTTGTCAGAGATTATACGGAAAACGTTTTTAAATCGGCTAAACAAAATTCTCTTATTATATCTACTCAATGGGATTTCTTCGTTGCCTCGGCGATTTATTTCCAGTTCGTAAAAGGCGAAAGACCCGATGTTGCAATAATAGATAAGGAACTCTTGAGACGGGTTTGGTATCTAAGGCATATCCGGATTCATTACCCCGATATTTATGAACGCTGTAAAACTGAATTTGGAACTTATAATACCGAACTATTAAAATTTGAAAAAGAAACACCCAGATATACTAATCCAAAAACAGAAGCCGATAAGCAGGATTTGGCAAAAATTAATACGGCTTTTATGGCTTTGCTTAACAGCCTCGTGGATAAAAATTATAATTACCTTAATGTTTATACTACTTTTGAAGTTGAAAATGTTCAGGCTGAAAAATTTGCAAAAGATTATACAAGGGTGCAGGAAGGCATATTGATAAGAGTCTTGAAGAATTTAAGCGATTATAATGATTTAACCGAACCCGATCTGACATATCAGATTTCATTTGAACAGGACTATTACCATAACTTTATTATGAAAGTTTATTATAATGCTTATTTAAACAGGGCTAATTTTTTGATGAATTTATCAAAACTCGACGTGGCGGAAAGCCTTGTGAAAAAAGCAGCGGAGATTTTCCCCGGTGATAAACAGAGTGTTTTGCTGTTAAATAAAATTAACCAGCTTAAAGCTTTACCGAAATAACCTGTTGCCTATAAAAATTTTATTAATATTATTCTTTACAACAATCTGCTTTGCTAATCTGAAAGCAGAAGTATTTGAGAGAATTATTGATAATAATGATTCAGCAAAAATATTCGTTGATAAAATTATTATCTTCGGGAATGAAGTCACCAGGGAAGAAGTCATAAGGCGTGAAATGGAAACACGCGAAAACCAGGTCATGAATCCCGAAGTATTTAAAGAAGATATTGAAAGATTATATAATCTCGGCTTGTTCAATAAAATAGATGTTATTCCGGTTCCTCTCGGAGATAATAAAATAAACCTGATGATAACTGTCGAAGAAACTTTTTACATAATACCTGTCCCTGTCTTGAATATAAAAGAAAGTGATTTTAAAAAAATTCAGGTTGGCGCAAATATTTTATGGCGTAATTTCGCAGGTATGAACCAGACCTTAGGTGCGGGATTTGCCCTGGGCTATGAACCGTACGTTAATTTATTTTATTATAATCCCTGGCTCGGAAGGAAAAACCACTTCTTTACTTCATTTAACCTCAGCTACTTTAAATCCGTAAATAAAAGCATACCTAATTTTAATACACCGGGTGATTTACATAATAAATCCGATATCGCAGATTTCGATAATATTAATTTCAAAGCCGAATATTCGATAGGGAAGTTCTACTCTAAATATTTTTCAGTCTCTGCAGCATTAGGCTATAACTCTATAGCCGTCTCTGAATATCAACCGGGAAGAACTGTCTCCACAACAGGGAAAGATAAATTTATGACGCTGAGTTTAAACTTAAATTACGACAGAAGAAATAACGTATTTTATACAACTTATGGTTCTTACTTTAATGCAAAATACATTCGTTACAACTCCTTTAATGATGAAATCAGTTTCAATAAATTATCTTTTGATTTGAGAAAATTTGTACCTCTTAAAATTGCTAAAGATTATAATATTACATTTTCATCTCGCGGCCTTTATTCAATGCCTTTCAGCGGAAGTGTCCCTGTTTATCTCCACGAGGTGCTCGGTTACGATAATTTAATCAGGGGATGGAACGGTAAAGTAATTGACGGCGAGTATATATTATGCTCGTTTAATGAGCTCCGCATCCCGCTTATCAAACCGTTTTATGTTAACGGGAGTAATCATATTTTTCTTAAAAGCCTTCCTGTCTTTAAGGATATTTCGTATAAATACGGACTGTATATTTCACCGTTTTTTGATATCGGTGCAGTATGGAACAGGTTTGGAGATTTTAACAAAACCGAATTCAGAAGCGGTTACGGGCTCGGACTTGATGCTATATTGCCATTTAATATTGTCGGAAGGCTTGACTTTGCCCTGAGAAATCAAGACAGTAAATTTTATTCGCAGTTTATTTTCGCACTTAACGCATCATTTTAAATTATGGAATATTATTATACAAAATCTTCTAATATAGATCTGGAAAACAACAGGATTGTTCTCGATGACTTCGAACATAAGCACATTATAAAAGTATTGAGGAAAAAAACCGGGGACATATTGAAAATTACGGACGGTGCAAGGAATATATATGACTGTAAAATTTTAAAAATATCCGGAGATAAAGTGATTTGCGGTATTATCGGAAAGAATTATAACCTGTTTGAACCCGAATATAATTTGAAATTATTTATTGCGCCGCTCAGAAATAACACACGGTTCGAATTTGCAATCGAAAAAGCAGTCGAGCTTGGAGTCAGTTCAATCCAAGCCGTAGCTGCTGAATTTACCGTAAATAAAACTCCTTTCTCAAAAACAAAAATCGAACGTTTCAATAAAATTATAATTTCAGCCATGGGGCAGTCGCAAAGATGCTTCCTGCCTGAATTCAAAAACATTATCTCCTTTGACGATATGATTGCACTTACGAAAAATTCCCCGAATAAAATTGTAATGTATGAATATGCCGAAAGCTCTGTAAAATCCGAAATAAATATGAACGAAAAAGAGATTTCCCTTTTAATCGGACCCGAAGGAGGGTTTTCAAAACAGGAAATGAATAAACTTATATCCGGTAAATGGCAGGTTCATTCTCTCGGAGACAGGAAAATCCGTTCCGAAACTGCCGCAATAGTTTCGATTTTTGAACTTTTAAAATGATTTTATATTTGATAAATTGAATATAAGAATTATATCAGCATCAAATATTCCCGACTC
>Ga0182021_10004255_pt1 | contig 16804 bp, 9 predicted proteins | sample 612E3MmetaG_FD_120493 | JGI IMG/M metagenome (GOLD analysis project Ga0182021, IMG submission 120493) | Permafrost microbial communities from Stordalen Mire, Sweden - 612E3M metaG (Illumina Assembly) | ecosystem: Environmental > Terrestrial > Soil > Wetlands > Permafrost | place: Sweden...
GGCGGTGGCGGTGGCGGCGGTGTTGGCGGAGGCGGCCCGATGGGCGATTTCAGCCTCGTGCTGATGAAGTTGGCCAAGCCCGGAATTCATGTCAAGGCCGGCGAGGTGGTGGCCGAGTTCGATCCGCAGAACCAGTTGCAGCGCCTGGACGACTACAAAGACTCCGCGGTTCAACAGGAAAACACGGTCAAGAAGATGTTGGCCAACCTGGCCGCCGTCAAGGAAGCTCACAATCAATCCGTGCGCGCGGCCAAGGCCAATTGGGAAAAGGCTGTGCTAGACCTCAAAACCGCCGACGTGCGCAGCGTGATCGACGCCGAGAAGTTCAAGCTCACGGCGGAGGAGAATGGCGCCACGTACAAACAGTTGCTGGCGGAGTCGGATCTGGTGGACGCATCGCAGACCGCCCAGATCCGCGTGTCGCAGTTGAACCGCGACCAATCCAAGATCGAAGTGGAGCGCGCCGACGCCAACGTGAAAAAAATGACCGTGAAGGCTCCCATGGATGGCATCGTGGTGATGCAGAGCATCGTGCGCAACGGCGAATTCGGCCAGATCCGGGAAGGCGATCAGGTGGCCGCCGGCCAGCCCTTCGTGCAGATTGTCGACCCCACTTCGATGGTTCTCAATGCCACGGTCAACCAGGTGGACGCCGAGAAACTGCGTCTGAACATGAAGTCCCTCATCCACATGGATGCGTATCCCGATATCGAACTGCCGGGAACTCTGGTGGGCATCGGGGCCATGGCCAAGGCCAGCACGTTCCGCGCCCGCTACGTGGGGGAAATCCCCATCCGCATCAAACTGGACAAAATGGATTCGCGCGTCATCCCCGATCTCACGGGAAGCGCCGAGATTATTCTCAACTCGGAACGCAACACCACGATCGCGCCGCTCGCCTCGGTCTTCGGCGAAGAAGGCGGTTCGTACGTGTTCGTGCAAGGTCCCGAAGGCTGGATCAAGAAGAAGGTGGAGCTTGGCCTGCCCAGTTTCACCATGGTCGCCATTCGCTCGGGACTTCAAAAAGGGGACGTAGTCGCGCTCCAGCGTCCCATGTAGTGTTCCATGCGGTGTCCCATGTGGGCGCGCGTGTACACGATAGGAAAGAAAAATGGCATCGAAGGATCAAAGACCCAGCCAGCGGCTGGGCAAATCGAACCCGCGCCGCGCCAAGATCATTACCTGGGCGGTGGGTCTGGCGTTGTGCGGCGGCGGCGCCATCGCGGCGTACCGCTATACCGGGACCACCGAAGTGGAAGTGCCCGTGGCGCGCGCAAGGCGCGGGGAATTCATCATCAGCGTGCGCACCCGCGGCGACATCAAGAGCGCCCGTTCCGTCATCCTGAAAGCGCCGCAAGTGCCGGGCCTGCGCATCGTCCACCTGGCCGATGCCGGCCGTCCCGTCAAAAAGGGCGACGTTGTGGTGGAGTTCGACGGCTCGCAACAGGACCAGAACGTCATCACCCGCACCACCACGGTGCGCGCGGCCGATGGCAACATCGTGCAGACTAAGGCCTCGCAGACCATCGATAACGAAGCCGACGCCATGAACAAGATGTCCGGCGAGTACGATCTGGAGCGCTCCAAACTCGACGCCAGCAAGGCCGAGGTGCTTTCTGCCATCGACGGCGAAAAGAACCGGATTCAGGTGGGTGTGTCGGAGGGCTCGCTGCAAACCGTGAAGGCCTCCATCAACGCCCATCAGGTGGGCCACGAAGCCGACCTCAGCCGCCTCAATCAGGCCAAGGACAAGGCGGTCCGCGACTTGGGCACGGCGCGGGGCTACCTGGGCATGATGCAGCTTCGGGCGCCGAGCGATGGCATCGTAAACGTGCTGCCCAACTTCCGCTCGCAAGGTTCCTTCGGCCAGGCGACGCCCCCCTTCAAGGAGGGAGACAATGCCTGGACCGGCGCCGAGATCGCCGAAATCCCGGACCTTTCGGAAATGTACGTGGATCTCAAGCTGGAAGAAGTGGACCGTGGCAAATTGAAGCTCGGGCAGGACGTGCGAATTCGCGTGGACGCCATCCCGGACAGGGAATTCACGGCGACACTGGATTGGATCAGCCCCATCGCGGCGCTGATTTTCAGGGGCGGCTCCACCGCGGAGAAGACGTTCCCCGCCCGCGCCACCATCAACAAACTGGACCCGCGCCTGCGTCCCGGCATGAGTGCCACCACGGAGATCATCATTGAACGCGCGCCTGATTCGCTCTTGATTCCGTCTCGCGCCAGCTTCTCCAAGGACGGCAAGCCGGCCGTCTTTGAGCAGGTCGGCAAGGCGTTCGTCATACGCCATATCGAACTCGGCAAGCAGAACGACGACGACGTGATCGTGACCGCCGGATTGAAGGAAGGCGACGTCGTGACGCTGGAGAACCCGGCCGAATCGGCGAAGCGGGCCAAGAAGAAACTGTGAACATGCCGGCAGGCGCCCCGCCGTTTGGGGCGTGCCGGAGGAACCTCGATTTTCCATGAAAAAGGCAATTTATCGTACTCTCGGTTTGGCGATCCTGGTGGCGGGTTGCTGGTACGGCTACCGCTATTACAGGCAAATGCCGGAACGTCAGGATCAGATCCCAACCGCCAAAGTGCAACGCGGCGATGTGGTGATTCGCGCGTTTTCCCGCGGCGAACTGCGTGCGGCGCGCACCGTGACGCTCACCGCGCCGAACCTGTTCGGCACCGTGCAGGTGACCGATCTGGCGCCCATGGGGTCGCTCGCCAAGGAGAAGGACCTGATCGTCGAGTACGACGATAGCGAACGCCAGAGCGCGCTCGAAGAGGCGCGTCTCTCCGTCGAGTCGGTGGACGAGCAGGTCAAAAAGGCGAAAGCCGATCTGGCCATCACCCAGAGCCAGGACGCGGTGACGCTGCTCAAGACGCGGTACAACGTGCGGCGCGCCGAGCTCGACGTGCAGAGCAACCCGATCCTGGCCGAGATCGACGCCAAGAAAAACCTGCTCAATCTGGAGCAGCAGAAGCGCGCGCTGTCCGAACTGGAAAGCGACATTAAGTCCCGCCAGGCGCAGGCCGATTCGCAGCTTGCCGTGCTGCAGGAACAGCGCAACCGCAGCCTGATCGATGTGCAGCGCGAGTTGCAGCGCATCGCTTTGTGCAAGACGCTGGCGCCCATCACCGGCCTGGTGGCCACCAAGCAGAACCGCGCCGGCAACTTCAATTTCGGCCAGTCGATGCCGGATATTCGCGAGGGCGATACCTTGCAGCCGGGCATGCCGGTGGCGGACATTCTCGACCTTTCCGAGGTGGAAGTGTGGGCCAAGGTCGGGGAACTGGATCGCGCCAATCTCAAGGAAGGCCAGGAAGCCACGCTGCAACTCGATGCCATTCCCGATAAGCGCTTCGGGGGCAGGATCAAGGCCATGAGCGGCACGGCCACTTCGGATGTCTTCAGCGGCGACCCGTCCAAGAAGTTCGATGTCATATTTTCCGTGGACATGCGGCAACTGTTGGCCGGCGTCGGCATGAAGCCCGCTGATATCGAGCGCATCATGGCCACGGCGGCAGCCAATGCCAAGAAGGGAATCAATGCCGGCGTCAATCCCTTCGCGCCGCCTCCGGCGGAGGGCGCGGCGGACGATTCGGGTGGCCGCGGAGGGCGCGGCGGTGGTGGTGGACGGCGAAGCGGCGAGGCGGGCTCCGGCTTTCAGGGCCGTAGCCGGGACGGCGCCGATGCGCAGGGCCGCGGCGGCGCCGGCAGGTTCGCCAGTATGTCCGACGAGGACCGCAAGAAGATGAGCGATTTGCGCCAGAAAATGCAGTCGGCTTCTCCCGATGAACGTGAAAAACTCCAGAAGCAAATGATGGACCTCATGTCCAAGGCCGGCATCGCCATGGGCCAGGGACGCGGACGCGGCGGCGACGCTCAGAGCGGCGCGGCCGGCGACCGGCAGGGCCGCGGCGGGCGCGAGGGCGCTGCTGGCGGCGGCTTTGGCGGCGGCTTTGGCGGACAGGGCCGCGGCGGCCCCAGCCTGGCTCCCGACGATCCGATCGCGGCCATGTTGCGCCGCGCGGCCAACGTGGGCGGGTTCACCGACGAGGACCGGAAGATCGCCAGGCTGCCCCTGCCTCCCGAGCAGGACTCCCAGGTCCAACTCCTGCTTCGTCCAGGCTTGCTGGCCGACGTCGAGATTCAGGTCGAAAAGCTCCCCGACGTGATCCACGTTCCGGCGCAGGCCGTGTTCCAGAAGAACGGACAGTTTCTGGTCTACGTGCATGGCAAGAACGGCAAGTTCGAGGCGCGCCCGGTGCAACTGGTCAAACAGAGCGAATCCATGATGGTGATCTCCAGCGGTGTGCAGGCGGGTGAAACCGTGGCCATGGCCGACCCCACCGCCGACAAGAAGAAAAACGGCGAGAAAAAGTCCGCCGGCGGCGGCAATGCCATGGGCGGAATGGGCGGGGGAAAATAGCCATGGGACTCTCCAATATCGGTCCTGAATTGTTGATGGGGATGGCAAGCTTGTTCGCGCACAAGCTGCGCAGCTTGCTGACCATGCTCGGCATGATCTTCGGCGTGGGCGCCGTGGTGGCCATGCTTTCCATCACCGCCGGCGCGCAGAAAGAGATGATGAGCTTTATCGACCAGTTGGGCGTCAACAACATCATCGTCGAAGCCCACGAGTCGGTGGATCGCAACGAGCTGCAGGCTGTGCGCGCGGTTTCTCCGGGCCTTTCCTTCCGCGACTATCGCGCCATTTCCGAGAACGTCTCGGGTCTGGTGGCGATTACCCCGCGCAAACGCTTCAAACCGCAAAAACTGCTGCCCAAGACCAGCCAGGAGCAGCCGCAACTGATCGGCGTGCTGCCCAATTTCGTCGAAATCAACAGCCTGAGGCTCGTGCAGGGCCGGTTCTTCACCGATGACGAGAACACCGCGTCGGCTCCCGTCTGCGTGCTCGGCGAGACCACCAAGGTCAATCTGCTGGGTTACGACAACGCCATCGGGAAATACGTCAAGGTCAACGACACCTGGCTCCAGGTCGTAGGCGTGCTCACCCCGCAGGCCACCAGCGACACCGACGTCGAAGGCGTCCAGGCGATGAACAAGAATAACCTGATCATCTCGCCGCTCAATACCGTCATGCGCCGCTTCGAGGACAATACCAGCTACCTCAAGGACGAAATCGACGGCATCTACATGAAGGTGGGTCCGGGCGTGGATTCCATCGAGACCGCCAACGTGGTGCGCGCCATCCTGGCGGCCACCCACAAGGACGCGGGCGATTTCACCGTGGTGGTGCCCGCCGGCCTGCTGGAAGAGCGCCGCCGCACCTCGTTCATCTTCGAGATCGTCATGATCTGCATCGCGGGCATTTCGCTGCTGGTGGGCGGCATCGGCATCATGAACATCATGCTCGCCACGGTTCTGGAGCGCACCCGCGAAATCGGCATCCGGCGCGCCATCGGTGCACGCCAGGGCGACATTGTGCGTCAGTTCCTGACGGAGGCCGTGCTGATCTCGATTGTCGGCGGATTGATCGGCATCGCCTTCGGCTTCACGTTGTCGCGGGTGATCGCGACGGCCGCCGGCTGGTCCACCGTGGTAACCACGTCGTCGATTGTGGTGGCCTTCGGCGTCTCCGTCTTCATTGGTTTGTTGTTTGGAATTTATCCGGCCGTACAGGCCGCGAAACTGGATCCTATCGAGGCCATTCGTTACGAGTAAGCATATGCTGTTGAGACCTTTTACTATCGGCATCCTCCTGGCGGCGGGCGCGTTTGCGCAGATGTCGTCGTTTCCCAAACCCTCCTATTTCCGCGAGACCTTCTCCAAGATGCAGCCCAAGATCGAACTCAAAGACCCTGTGGGCCTGAAGGATTTCGTGGCTGGCGGCAAGCTGGAGTTGTCGCTCAAAAACTACCTGGCGCTGGTCATGTCCAACAACACGGACATCCAGATCCAGATGCTCAGCCTGGAGATGCCCAAGAATGCCATCCAGCGCGCCTTTGGCGTGTGGGATCCCCGGGCGACGGCGAGCTTCAGCACGACCCGGGCCACCACGCCGCCTACCAGCGCCCTGGACGGGGCCACCGAACTGAAGACTCTATCCCAACCGCTGGCCATGAGCGTCACGCAGACTCTGCCCGAAGGCATGAACTACTCGGTCAGTTGGGGCGGGAGCAAATCCACCAGCAACAGCACGTTCAACAATTACAACCCGGCGCTTTCCAGCAACCTGTCGATCGCGTTTTCGCAGCCCCTGATCCAGAACCGCGGAGCCTACGTCAACCGCCTGAACCTGATGTCCGCCCGGAGCCGCCTGAAAATCAGCGAATTCGGCCTGAAGGCACAATTGCTGAGTCTGGTTTCGGCCGCCGAGTCCGCCTACTGGGACGTGGTTTCGGCCCGCGAGAGCCTCAAGGTAGCCGAGGGAGCGCGCGACGTTTCGGCGGCATTCCTCACGCTTTCGCGGAAGCAATTGGAGTTGGGCGCTCTTTCGCCGCTGGATATTTATAATCCCGAGCAGCAGTTGGCCACCAACGAAGTCAGCGTCGCGCAGGCCCGGTTTACCCTGGTCCAGCGCGAAGACGCCCTACGCAAACAAATCAGCGCCGATCTCGACCCCGAGGTCCGCAAGCTGCCGCTGGTGCTCACCGATCTGGCGGACATGCCGCTGGAATCGATCAATTTCGATAAGGAACAGTCCGTCCAGTTGGCCCTGCAGAATCGCCCCGACCTCAGGCAGGCGGTGCAGACCCTGGATGTCGACGATCTCGGCATCCAGACGGCGCGGAATTCGCTGCTGCCCAACCTGGCATTGACCGGCAATTACACCCTCAACGGGCGTGGCGGCGTGTTCCTTACGCGTACCAATGTGTTCGACCCGAACGGAAATGCGTCTTCCGTGCTGACCTCGCTTCCCGGCGGACTGACGGATGCCGTGAATCAGATGTTCGGTTTTGGCTTCACCTCGTACCAGTTGGGGCTCCGCCTTACGCTGCCCATCAGGTCCCGTTCGGCTTCCGCCGATATGGCCGACGCGGTGGTGCGCAAGCGGCAGGACACCCTGGCACTGCGCACCACCCAGCAGGGTGTCCGGCTGGACATTCTGAATGGCATCACCAACGTGGAATCCAGCAAGGAATCGGTGAAGCTGGCCAAGATTGCCCAGGATTACGCCCAAAAGGCGCTCGATGCCGAGAACAAGAAGTATGAGTTGGGCACCGAGCTGTCGCAGAATGTGCTGCTGGCGCAGAACGCCCTGGCGCAGGCCGCATCCACCGTGGTCACCAACCAGATCGCATTGCGCAAGAACCTTCTGAACCTTTGGGTCAAGATCGGCACCCTGCTCGACGAGCGCGGCATCGTCATCCAGCCGTAAGCGGAGGCGCATGGCGGCCATGCCGCTCGATGCTGGGGATCAACCGGGCAAGGTTTCCAAAATCGAGGAACTTACCGCTGGGCTTCACCGCGACGAGTCTTGAGGCTGACTGTGACCGGTGTATTCGCCGGGAGAATCACTTCGTCTCCGCGCGCGATGAAGGTCGAGTATGCGCTGAACCCGGCGCCGGTGAAAGCCAAACCCGAGGCCAGTGTTCGCGAGGTTTGGGCCAGCACCGTGCCAATCAACCCGAGCCCCACTGCCCCCGATTCGGCGCGGCCGGCCGTGTCTCGATCGGGGACGCCCTGGGAATTAAAGTCCTGATGAAAGGAAAGGCCGGTGGCGGCCATCGCAATGGCTGGAAAAAGGAACCGGGTCTTCGGGCTCTTGACGCGCATGGCCCCTTCTGAGTCGAGCGCTACGTGGGCATCCAAGTCTGCCTCCACACCCTCCAGATAGCCTTGAATGCTCTGCGCGGCGCCCCCTGGCATCTCGAGTTGACGAAACACAAAAAGTACCTTCCCGTTGCGGTGAAACCGGCGCGCCGCTCGCGCGTCCACGATTTCCCCGCGGAGGCGTGCCCCCTCCGGAATCAGCAGACCATCATCGGTCGAGAACAGGGGGCGGGTGACCTCCGCTTCCACCAGCTCTCCTCTTCGGGCCGTCCGGGAATTGACCGGATGGAGCAGGCGCGCGTGGACTTCCCGATCCTCGGGTCGGGCCCCGGCAGGTTGATCGCTTCGCGCTTCGGCGCGGCCTGGCGCCGGTCCCGTCAGGGGCTCCTGCAATACGCTGCTGAAGAGCGTCCCTGCCGCCCAGGCTTGCCGGTGATACGGAAGCATGGCGAGCAGAGCGGATTTCAGACGGCTCACAATGCCCGGCGTCTGGAAGGCGCGAATCGCCGCCCTGTCCATTTCCTGGACCCCGTCTCGAGCTCGTCGCAAAGCGGACTTCGGACCATCCTGATGCTTCCGTGGCGACGCGATCCGCATCGTGTGCGCGGTTCCGCGCGACGGAGCCGTTTGAAGAGAAAGCCGCGAACCGTCGCTCAGCACCAGGGCATCGAACTGCGCCCGCACTTCCCGCGCCGGCGTGAAGTTGCCGGACAGGATCGCTTTGAAGCGCCGGCCGGCTGGAACTCCGCCGATCTCGGCGATATGCCCTTCTATCAGGCTTCCGGCTGGAAGGAGAACCCGATCGAAAACGTAAATCGGCTCCACCAGCCGTCCCTGGATCGGTTCGCCCACCCGCTTAATTGCGACACGGCGTTCCAGTGCCACACGAAGCGGAACGCCAGGCGGGACCGTCGTCCCCGGCTGAGCGTCTGGAGCCACGGGAGCCTGCTGCGCCGATGCCGCCATGGCAACTGTTAGTAAGAGGATGCATCCATTCATCGGTGATTTCTCCGAGTACGCCTGGCTTAGTTCACCTGGCCGGCGGACGCCGGGTCAATCGCCCGCTTCGCCACCGGTAGATTCCTGTTTCCGGGACTTCGAGGGCAATTGCCCCGCCTCCCGCGCTGCGCGCTACTTCAAAGACCGGCGGTAACGCGCCAGCAGGGCCTCGCGGTTGAGACGCAGGTCCAGCCCGGTAGTCGCGGCGGGATAGGGCTTATTGCCCTTCAAGCCCTTCCAGAGAATGTGATTGAAGTCCAGCGGATCGACGCGATCTTCGGCCTCGAAGTCCATTCCCTTCATGGCCCGCGCCCAGTACCTGGCGGTGTGCGCCGACTTTGGCATGGCCAGGCCGGGCGGCTTTGGAGGCAGGGGCAGTTTGGTGCTGTAGAGAATGGCCGCGGGCGCGGCGGTAAAGCTCCACGAGCTCGGCGTCGTATTGAAGATGTCGGCCATCGGTCTGGCGAGCGCGTCGTTCAGGTTCATCGGCGGCAGCCCCAGAACCTCTTCAATCGTGCGCACGTAATCGATGGTGTTGTACTGGGTGGAGACCAGCGCGTGTTGCTTCACGTAGGCGCCCGCCACGAATGCGGTGCTGCGGTGAGAATCCACGTGGTCGCCGCCATCCTGCGCGTCGTCCTCAACTACGAAAATCAGCGTGTTGTCCGCGTACACGCTGCCGGCGATCTTCTGAATTAGCAAGCCGACCGCATAATCGTTATCGGCCACCTGCGTTTCCGGAGTATTCACACCGTCTATGGCGGTGTCGTAGTTTCCGGTGTGATCGTGCATGAAGCGGACCAGGCTCAGCGAAGGCAGGCCGCTCTGGGCGTAATTGGTGTCGAACTCCCGCTCCCACTCCTTGAAGCGGTAGTAATCGGGCAACGTGTTGTCGAAGCCGCGGAAGAACGGATCGGTGTAGGGGGTGAGGGAAACACTCAGGGGGTAGGCCACGCGGGTGCCGGTAGAGAACGGGTATCGCAGCGGAGGAATGCTGTAGTTCTGCGTCGAATAGCGGGTTCCGTCCACGAAGAAACCGTAGTTGCGAACCGTCAGATTTGCCCGAAGCGCGGCGTCCCACAAGTAGCCGGTATTCACTTCGTTGTTTGGTCCATCCGGCGCACTCGTGTTGGTCTGGCCCGGTAACAGATCGGGATCGTTCGGGGTAAAGGGATTGGCCGCCCGGCGCCCGGCAAGAGTCGGAATCCCCACATTCACGTTGCGATTCGCACCGTCGCAATCCAGGCTGAGGCCCCGGTATGCATAGGCGACCGGGTATTGGCGCTGTACCACGTCCGGGGCCTGGGCCGAACAGGTCCACAGCCAGCCGTCATAGCTGACTTCGGCGGTGTCCAGGAAGTTGTCGAGCGTGACGAAAGTTCGCGCCAGCTTGTGCTGATTCGGCGTGTCGATCTCGCCAAACTCAGTCAAATCCGGGTCGCCATTGCCGATTTCCAGGTCACCCAGAATCTGGTCGTAAGTCCTGTTTTCCTTGACGATGAAGATCACGTGCTGGGTGCCCTGCCGTACCGCCTCCAGCACCGCGGCGTCACTGGCGCTCAGGGTGTTGGCGAACCGGTTGTTCGCCGCGACCTGCTGGGTGAGCGCCGCAAGTTGCGTGGAATCGGGGAGCGTGAAGCTCTGGAAGCCGGCTTTGGTCAACTGGGGATTGTACTGGTTTGCTTCCAGGCAGGTTGGCGACCCCACCGGCCCGTAGCCGCCATAGCACCAGCCGGGATTCGGGCCCGTCGGCGACTTGCCATTGACCACGTACAGCGTTGCGCCGTCACCGCTGAAGCTCACTGAGTTCGGGTACCAGCCGGTGGGAATAAGGCCAACGACCTGGTCGCCGCTATTGGCTCCGCCCAGCGCCACCACCGCGATGCAGTTCAGATTGCCATTGGTCACGTAGAGCCTCGTCTCGTCAGGCGAAAGCGTGACACTATTGGGATTCGCGCCCTTGTATCGCGCCAGCGCGGAAGGCACGGTGGAAGCGATGACCGGGATGGTCTCGATGATGGTGTCCTTCGTGGTGTCGATTACGTCAACCGTATCCGACTGGTCTTCGACCACATAGAGCAGCGACTGGGACGCGTTCAGCGTCATCTTGTTTGGTTGGCCCTTCACCTTGATCCGCGACGTTATCGACGGCCTGCCTCTCGGATTGGCCAGTTCCGGCGGCCCGCTCAGCTTCACCACAACGATCTCGCGGTCGCGAATGCTGGACACATACGCCGTCGCGTTCGCTCCGTTTCCTTTCACAACCACCCAAAACGGGTATTCGCCGCCCGGGACACCCGCCTGCGACAGGTCGTTCTTGCCGGGGCGCAGATCGAGTTCCCGCCACAACGACCACTTCCCCAAGCCTCCGGTGAACACCGTGATCGAGTCGTTGTAATAATTCGCCACTACCATTGTCTGGCCATCATTCGAGACCGCCACGCCGGCGGCGCAAGGGTACACCCCAACCCGGTCGTTGATCGGAGTTTCCGGGGCGTCGGGCGGCACCGCAAGGCCCAAGCCCTGTTTGTTGTGGCCCAAGGGAAGCGCGGTGGGGTTGCCCCCCCAGGTTCCGTCTGCGCCACGGGTAACGACCAGGATAAAGTCGCCGGGGCCACCGGACACGTAGAAGGCCGCGCCGGATGGATCGAAGGCAATCCCGTTGTAGGTGGACGGAATCTGCAATACCTGTCTCTTTGCCGCCTTAGGCGTCGAGATGTCATAGATGAACACGTATTCATTCGAGGCATTAGCGATCCAGGTTGCCGTCGGCGGTATGGGCACCAGGTAAGTGTTGGAGACACGGTTGTACCCGCTGGTCAGTATCAGCAGGGTTCTGTGATCCGGACTCACCACGGTGGTGACCGCGTGACTGGCCAGCCAGCTTGGCCCGGCCGGGAAAGCTGGATCGTAGGGCAGTTCGGGGTTCAGCGGTTCGAACCGGGAACCCTGGGGCGCCAGCGGAGTAATCTGCTGGCCCATATTGGGCAGTGCCTGGGGCTGCTGCGCGCAGGCCGGCACGCTCGAAATGATCAACGCAAGCGCCAAGCCAAGCGCGGGAATCGGGAAGGACGCGTCAACTACTCTTTTCATGGGGGAACGTTCCTTTGGGGCAGGGGGTGCACGCCGAAATCGATGCCCATTGCTTTTGTCGGCTGAGACAGGACTTTCTCTATGAATTATTTCTGGGCACTCCCCCTTCTCCCTTGGTTCTCATCTCCCAATGAAAGACCTGTCTGTGCAATGGTTTGAGGGGTGGCTGGGGAGGGCAATCTCCCGGCAAGTTTCCCGGCGAGCGTGCGTTTCACCGCCGATGAAGCCCAACGGCGCACACTTCGCCTGCCTCGTTTTCGGCACGGATCGTCCCACAAGCGGACACCCCGAATTCCCTCCTATCCTTGTGTCCGCCTGAAACGTCATATGTTACGCTAAACGGCGATTGGCAGGCGCCGTGCCCTTGAGGCACGGGAACCCAAATGGACATTCAACGCAAAGACGCCGGCAAGAAGCGGCTGATCCGCCGCATCGTGATTGGCGTGCTCCTGGTAGCGGCCGTGGCCGGCATCAGCGTGGTGGTGGGCCGGCTGAAGCCGGCAGCGCCCTCGGTGGATCTCTCCGTGGTGTGGAAGGATACGGTGAAGCGCGGCCCCATGACCCGCGAAGTCCGCGGCCTGGGAACGCTGGTGCCCGAGGAGACCATGCTGATTCCAGCCACCACCGAAGGCCGGGTGCAGCGCATCCTCATCAAGCCCGGCACGCCGGTGAGAGCCAATTCGGTGGTCATGATTCTGACCAGCCAGGAACTCGAAACCGACCTGCTCAACTCCGAATACGCCATGAAGGCCGCCGAAGCCGACTATTCCAACCTGAAGGTCACGCTGGAGAAGCTGAACCTGGACATGCAGTCCACCGTGGCACAGGTGGATGCCGACTACAACACCGCCAAACTGCAAGGCGACCGCGACGCCGCGCTGGCCAAGGAAGGACTCTTCAGCGAGGTGGATGCCAAAATCTCCGCCGTAAGGGCCGTTCAACTGGGCAGCCGCCTGCAACTCGAGCAGAAACGAATCTCCATCAACTCCTCCGCCGAAGAAGCCCAACTGGCGGCCGCCAAAGTCAAGGTGGACCAGTTGCGCGGACAGTTCAACCTGAAAAAAAGCCAGGTGGATCAACTCAACGTCCGCGCCGGGTTCGATGGCGTGTTGCAGCAGCTTCCCACGCCCGTCGAGGTGGGCCAGAAAGTGGCCGCCGGCACCCCGCTGGGCAAGGTGGCCCAGGCCTCCAAGCTAAAAGCGGAGCTGAAAATCGCCGAAACACAAGTAAAAGACGTCGTAATAGGTCAACACGCAGACATCGACACGCGTAATGGTCATATCGAGGGCCGCGTATCGCGTATCGATCCATCCATCCTCAACGGGACGGTGACCGTGGACGTCGCCCTGATCATGGGTAAGGACGCGCCGCCGCCCGGCGTGTTGCGCCCCGATCTGAGCGTGGATGGCACCATCGAACTGGAGCGGCTCAGCGACGTGGTATTCGTGGGAAGGCCGGTCTTCGGGCAGCAGGAGAGCACAGTGCAGCTCTTCAAACTGGAGCCGGACGGCAAGTACGCCAACAAGGTCAAGGTGCTGTTAGGGCGCAGTTCGGTGAATACCATCGAAATCAAGGACGGACTCAAGGTGGGAGACCAGGTGATACTCTCGGATATGTCGGCCTATGACAGCTACGACCGGATTAAGTTGAACTAATGTTTCCCGACTTTCGTAAAAAGGGGTAAATGATCATGGATAACGGCTCGCAACCGCTGATTCGACTGGACGCCGTGAGCAAGGTCTTCGTCACCGACGAAGTGGAAACTCACGCCCTGCAGAGTGTTCACTTCGACGTGAAGAAAGGGGAGTACCTGTCGATTTCGGGTCCTTCCGGCTGCGGAAAGTCGACTCTGCTCGCCATCCTCGGGCTGCTCGATACGCCGACGGACGGCACTTACTATCTGAACGGGAAGCCGGTCACCGGCCTGAAGCTGAGCGAGCGGGCGCGCATCCGCAACCGCGAAATCGGCTTCATCTTCCAGGCCTTCAACCTGATCGGCGATCTTACCGTGTATGAGAACGTGGAACTGCCGCTGACTTATCGCGGCATGCCGGGCGCGGAGCGCAAGCGGCGCGTTCAGGAGGCCCTGGAGCGTGTCGGGATGTCCCACCGCATGAAGCACTACCCGTCGCAGCTTTCCGGCGGCCAGCAGCAGCGCGTGGCCGTGGCTCGCGCCTTGAGCGGCGATCCGCTCATCCTGCTCGCCGACGAGCCCACCGGCAACCTGGATTCCGCCAACGGCGAGGCCGTGATGAGCCTGCTGCGCGAGTTGCATGCCGCCGGGTCCACTATCTGTATGGTTACGCACGATCCGCGGTACGCCGAGTTCGCCGACCGCACGGTGCGGCTGTTCGATGGCCGGATCGTGGAAGAAAACGTCGAAACGGCCAAGAACTGACTGTGCCGCCTCGTAACTTCGCGGGTGCGCGACATAAAAGTGAGGCGATTCGCCCAAATGCCCGCCAATCGCAAGAATCCTGGCGTACACGATACTGCCAGACAGAGCCGCGACCGTAAGGGAGCGTTGGCTAACTCCGTGCCAAGCATGCGCTCCCTCACGGTCGCGGCTCGGATTGGGGCTTCTCGGCCGTCCACTGTTATGTCGCGCACCCTAACTTCGCGTGGTCCTAGCATTGCCAGTACGCTTTCTGCTAATCTGACAGGCCAATGCACTTTTCCTGGCTGGACCTGCGTTACGGGGCGCGGCTGTTGGCGAAGGCCCCGGCGTTCACGGCCGTCGCCCTGCTGACCCTGGCGCTTGGCATGGGCGCGGCTACCGCCATTTTCAGCGTCGTGGATACGGTCCTGCTCAAGCCATTGCCGTTTCCTCACGCGGAGCGTCTGCTGGTGATTTGGGAGAAGAACCCCGCGCAAAACCGCTATCGGGCTTTCGCCGCGCCGGCCAATTTCCTGGCGTGGCAAATCGAGAGCCGCGCCGTGGAGCGGATGGCGGCGCTGCAGGAGGCGCGCCTCAACCTCACCGGCGGCCCCAACGGACACATCGATCCCGAGGAACTCAAGGTGGAGCGCGTTTCCGCCAGCCTGTTCCCGCTGCTTGGCGTGGAGGCCAGGGTGGGGCGCTGCTTCCGCCCCGAGGAAGACCAGCCTGGCCGGGCCAACTTCGCCCTGCTCAGCTACTCCCTGTGGCAACGCCGTTTCGCCGGCGACCCCGGCATCGCCGGTAAGACCATCCGCTTGCGCGACCAGCCCTACACGGTAGTCGGGGTCTTGCCGCCGGCTTTCGCCGTGCTCGAGTCCGCGGTCGACGTGTTCCTTCCCCTGGGCCTGAATCCGAGCGATACGCGCACCGCCGGCAACCGCTACCTGACGGTGATTGCCCGCCGCCGGGGCACTCTGGATCAGGTGCGGGCCGAACTCGATTCAGTGGGCGCGCGGGTGGAACAGGCGCATCCGGCGCTCGACCAGGGCTGGCGCCCGTCGGTATTCGAATTGGACGACGAGTTGGTGGGAGGCGTGCGGCGGTCGCTTTGGGTGCTAATGGCGGCCGTCGGCTGCCTTCTGCTGATGGCGTGCGTGAATGTGGCCAACCTGCTGCTGGCGCGCGGCGCCACGCGGCGCAAAGAGATCGCCCTCCGTACCGCGCTCGGCGCCGGCCGCGCGCGCCTCTTCATCCAGTTGCTGTCGGAAAGCGTCCTGCTGTCCCTGGGAGGCGGCGCTCTGGGCTTGTTGCTGGCCTCCGGCGCCATCCGGCTGCTGGCTCACGCCGGGCCGTCCAGCGTGCCGCGCTTGGCCCTGGCGGCCCTCGATCTCCGGCTGTTCGGAGTCGCGCTCGCGGTTTCGTTGGCCACCGGAATACTGTTCGGCCTGCCGCCGGCCATGCAGGGGACGGCAGGCAGCTTGAGCCTCGCCCTGAATGAAGGCGGCCGCGGCGGCACCGCCGGACGCGCCGGACGCCGCATCCGCAACGCTCTCGCCATCACCGAGGTGGCGCTGGCCGTGGTGGTGCTGATCGGCGCCGGCCTGCTGATCCGGAGCTTCATCCGGCTGCGCAGCGTCGATCCCGGCTTTCAGCCGGCCGGCCTGCTGACCGTCCGCGTGCCCCTGGGCGGTGGGCGGAATGCCGCGCCCGACCGCCGCATCGCGTTCTTCCGCCAAGTGTCGGACCGCATCGCCATCCTGCCCGGTGTGCGGACCGTGGGCGCGGTCAACGCCCTGCCTCTAACCGGCCTGGGATTGGGCACCACGTTCATTGTGGACGGGCGCCCCGCTCCCAGCACGGAGCAGCGCCCCGTCGGGCTCTTGCGCTCCGCCACACCCGCATACTTCGGCGCCGTGGGCATTCCACTGATGGCGGGGCGCGCCCTGGCCGATTCCGATACCGCCCAGGCGCCCCCGGTGATCCTGGTCAACCAGACCCTGGCGCGCCGCTTCTGGCCGGGCGCCAACGCCATCGGTGGGCGCATCGCCATCGATCAGTTTGCCGGGCGCGCGGCGGAAATCGTGGGTGTGGTGGGCGACGTCAAGCCCGACCGCATCGAGGGCGAGGACTGGCCCACCATCTATCAGCCCTACCCCCAGGCGCCGTCCATGGCGATGACTCTGGCCGTGCGCACCCAGGGACCGCCGCTCGCTCTGGCCTCGGCCGTCACCCGCGAGATCCATCGGCTCGATCCCGATCAACCCGTCGCCGATGTCCGCCCCATGGAAGAAGTCGTCGACCTGGCCGCCGCCGGGGCGCGCTTCAACACCGTGCTGCTGGGGAGCTTCGCCGGCGCGGCGTTTCTGCTGGCCGCCGTGGGCATCTACGGCGTGATCTCCTACGACGTCAGCCAGCGCACCGGCGAGATCGGCATCCGTATGGCGCTCGGCGCCCAACCGGCGGATGTGCGCCGCTTGATTATGGGACAAGGCGCGCGCCTGGCCGTCTATGGCATTGTGGCGGGCCTCGTGGGCGCCGGTCTGTTGACCCGCTTCATGCGCACCATGCTGTTCGGCGTCCATCCGGCCGAC
>Ga0182021_10004256_pt1 | contig 16803 bp, 18 predicted proteins | sample 612E3MmetaG_FD_120493 | JGI IMG/M metagenome (GOLD analysis project Ga0182021, IMG submission 120493) | Permafrost microbial communities from Stordalen Mire, Sweden - 612E3M metaG (Illumina Assembly) | ecosystem: Environmental > Terrestrial > Soil > Wetlands > Permafrost | place: Sweden...
CACTACTCTGCATAGGTCCCATGTTGAACTGTGTGGAACAAACCATCTCCCCACACACAAAATACAACAGGAAAACAACCTAAACACAACAGGAAAACAACCTAAACCAAGAAAACAAACGTTTCCAAAGTCACAAGTGTGGTGTGCAATTTTAGGACGCCACACCCACACAAAGAGAAAAAAGAAATAATAGGTTAAAAAATAAACGCTCCAATGGCGTCAAGTAAAGGCTCAAGAATGAACTGGGTCAGCTGCTAACAAAAGAGGCACTATTTGAAGGCGCAATCACCGACAAAGACCAAACACACCTTAAAAGTCACCAGCTCTTAGTAGCACTTTTCCACTTAGAAAAAGAGATTCAAAAACTAGGCTTTCGTGTGCTATTCTGGTTAAGTCTATTCTGTGTCTTCAAGTTTAACCCAGATTTTTCCGGCCTCAACTTTCCAGTCAAACTTTGTTAACTTCATCAATGGTTCCTCTTCGTACTCTCCAGTTTCCAAGTTAAAGCGCCAATCGTGGCAGGGGCAAACAATCACCAAGCCATCCAACGTTCCGCCGGAGAAACCGCAACCCTGATGGGGGCAACGGTTATCTATGGCGAAGATTTTGCCATGCTGTTTAATGAGTAAAACTGGTGTGCCTTCTATGGATAATCGTTTCATTTTGCCATCTTGAAGCTCTTTTTCATCTAAAACGGCTACATACTCCTCTGTATTTTCCATCTCTAGCTTCTCCACAATTCAGTTAATCTCGTAAACAGACATTTAGAATTTGCTCCAACCTTCTTGAACGCTTAATTTCTTGTCAACCTCTAAGAAGGGGCTATTGGCGTTTTTCCCAGTCAAAAAATATGTGAATTATTTGCCGCGGAACTTCAAAAACCAAACAACACCACCAACCGCCGACACTGCAACCAAACCGATGATTATGTAAAGCGAATATTTCACGTAGATGGGCGGTTCATTTACTGTTACGGTTAAGGGTTCGCTGTCACATCTCCAGGAACTTTGCGTTTCAAGAACGGTTGCGCTGACAGACCAAACGCCCGAAGAATCTGGCTTAAAGTTTGCTGTAAAATTGCCGTTCTGGGTCACTGTGGCATTTATTATTTGGGTTGAGTTGCTTGTGGAAAACTGCACCTTGACTTTTGAGTTGTTGCCGTTGGGTGTTATGTTTCCTGTTATGGTGATGTTTTCGCCCAGTCGAATGGGGTCTTTAGCAACGTTGATGTTTAACGTTGGCTGCGCCTTCACAGTGTAGTTGCCTGTTGCAGTCATATTATTGTTTAAAACGTCACAAGCATCTATTCTGTATTGCACCAGTGAACCCGCCGTTTGTCCTGGAAGAGTGGCGTTGCATGTTTGGTTGCTAATTGCCATGTTAACGCTGGTGCTGCTGTTCCAGTTGTCGGAGGTGTATGATAGTTGAGCTCTTTGTAAGCTTGCATTATTGGATATGTAAGAGATTTTTGCTGGGGTGTCGGGGTAAACTCTTGTTGGAGTAACTAGCGGCGTCATGGATGTGTTTCCAAACTGGGTTTTAAGCATGAACTGGATGGTCCCGCTGCCTACTTCGCCGATGAGAACTAAATGATAGAGGTTTGCGACGCCTGTGTTGGGTGACGTATCGTTTAGAAACATGGATTCTCCCATGTATTCGCAGCTTGCGTATGCGACGCCTCGGTACCCGTTGCTTTCAAAGTTGTAACCGCCCACCGAACCCGTTAGGTTACCGTATAATCCAGATTCCAGTGGCAGTGGAAAAGAGTTTAAAGTGGATGATTTAGCATTGTTCATCAGGTAAAGCCTTGCTTCATACATATCCAGCGTTTGAGGAACATTAACGTACAACTCAACTCTGGATGCATTAGTAGCGAATTCATAGGCCCAGTTTGTGTAGAAATTTGAGTCAGTGCCGCTGGCTCCTTCCATAGGCGTTGTGTACCATTGGTCAGTTTCAAGATTTTCAATAATCATTAATGTTGCTTGCTGAGCACTTTCGCTGTCGTTTGGGTTATTTACGATGACAAAAGAGTAGTTTCCCGTTTGGGTGGGCGTAAAAAGCGCGTCGTCTACGGTTGTGCCTAAATGTTCTGGGAGCCCTGCTGCTTCGGTGTGTGTGCTCTCCAAGTTTCCAGATGGATCAAAAACGTAGATGTCGTAGTCTGTTTTAGCTTGGGCAGATGTGTTTATGTAGGCTCCATAAAAGTAAACGTGATAGTTGTGGTTTGCTTTTAGGGGGCAGATGATTGTCCAGTTTGTGCCGATCTGTATTTGGGAATTGTTTATCATAACGGGGAAGATGGGTTTTTCAACGTAGGTGTAGTTTCCAGAGGCTGAGTTGACGTAGGTGTGAACGTAATCCGTGTATTCTGAGGTAGTGGTTAACTGTAGAACTGAAGCTTGTGCCAGAAATATGGGGCTGAGCGCTATAACTATGATTGTAATCAACGATAGAATTTTTGTTTGAGGGAGGTTTTTTGGGTGCATAGATTGCTCAGCTTGCAGGTGAAATGAACTAAGTGAGGCGTGCTAAACAATAATGGTTATGAAGCCTGAATCTATATTTTCACGAAGTAATTGACCGCCCCCGCTGCTTTGGGGTTTTTTGTGGAAACTTTAGCAACTTTAACCATTTTCATTTTGGGTGATTTGGTGATTTTGGTCCCTTATTTTTGATTTAGATTGGTGAAGTGGCTTTGTCTTATGTATTTGTAAGCAGAAGAGAGTGTATTGAATCGTGCTACGGAATACATTAATAAGGAATTGTCCGTCTTAGTTGCTACAGGTGAAATAAGCAAATGAACCGCCTATTAAAAAACCGTCTCGCACTAAGCACAGTTATCACAACACTCATCATCCTAGTCGTATCCATCTTGCTCGCAAGCGTCCTAACATACTTCGCAATTAATGTAGTCAGCACAAGAGTCCAAGAAGAAAGTTTACACGTATCAAAGCAGCACATATGGGTCGACGCCAACGACGCAGCAACTGAAGCAGCCATCATGGTGACCAACAACGGAGGACGCGACGTAGTCATCAGCAAAGTCTCCGTTCGAGGGCAAACATCCGATTGGGCCAATGTATTCTATGCAGTCGCAGCAAAGGGTGAAAATTTAACCCCTGATTTAACATACGTAACAACTCCAGTGGCAGCCGGAAATAACCTTGGATTAAACGCTACAGCAGTAAAAGCAACCACCGATCTAATCTTACCTTCAGGCTCGACCATGGTCTTATACATAAATAATCCCGACAGCATCGGCTTAACAGATATTGGCTTAACCGTAAGCATAGGCATCTACAGCGCCCAAGCAGTGTATTACAGCGAGACGAACATCCAAGCAGCACCAGCGGCTTAAACTAAACTTTAAGTTGCAAATTTTTTTATTTTTTCCATTCCTTGAAGAGTGTAATTTTTTCTACGCACAAGGTTACTTATCCGAAAATCGTGTAATTGCTCTTTCAAGGAGTTAAAAATTAAATGAAAAACATATTGAGAAATCGTTTGGCTCTAAGCACAGTCGTAACCACATTGATCATCCTCGTCGTTTCAGTATTGCTCGCAGGCGTCGTTACATACTTTGCAATCAACGTTACCAGTACCCGAGTGCAAGAGGAAGCTCTAACGCTTTCTTATCAGCACATTTGGGTTGACAACAGCGGTAATGCAGTTGGTGCAATCATGATAACTAACACCGGTGGACGAGACGTAGTCATAAGCAAAATCGCAGTTCGTGGACAAGATTGTACCACAATGTTCGCTGACAAAGCACAAAACGCAACCGCTGACATAGCATACGCAGCATCTCCCGCAAGCCCATATGTAGCCGTCACAGGTAACATAGTGTTAGCATCAGGTCACACCGTAGGCGTAATGATGACTTCACCAGACAGCGTCGGTCTCAACGACATCGGCTTAACAGTTGCCTTCACCGTGTTCACATCACAAGCGATGTACTACAAAGAGACAAACGTCCAAGCAGCACCTTCCTAAACATAGGTTAAAAAGAAATTAACCTATAACCCCCCACTATCTTTCCTCTTTTTAAAAAAATTTTTTAAATAACTACTTTTTCGAGGTAACTTGCGTTTTAGGCCGAGTTTTTGAAAAACAATCTGTCTATTATTTTACGCACAAACAGCTTAATCCATTTTTCCCCATGCTCTACAAAATAAGAGCTTATGTGTGAGAGGATAGCATGAAGGTAAGTTTACGCTATATCAAAAAATTTTTCCGCAACAGATATGCCATGGCCTTACCTGTAACTTTTCTAATTCTGTTTGTTTCTACCCTCTGCATCGTCTCATTTACCTATTATTTTTCAGTTGAAAAAATTAATTCACAGGGGCAAACCCTCAAAGTTTCCACATCTAAAGAAACTCTCATTTCGCTGAATGATGAAATTATTTCGACTTTGGGGCAGCCTGGCTCCTCAACCACGTTTGATTTGAGCGATTCAGGCGGATTACTAAAAATCGAACCCAACAGCAACGTTCTAACTCTTAGTATCAACGGTAACTCAGAGGTTCAAGAAACCATCTTTAACACTTCAATCGGCAAAATAACTTATCAACTCCCCTACTCAAGTACCTCAGAAACAGGATTGTACCTCGCAGGTGACAGTCGAACAATAACCAACCAAAGCGGCTCCTCAACAAGCCAACTTTGCATAGCACTGGGTGCTGAACACCCAGAAATACAGCTGCAATACCGACCAACAGTGACATATGCAGTTGCGGGCGAAGAAGGCGGCAAAGCAGTCAACAACATACGTATCTACATCGTTAATCTCAACTCTTCGATCGAGATTGCGTTGCAGGGTGAGCTTCCTCTTCAAATCTCCTGCACAAGTACGCAGCTTGAATCGAATAACTACGAAGTTTCCTCAGACGTAGGAAACTTGGCGTTAACTTCAATCTTGAACGGAGTAAATGGCAGTGTTTCAGTTCCAATTTCAAACACAAGCGAAGGCGCCATTATCCATATAGAAACAGTCGTTTCTAACGTTTCATTACAGAGGTGGATCCGCTAAGTGCCATCGATAATTCCTGGTTATGTGTACTCGATTTTTGCCGCTCTCATAGTCGGCGCAATCATAGTTTATGCTTGCAGCATCGCCACTTTAAACGTTAAAAACCAAGCAAGTACCCAGCAGCTCAAGAACATTGATGAGTACGTGGCAACCCAAAGCCTAACACTGCTTTCACACACCACCGTAGACAACCAGAATACAACCCAGTTTCTTGATATTCCATCCTCGATTGGAAACCAACGGTTCTGGATATCCATAAACAACGACTCCTCAGGTGCATGGGTTGAATCAGGATTTGGAACAACCGTGTGTTCAAGTAACTTTCAGATGAGTATACCTGCCAACGTTGCTGTGTCAGGCTTATTTATCAGTGGTTCAGGTAGGGCAAAACTGCAATGCGCATTCGAAAACCAAATTGCAACTTTAACATTAACCAGCGAGTGATAAGATGAAGTTAGGGAAAAAGCACAAAGAAGAAATCAAAGAAAAACAGGAAACTCCTGATGAAGAAATAATAGCTTACCTGGGAATTCAAGGCTATCAAGTACCAGAAGGTTTCACGCAGATTGAAAGTTACCCTCTCAATCCGCCTTTCTCCTATGCTTGGATATTCCAGGATGAGTCCGAAGGAAGTTACTTTTACGTCGTTGACGACTTACCCATGTCGCGGAAGGAGCGAGAAGCCTACAAACGCTTGAAGAACATCCTTGAATACGAATTAAAAGCTCCACGAATAGATGAAACACTTGTTGATTCGTTCCGTCGACAGCTCCCAGTTATACTTGAAAATCACAAGGGAGCTTTCGGCGACACCAACCAAGTTGGCTTAAGAAAAATCGTATATTACCTCGAAAAAGATTTGATTGGATATGGAAAAATCGATGGGCTCATCAGCGACCAATACATAGAAGACATAAGTTGCTTGGGTATAAACAAACCCGTCTACATTTATCACAGAAAATACGCAAGTACACGCACCAACATAATTTTTAGCGATGAAGAAGAACTTGACGATTTCATAACTCGCGTGGTGCACAGGCAAGGAAAGCACGTCAGTATCGCTCATCCCATTGTAGACTTAACATTGCCTGGAAAACATAGGCTCGCAGTATCTTTTGGGAAAGAAACCACTCCCGCAGGGACAAGCTTCACCATAAGAAAATTCCGCGATGACCCTCTCACAATTGTGGATTTGATAATGAACGAAACCATCGATGAATCGATCGCTGCTTACCTTTGGATGCTGATGGAGAACAAAATGTCCGTTATGGTTGTGGGACCGACAGGCGCAGGAAAAACAACAGCGTTAAACGCCATTGCATGTTTGGTGCGTCCTGATTTTAAGATGATTTCTGTGGAGGAAGTGCAGGAAATCAACTTGCCACAGGAAAACTGGGTCTCAACGATTGCGCGTACAGGTTTTGGTGGAGACAGCGATGGCGAAGTCACCCTCTACGACTTAATCAAGTCAGCTGTCCGGCATAGACCTGCATTGATTCTTGTAGGCGAAATCAGGGGTGAAGAGGCATACGTGTTATTCCAAGCGCTAGCTACAGGTCACGGCGGCTTATGCACTATGCACGCTGACGACGTAGAAACTGTGATTAAACGTTTAACCCAGCCGCCCATGAACATTCCTCAGAACATTCTGTCCCTGATGAACTGCGTTATAGTAGTCAAACAAGTTAACACTGCAAGCATAAACCTTCTGGAACGAAAAAAATCCATGCGAAAATTCGTTAAAGTCTCAGAAATCGACAGCAACGGCACCCCACATGAAGTATTCAACTGGAACCTATCCTCCGACACCTTCCACCAGGACCTGGAAAAAAGCTACCTCCTCAACAAAATCGCCCAAAACCTAGATGCCCCCTTAAGCGTTGTCCAGCAAGAGTTTGAACGCCGAAAACAAATCCTTCTAAAGATGGTTGAACAAAACCTACGCGATTTCCGAAGCGTCCACAAAGCACTAAACAGCTCACTTAACTTGCAAGCTTTAGCAGCAGCAAACGAAAAATCAAAGGTGCAATAAAAATGAAGGCACCTGGCGGTTTTCTCGGCAAAATCTTCGGTTTCCTAAACAAGGCAACGAGCGACGAACGAGAGAAAACTGAGCAGGAACTGCCCTTCGCAGTGATGATTTTTACTCTCATGGCAGCAAGCGGAATCTCCCCTTATGAAAGCTGGAAAAAAATGCGGCGACTCAGTTTTCTTCCAACTTTCAAAAAAGAAGCAGACGAGGTTGTTCGTCAAGTAGAGGTATTGGGCAAAGATCCATTAACCGTAATGCAACAACGTGGGGAACAAACTCAATCAAAACTCTATCGAAATTTCCTCGGAGGCTTTGTCTCCTCAATTAGGAGCGGCGGAAAACTGCCGGATTACATGAAAAGCCAGCTTAAATCGATTTTCGAACTCAGATACATTAACTTGAACCGCTCCATCGAAAGGATAGCTGCATTAGTTGAAGCTTACTCAGTCATGTTAATCGTCGTTTTATGCACATACATTCTCTTCGTTGTTTTCTCCTCATCCAGCGTTATGGATTTGATTTCAAGCAGTTCAATCTCGATTTCCCCAGTCATATCTTACCTGATAGCATTCGTAGCCATGCCAGTTATGTCGGGAATTTTCATATTAATGGCGCATAACATGCAGAGAAGCGCATTCCCTGACCTCAAAGACCTATACAAAAAAGCGTTAATCTTCATAATTCCAGTATTCGCAGTCATAGGCGTTTTCGGACTAATCGGTACCGATTTCATCAAACCTGTTGGACTACCAGAAATCGCAACTATCGCATTAGTCGCTGCCTCTCTGCCGCTTGCCTACCAATACTACCGCATATCAAAAATAAACTACAACGCCGAAGAATCTATTCCCAGCTTCATCCGAGACATTACAGAATCCCAGAAAACCGGTCTTTCACCAGAAAAAAGCATAGTGCAAGCAACAAAACGCAAAGATTACGGTCCGTTCTCCAAATTTCTGGATTTAATTCGTAGCCAGATAGAATGGGGCATACCTCTAAGACGAACCTTCGATAACATGCGCAAAGAAATACGCAGCTGGTTTGTCATCGTAAACTTTGCCATGATGGTGGAAACAATTGAGGTCGGCGGCAACTCAATTCAATCATTGGAAATTCTCTCGGAGTACAGCGAGAAAGAAAGAGAGATGCAGGTTAACCGTCGTGCTCTTTTAAAGCCGTACATTCTATTGGCTTTCATGTGGAGTGCCTTAATCGCTGTTACAACAACTATTGTGGCTCTGACTACATCAATGATGACAGGCGTTGTCAGTTCAGACCTTTCTTCAGTTGCCCAGCTTGCAATGCAAGGGCAACTCAACGTTTTCTCCGTAGGCATAATTATTCAATGCTGGATTTCCGGGTTCTTCATTGGAAAAATCAGCGAAGGAAATTTCGGCGCCGGATTCAAACATTCAGCTTTGCTAGCAGCAACCGCGTACCTATCTTTGGTTGTATCTCAAATCTTGCTTTCAGGTATCTTCTCAATGAGTTCAATAAAACCGATGACTTAAGGAGAACAAAAGTTGCCGACGAGCTCTTTTGATACCTTCTTCGCGTGCACAATTATTGTAGCTGTGGCGCTGATAAGTATGGCTTTTTTGAGCTCAACGATTCAAACCAGAATAGCCAGCACCCAAGACATAAACAAAGACAGTTACCTAAAAGCCATAGCTGACCACATCTTAACAAACCCGGGGTCACCCGCAGATTGGGGAACCAAAAATGCCTCGCCCGTTGACTTCGGTTTAGCCAAAAGCAACTCCAATAATGCGTACGAATTAGACATAGACAAAATCTCTAGATTAAACAGCCTCAACAATTTTTCGATATCTTATCCTGAGCTATCAAACGCTGCAAAACTAGACATAGCGTTAGGCATTAAGGTCTCTCAACTCATGACAGTAAATGTGTTGCAATCGAGTAACTCTACAACTGGAAGCAACACCATTTTCACGTTCCAAGTTTCAACGAACATCGACTCAAAGCCGACGAGTGCAAACTTACACTGCTATGTTGCCGCAGACGCCTATCTAACTGCGATTAACGCCTCAATTCCCGACACCGGTGTAGGCCAAGTAACCCTCCAAATTCCAACAGCAGAAACCGACAACGCTCTACTCGTTACCTTTGCTCGATCGTCAATTGATGACCGAATAACCTCTTACGCAATCTACAATTTCGCCGACTCAGCACAGGAGTCGACCCCCAGTAGCACAGAGTTGGATTTAAGCCCACTTGATTACACCTTAAGCCTCAACGATAGCATGCCAAATTTAACAATTCAAAATGGCTATGTTTTCTCCTACTCCTACCCTCAGCCCCTTCCATCTATTGGGGGTTCACCCTTAGTCATTCCAAAGTTGATCGATCAAAGCCCCATGGTTTTGCTTGTCTGCGGGTTCAATGGCACCAGCCATTTTCAAGAATGGACTGCTTACCCGCAGGTCCCTCTGAAAATTGGCGCAACCTTTGAGGGTTCAGAACAGAACATCTTCAGTTACGTAGTCACAATCAACAGTGTCCTTTACAGGCTTGATTTAAGTTTAGGAGATCTTCCACGATGAGGCTGATTAGCAACAAGAAGGGACAAGTGAGGGTTATAGAGGCGTTTTTTGCTTCCATGTTAATACTATCCTGTTTAGCTCTCATTCCAGCGCAGGCAACGCCAAAAAACTCACAGGTTAACCTTGCTTGGAAAGCCCAGAATGTACTGTTAACCCTGGACAGCGAGGGACAACTGGCGAGTTTAATCGACAATCGCGACTGGACAAAACTTGGCGCATCCATCGAATCTGCCCTGGCGTTGACAACATGGTTCAATTTAACGGTCTACGATAAGAACCAAAACGTTCTAAATGATTATCCGATTTCCAACGGCGGCTCAGTCAGCGACAAAATCACATCAGTTGATTATGTTTGCGTCAGCCAAAACAGCACTTACTCAATTTACATTTTACAGTTGCAGTTGGCGGTGGCGAATTAGGCATGTGGAAACGCAGGTTTAAATCTGATTGTTCGGGCCAAGTGATAATCGTTACTGCTTTACTCGTGTCCGCTCTCCTTTTATCCACAGCGGTTTCCGTTATTGAAGTTGGAAAACAAGTACCAACGGTCGATGCAAGAACAAGCGACGTTTTCTCCGCTTACAAACAGTCAACGACAAGCACCCTGATTAGCGCTTTAGCAAACTTGACCGACGGCGGCAACTCAAACGTTTTAGCCGTTGACTTGAATGCCTTGAAAACTGTGATTCTCTCCAATTCATACCAAGCCCTGCTAACCATGGATTACAACACCCTGAACTCGAACGGTTACCAGAATGGACTGATGATTTCCTGTGGCGCCAACGGCTTTGGTATCTCAAGTGCTTGTGCCTCTTTTGTTTTTGCTTCATCTAGCCCTACCGCATCATCTAATTTGGAATACGCGTTAAACGTGACTTCAACGGTTAGATTCAGCGGAAACTGCCATCAAATTGACGACACTGCAAAACAAGTTAACCTAACATTCAACGTTCAAAATGAAGGTAAAAATGCTTTAGCCCAAAACTTTACACTTTCTTACGGGCATGGAACTGACTGGATACAAGTCGATTCGCCAAACACCACGGATTTTGGCAACGGAACATACACCGTAACCTTTAACGCTGAATCCCAAGTCAGCGATCCAATGGCTGTTTCGTTACTATGTCAGGACCTGCGAGGAATATCTGTAGGAGCAAACCTCACATGTACAAGCATATAACAAGCAATAGAGCGTCAAACAGGAGGACCGCGGAGTGAATCAATTTAAAACCGTGAAAATAATTGTGACGCTACTCGCAATCGTAATTATTTTAACCATAATTTTCAGTGCAGCTCAAACCCCCATCCCACTAAAAGTCAGTGACGGCACCGAAGTGAGCGTATTACCTGCCAACCTAATTTGGGACAAAACCTATGGCGGGCCATCTGACGACCGGGCATTCTTTGCTGTGCCTGCTGGAGACGGTTATTTGGTTGTCGGGTCATCAAGGTCGATTGTAGCAAATACGACTGTCGGCTGGGTTTTAAAGCTCGACGAAGGTGGCAATGAGATTTGGAACAAAACCTTCCTCGAAGGCTTTGGAATGGAACTCCGGTATGCTGTCAATTTAACCGACGGTTTCCTGCTTGTAGGAAACCAGTTCTTGGCGTCGGGCTACGTCAACGGCTATGTTGCAAAAATAGATGACGAAGGTATCTTGTTATGGCAGACTTTTTTGGGTGGGGGAAGCGTCAACAAACTCTTCTCAGGGATCGCCACATCAGACGGATTTGCAGTTTTCGGGTTAACCCAATCCAATGACAACAATCCATCGGCTGCTTGGGTCGTCAAATTAAACTGTGCTGGAACCGTTGTCTGGAACGAAACATATGGACAACCAAACGAAACCGCCCTAAGATCAGGAGTTTTAGCTCAAGACGGCGATTATGTTATAGCAGGATACACCGATTTACCTCGCGTTGACAACTATGACTTCTATCTTTTGAAAATTCACCCTGACGGCAGCTTAGTTTGGAATAAAACCTACGGTGGAGTACAGAGCGAAAAAGCATATTCGATGACTAAAGCTGCTGATGGATACGTTTTAGTTGGTGAAGTTGAGTCGCAAACCACGTCAACGGATGCTTGGGTTTTAAAAGTTGACGAGAACGGAAATGAAATTTGGGATAAAACTTTGGGCGGCAAAGAAACCGATTCCCCCGCATACGTTATTCAGTCAAGGGATGGAGGCTATTTGGTTGCAGGTTTCACTTTCTCTTTTGGAGCAGGAAATAGAGATTTTTGGCTTTTCAAAATAAGCAACCAAGGACAAGTCCTCTTTAGTTGTACTCAAGGCGACGAAGGTTACCAAGAAGCTTACTGCGTTATCGAAGCAAAGCACAACTCCTATGTTATGGTAGGCTGGACGGATCCGCTTGGTCAGCCTGCGTTAATCGGTAAAAAAATGTATGATTTCTACATAACAGAACTCACACCTCAGAACGGTGTGGGACCTTTGAGTCTACCTTTAACAGATTGTGCGGGAATCGTTATTTCAATTTTGGTTGTAATTTCGCTTTTGCTCCTTGAGCTTCGCTCAAAAGTGAAAAAATAGTTAAAAATTCAAAAAAAATTGTACATTATTGCACTATCTTCGAGAAAAGCATTTGCAAAGTGTTAACTAGTGCGCTGTAGTTCGTCCAGATTGCTGCTGTCCTATACTTCTTTTTTACTTCGTCTTTGCTGTCGTTGTCTTTTTCATGAAAAGCAATTAGCACTTCTTTGTTGTCTGAGATCATGAAGCAAGGCAAGTTTTGTTCGTCAGCTATTTTATGCGATTCACTAAGCCACTTCATTTGACCAATAAAATAAGCGCTCTTCGACGAATCATCAGTTACCAAAGTTACTTCAACTTTGTCAGCTTGACTTTTCAAGTTGTCAGAGAAGTCGTTGTAGAATAGTTCTGAGAGGTAGTCTGCTGAAGCGAATATGTGGAATTTTTCCTCGGTTTTTTCGAGTAGTTCGTTGGCTTTCATGAGTATTTGTTGTTCGCCCTCGAGCATTTGGAAGAGTTCTTTCTTGGCGGTTTCAACTTTTGGTTGAGGCATCGATTGCCAGAGTTCAACGAGGCTTGTTTTTTCTTGTTCTAAGAGTTTAATCTTGATTTTTTGAGCATCCACGAGCAAATCTATTGCTTTGTCCAGGGGGGCTGCTGTGAATTTTAGTGGTTTCTCGAAGATTGAGAAAACGATTCCTTTCTTTTCCAAATCGCGAAGGATTCGGTAGGTTTCTGTACGGTGAAGCGAGATTGCTTCTGCTATTTCTCCCGCTTTCTTTTCTCCTGCTCGTGCCAGGAACATGTAAACTCTGATTTCGTTCTTGAGTAATCCGAACCTTGCAAGGGTTTCTTCTATGGTTGAGAGTTGCTTGTTGTAATTTTGGTCTTTTTTAGCAACCTTCCATGCGTCAGTTTGTTTATCATAGATTTTCATCAGTTCGTCGTTTTCCAAAGTGAGTGCCATTTGGTTTCATCCTTTCCTGTATTTTGGGTATTGCTACCCAATTCTTACTAATTATATATAATATCGTTACGACTTGAGAATCTGAATTCAGAATTCATATTTGCTGAACTGCTTATTTTGATTCAAAATCAACATGGGTTATTCATAGTAAGCAACGGTTTTTGATTCTTTAATGGCGGCAAAAGGTAGTTTGAATTTTACGAGGCTCTAAGGGCATAGGCATACTTGCGATTTTCAAGCGCATTAACATGTTGAAATTCAATGATTGTAGAATTATTGCGTTTTAGCTTTAGTTTTACGTTTATTTTCTGTTTTCTCTGTGGGTTCATCCCAGTACTTATCAAATTCTTCTGGCAACATGAGGTTCAAACTCCTGAGTTGCTGGCTAAACGCATCCAATGCGCAGGGGTTGTTGAGGTGGGCACGGTAAATCTCCATTAGCAAATCCACAGCCATCGAGGTGGAAATGGGCTTTTTAGCCATCAACGAAAGTTCCTCAGAAACCTTAACTAAATCCTCATGAACACGCAAAGGCAAAACAACGGTCTTAGTCAATCCAACACTTCCATTATACGCTCTTAGCTATTTGCTGTGCATCCTTTTTAATTTTCGCCAACTCATCCGTAGTCGGTTTCCCCCTTATGTCGCCAAGTTTGCCTTGTGTGCTCAAATCTTCTCGACCATGAAACTCACTTGGAACGTACCATTCGCCAAGTATGTTGAAGCCGAAATGCTCAAAGTATTGCCTCATAGTTTTCCCGCTGGGATAGCCTCATCAATGCCCGTGTGTGGTCCGGAGTAGGTGCAGAAAATCAAAGCGTTTTTGTCCCCAACTTTTGGGGCGCATGGCTTAATTTTTCCTTGGTTGCGGTTTAGGGTCAGTTTAGCTTTCAGTAAATCAGCTATGGATTTTGCCGGTTGCCACTCAATCGAGGGCGAACCAACGCAAGCCAAATCATAATCGTAAAAATCAATGTTGGCTGCTTCTTGAGGCTTCTTCAATTCCACATATAAACCTCCCGCCACCAAACCCACACAGATTGCAAGCGCAACTTTCTGAGTATTCCCCGTCCTCGAAAAATAAATTATTGACGCTTTCTTGAACATGAACATTATTTTATCTTTTTAAAATAAAAGCATTTAACTGAACGCAAAAAATTTTTGATGGATTCAAAATCAGTAGTTCACCGCTTTAAAGTATAAATAACATTCAAGCAATGGATAACTTCAAGTTACAGGTGACTTTTTTGAGAATAGGCTTCTTTGTTTACGAATATCCACCTCAAATAGTCGGCGGCTTAGGCACATACGCCGAATATATCACTCAACAATACGTTGACCTTGGACATGACGTTTCAGTTTTCGCATTAAACAATAACGGATTAAAAACAAGAGAAATAATGAAAGGCGTTGAAGTTCACAGACCCTTAATAGCTGACGCAAGCAACATATGGCCGTTCTTTGTTGCTGACGACCTTAAAAAATGGGGCACCAACATCAAATTCTTCAACGACATATTCATCTACAACATTTTGAGCGCCACCAAATTCATCAACGGCTTAATTAAAAAAGAAGGCTACAAATTTGACGTGGTTTGCTGTCACGATTGGTTAAGCAGTATCGCAGGCTTAGTTATCAAGAATGAAACCAAAATCCCAGTTGTCTTCCATACTCACAGCACTGAGTGGGGCCGAAGCGGTGGGCAAGGCTCCGAAACAGTTTCCCACTTTGAAAGTGCCATGGCTCAGAATGCTGACAAAATAATAACTGTAAGCTACGCCATGCAAGAAGACCTCATAAAACATGGTTGGCAACCCTCAAAAATCAGTGTTGTCTGGAACGGCGTGGACCCTGATCGTTATGACCCGGTTCTTGTTCAAAAACAAGATGTCACTGTGATTAGAAAGAAATATGGCATTCCAGACCATTGGAATATGTTGCTTTTCATAGGGAGACTTACATGGGTAAAAGGTGTACGTAACCTCTTACAAGCAATGCCCCTTGTTCTAAAAGAATATCCCAACACCAAACTGGTCATTTTAGGCAAAGGCGACGAACAAACAGACATAGAAGAAACAGCAGAAAGACTAAACATAAAAAACAACATCGTTTATCGATTCGACTTTGTTTCGGAAGAAGAAAGAATCATCCATTACGCAGCTTCAGACGTTTGCATTTTTCCCTCAATCTATGAGCCATTCGGAATAGTCAGTTTGGAAGCGATGGCTATGGAGAAACCTGTTGTGGTAGGGGCACGCGGTGTAGTTGGTTTTAAAGAGCAAATTGTAAACGGTGGAACAGATCAAACTGGCGTGCACGTTAACGGTGAAGACCCTGCTGACATAGCGTGGGGCATTAAAGAAACGTTGCATGACCCCGAAAAGGCAAAGAATTGGGGAGAAAACGGCAGGCGAAGGGTACTAGAGTATTTTACTTGGCAAAAAGTAGCCGAGCAAACCATCAAAATCTACGAATCATTAATTTAAACGAAAATAAATGGGGAATGGGTTTAGATTGAAAGCATTTCCGCTACTTTCAGCAACCGTAAATCCAGTGTCTTCTTCTTTGTAGCTGACTCCTCAAGTCCAACACTGGTTACTGCACCCTTTTGTAATCCCACTGCCATGTTGCTTTTTCCTTCGCAAATCAACTCCACGGCTCTTTCAGCAAACAAACTAGCTAGCAACCTACTACGTGCTGTTGGGCTACCACCGCGTTGCGAATAGCCAATTATTGAGAGTCTAACTTCAGAATCGGTTTGCCGTTGTATGTCCTGCGCCAATTTGCTTGAATCCCCAAAACCCTCAGCGGCCACGATTATTCCTGCTCTTTTACCTTTCCTCGCATTGTCGTCCATGATGCTGCATACTTCTTCAGTTGTCAGTGGTTTTTCAGGAATTAAAATAACTTCCGCACCAACACACATTCCTACTTCTAAGGCTAAGAATCCTCTTTTGCGACCCATAACTTCAACGATAAAAATTCGTTCATGAGAAATCGCTGTGTCCCTGATTTTGTCAATTGCACCAACCGCTGTGTTTACTGCTGTGTCAAAACCGATGGTTTCATCTGTGCCATAAACGTCGTTGTCGATGGTGGCTGGGATTCCAACCATAGAGGCGTCGCTTTTTTTGCCCAACGCTAAGGCTCCACGGAATGACCCGTCCCCGCCTATCACCACTAATGCGTCAACATTGTTTGCTCTGAGGGTCTTAGCGCCTGTTTCAACACCGCCCAGCTGCTCAAACGCGGGACATCGCAGCGTGTGAAGCATGGTGCCGCCGAGCTGGATGATGCCGCCGACGTGGCGAGGACCCAACTTCACACATGTATTCGTTAACAGTCCATCCCAACCGCGTTCAAAACCGATTACTTGAAAACCCATCGAGTGACTAACACGGGTGACTGCACGGATAGCTGCATTCATGCCAGGTGCGTCTCCTCCGGAGGTTACGATGCCGATTGTTTTTGTCAATTAAATTGTGCCTCTTCTCTAACATTTCTTGCTAAAAGATTAAAATGTTTAGTATGGCATAAGACCGTAGAAAATGCCAAAACACATAAATTCTTTTGGTTTGTCTTTATGATCTTTGTCGGGAGGTAGCTCAGCCTGGCAGAGCTCTCGAGCTGGCTAACATGCTTAGCTGGTGGAGAAGCTGTAGAGGTCTACCCATGGTGGGCTTCATTCTAGCCTGTCTAGGCCACAGATA
>Ga0182021_10004257_pt1 | contig 16803 bp, 15 predicted proteins | sample 612E3MmetaG_FD_120493 | JGI IMG/M metagenome (GOLD analysis project Ga0182021, IMG submission 120493) | Permafrost microbial communities from Stordalen Mire, Sweden - 612E3M metaG (Illumina Assembly) | ecosystem: Environmental > Terrestrial > Soil > Wetlands > Permafrost | place: Sweden...
ACGGATAAGGTTGGTCAGCCGGTGATGTTGAAGGATCTCTGGCCGACGCAGCAGGAAGTGTCGGATCTGATCGCCAGTTCGATCAAGCCGGAGATGTTTGCGAAGTCGTATGGCAACGTGTTCGACGGCAACCCGCAGTGGAATGCGATCCCGGTGACGGGCGGCGACTTGTATCAGTGGAATGAAACTTCAACCTACATTCAACATCCGCCGTTCTTTAGCGAGATGACGCTGGATGTGCCGTCGATCAAACCATTAAGCAACCTGCGCGTGCTGGCGATCTTCGGCGATTCGGTGACGACGGACCACATCTCGCCCGCGGGTAACATCGCGGAACAGAGCCCGGCGGGACAGTATTTGATCTCGAAGGGGGTTCCGAAGAAGGACTTCAATCAATACGGCACGCGGCGCGGCAACGATCAGGTGATGACGCGCGGCACGTTCGCCAACATCCGCATCAAGAACCTGATGGTGCCCGGCGTCGAAGGCGGTGTGACGATCCATCTGCCTGATGGCGAGCGCATGAGTATCTACGACGCGGGTCTGAAGTACAAGAACGCGGGCATCTATTCAGTGGTGCTGGCGGGCAAAGAGTACGGCACCGGATCGAGCCGCGACTATGCGGCGAAAGGCCCTTATCTGCAGGGCGTGCGCGCGGTGATCGCAGAATCATTCGAGCGCATCCATCGCAGCAATCTGGTGGGCATGGGCATTCTGCCGCTGCAATTCAAGGATGGGCAGAATGTGGAATCGCTCGGCTTGACGGGCAAGGAAGTGATCGAGATTGTCGGGCTGGGCGATGACCTCAAGCCGCGTCAGGATGTGCTGGTGAAAGCGCAGAAGGACGACGGATCGATCGTGGAATTCAAAGCGACGGTACGCATCGATACGCCGATTGAGGTGGAGTATTATCGGAACGGTGGCATCTTGCACATGGTGCTGAGGAAACTGGTCAAAGAAGCGTGATGTGGTACGATCATTGAGGGAGGTGGAACGATGAAATACCCGGTAACGCTCTATCAAGATGAAGAAGGTTGGTACGTGGTTGAATGTCCCATCATTCCCGGTTGCATGAGTCAGGGTGAAACCGAAACCGAGGCGTTAAAAAACATTCAAGAGGCCATTCAATTGTGCCTTGAAGTACGGCGCGAGAAGCAGCTGCCATTAACCATTCAGAGCCGCGAGGTCGAGGTTCCGGCGTAGGCCTAAACTGCCGCGTATTTCCGGGCAGGAAGCAGTGAAGGCCTTTCAACGGGCCGGCTGGGAAGTGGCGCGACAGCGGGGCAGCCATGTGGCTTTGACCAAGCCAGGATCAATTTTTGCGCTTTCAATTCCGCTGCATGAGGTACTGGGACCAGGGTTGCTGCGCGATCAGATTCGCAAAGCCGGGTTGACGGTGGATGAGTTCGTTAAGATGTTGTAAGGTGACTTGCTTGTTAGTGAACAGCGGGACTCGATCACGTGATCGAGTCCCGCTGTTTTGTTGAGCGCAGGAGCGGCCTACTTGCTCAAGTGCGCCAGGTACGCTTCCACCATCAGCACGTTGGGTCCGGCCTTCTTGATGATGTCCAAGTTGGCCGTCGCCGTGGCGATTTCTTCCACCTGCTCGTTGACGAACCATTGCAGGAAGTTTTGCGCGGCATAGTTCTTCTCCGCCAGCGCCAGCGTTAACAGATCATTGATCTGGTTGGTGGTGCGGATTTCCGCATCCAGCACCGACTGCGCGGCGGCCTCGGCCGAGGCAAACTCGTTCTGCGGCGCGGCGATGGCTGGAATCTTCACGGCGCTGCCGGTGTCCAGCAGAAATTTGGTGAATTTCATGGCGTGCTCGTGTTCTTCCGCGGCTTGCTGGTAGAACATCTTCGCCAGCCCTTTCAGGTTCTCGCCTGCAAAGTAATTCGCTACGGCGATGTACTGAATGGAGTTGGAAAACTCTTGCCCTACTTGCGTATTGAATGCAGCTTGAATCTTGTCGCTTAACATGATGGAATCCTCTTCAAGGGTATCGTTGCGCTTAGCGCGCGAGTTGTGCAATGTGTCACTTGCAAATAAATTATAACGCGTGAAATGTGAAACGTAAAACGTGGTGCGTGGTGCGTGTAGTTGGATGCAACGACTTACCAACGGTTACATGAGATGACCAACCACCGGCCACCAGCTACCAACAACTAAGATCGGCTATAATAGGCGCGAACTTAACTTCGACGCGGAGCGAGGGTTTGAGCATGTTGAAGATCAAGAATGGCAAGAAGAAAGTCCGCCCCGATACGCGCTATCCCAACGATGTGCGCATGGCCATCGAGATGGATCAGGGTTATCCGCTGACCACCACGCAGGATGTGACCCTGGAGGAAATGGCCGCTGAAGGCACATACACCGTCAAGCAAGCGGTCGAAAAACTCATTGCCGTGCGCCCCGCATCCCGGGCTTAACCACGTGCCGACCCGGCGCGGTCGGCCTCTTCCCGCAAGCTGATAATATGCGTGGCGAGGTGGTAGTGCAACCTCAGTCTCCAACAGGTTGGCTGCGCTTTGCTGACGGGCGGACGTATCAAGTTAACTACACCTATCGGTTGCGCGCGCCCTTTAGCGGCGATCCGTGGTCGTTCTTTATGACCTTGGCGCGTAAACAACCGATCGGTTATGCGGCTTACCTCGATATTGGATCACACCTCATTTGTTCGGCTTCGCCGGAACTGTTTTTCCGCCTAAACGGCCACACGGTGCTTTCCAAACCGATGAAAGGCACGGCTCCACGGGGCAAGACGCTGAGTGACGATCGCGCCAACATGGCGTGGCTGCATGACTCGGAAAAAAATCGCGCGGAGAACGTCATGATCGTCGATATGATCCGCAACGAGCTGGGTCGCCTCGCAGAGATCGGATCGGTGCAGGTGCCGCAGCTGTTTGAGATCGAGCGTTACCCTACCGTGCTGCACATGACCTCGACGGTGATCGCGCAGACCGCGGCCTCGTTCACGCAGATCGTGTCCGCGTTGTTCCCCTGCGCGTCGATCACCGGCGCGCCCAAAATCCGCACCATGCGTATCATCGCCGATCTGGAAACGACGCCGCGCGGAGTGTACACCGGCGCGATTGGTTATCTGGCGCCCGATCGCGCCGCATTGCGGACCGCGCAGTTCAACGTCGCCATTCGCACGGTGACGATCGATCGCGCGGCAGGGCAAGCCGAGTACGGTGTGGGCGGCGGCATCGTGTGGGATTCGGACGCGGCCGATGAGTACCGCGAGTGCGAGATCAAAACGCGCGTGTTGACCAGCTCACCGATCGAGTTTGAGCTGCTCGAAGCGCTGCTGTGGACGCCCGTCATAGACGGGACGCCCGTCGCAGGCTACTTCCTGCTCGATCGGCATGTGGCGCGCCTGACGGATGCGGCGGATTACTTTGGTTTTCCGTTCGAGCGGGCGGCGTTGATCGATCGGTTGGAGGAAGTGCGCCGGTCTCTGCCCGCCGTCGATCACAAGGTGCGCGTGGCGCTGGCTCGATCGGGCGCCCTCTCGATCACAACCGCTGCAGTGAGTGACATTCCGCGTCCGCCAGTACAGTGCGTGGCCTTAGCCCGAAATCCCATTGACAGCCATGACGTTTTCCTGTATCACAAGACCAGCCGCCGAACGGTCTATGAGCGGGCCCGCGCCGAGCGACCCGGCTGCGACGATGTGATTCTGTGGAACGAACGCGGCGAGATCACCGAATCATGCAGCGCCAATGTCGTGATCGATCTGAACGGTGAGTTGATCACCCCGCCGATCGAGAGTGGGTTGTTGGGTGGGACATTCCGCAGTGAACTGCTGGAGCAGGGACAGATCGTGGAGCGGGTGATCACGATCGGGATGTGGCGAGCGGCCCGCCGGGTGTATTTGATCAATTCGGTGCGGAAGTGGATGGATGTCACGCTGATCGACTAAAGCGGGTTCCCCCAAAAATCTACCTTCCGGATTCGAGGCTTTAGCCGGACTGAGCGTGATCGAATGATTCCGGCTACGCCTAGCGGCCCGCCGCCGCATTGCGGCGGATACGGGCAAGCCCCTACTCCGGACATAGCATTGATCAAAATGAAAAGCGTGCGAGACTTATGCTCAAAGACATTCCTTACTGGTGGGACACCGCGCCCACCCTGCCGAATTTGGCTATACGATCCTTGCCTGCCAACGCCGATGTGGTCGTGATTGGCAGCGGATACACCGGTCTGTCGGCGGCGCGCATTTTGGCTTTGCGCGGCGTCAATGTCGTGGTGCTGGAAAAGGAAACCTTCGGCTGGGGGGCCAGTTCGCGCAACGGCGGGCAGGTATTGACGGGCCTTAAATGGGGACCCAGCGCGCTGATTGAGAAAGTGGGGCTGACGCGCGCGAAGGAATTGTACGCCGCCTCACTGGCCTCGACGAAATATCTGGAAGACCTGATTGCCGAAGAAAACATCGGGTGCGAGTACACCCGATCGGGGCATCTGGAAGCTGCGTGGAAGGGCAGCCACTTCCAGCACTATCAGCACGAGCAAGAGGTGTTGGCGCGCGAGTTCAATCATCAAGTGAAGCTGATTGATCGGCAGGACCAACCCAGCGAACTCGGCTCCCAACGTTATCACGGCCTGCTGGTCGATGAAGACAGCGGCGCCCTGCATCCTGCCCGGTATGCGCGCGGCCTGGCGATTTGCGCCTCGGGTTCGGGCGCGCTGTTATTTGAGAATACACCCGCGACGAAGATCATGCGCACGGGCCCGCAGTACGCCGTTGTGACGCCGCAGGGCACCATCACGGCGGACAATGTCCTCGTGGCGACCAATGGTTATACCGACGAGGCCGCACGTGAGATTGGCCAGCGCGTTTTTCCGTTAGGCTCGTACATGATCGCCACTGAGCCGCTGCCGGCTGACCTCGCCGCGAAATTGATTCCGCACCGCCGCGTCGTCTTCGATTCAAAACAGTACCTCTATTACTTCCGCTTATCTTCCGACAACCGGATGCTGTTCGGTGGGCGCGCCGATTACCAATCGCCCACAGCGGAAAGTACGCGCCAGAGCGCCAAGATTTTGCGGCGCGGTATGGTGAAGGTTTTTCCTGAATTGAAAGAGGTCCCGATCGAATACGCCTGGAGCGGCAACATCTGTGTCACGCGCGACTTCTTCCCGCGCATGGGACAGCATGATGGCATCTATTACGCGCTCGGTTATGCCGGGCATGGGGTAGCGATGGCCACCTATCTGGGCGGGCAAATCGCGAACATCATGTGCGGCGCGCCGAGCAAGAACCCCTTCAAAGATTTGCCGTTCGATCCGCTGCCGTTCTACTACGGAAAATCGTTTAGGCCGTTCGGCGCGTTGTATTACAAACTGTTGGATGTGTTCAGCTGATTCGCGATCAGCCGATCAGAAAGCAGAATTTACTTTGACACTCCGTCAGATCATCTTCTGGTTAGTGTTGTGCGTGGGATTGTTGGTGGTGACATCCTACCTGCCGAGCGCAGCCAAGCCCGCCGCGCCCGACGAAGTCCCGATCGAGCCACTGCCCCCCGACGTCGTGATCGAAACGGTTGTGCCGAATGCGAATCAACTCGTCGCCATGGACTTCACTCCCGACGGTCGTCTGCTATACACCGAACGCACCGGCAATCTTCAAGTAGTCGCCAACGGGCAAGCGCCCGTAACGGCTTATACGTTTCCGGTGTTGACCGAAGGCGAACGTGGTTTATTGGGCGTGGCCGTCGATCCTAACTTTGCGACGAATCACTCGGTGTGGGTCTATTTCACCAAAGAAACACTCTACTCGACTGATTGCGGCGGCAAAGTCAAGAATCGTGTCGTGCGCATTACGCTTAACGACGACAACACCGTTACCGAAGATCCGCAAACGGCCGGATGTTTTCCCGTCAATCAACCGGCGCCCGGCTACTACGTGACCATTCACAATGGCGGCAACTTGCACTTCGGCCCGGATGGCAAGTTGTATATCGGCGTCGGTAACAGCAACGAAGAGATCAACGATCCGATCGAGCCGGCGCAAAATCTGGCGTCGCCGTTGGGCAAGCTGCACCGTTACAACCCGACCATGCCGCTAAGCGCTCCGGCGGATAACCCGTTTGCCAGCTGGCCCAACACCGATAAAAGCAACTATGCGTACGGGCTGCGCAATCCGTTCGATTTCGCGTTCGATCCGGTCAGCCAGCAGCTGTTTGCCACGGACAACGGTGACAAATGCGATGACGAAATCAACCTCATTCGTCCCGGCTACAACTATGGCTGGCGGATCCATTATCCGCAAACACCCTTGCCCTGCGACGACGATGCGGGTCCCGATCCGCGCTACAACACCATCCCGCCGTTGTACCACTGGACGCCGTCGATGGCGCCGACGGGCCTCGCGTTCTACACGGGTGATGTGATTCCCGAATGGAAGAATGATCTTTTCATGTGCGCCTACAAGAATTTTTCCACGGCCCTGCATCACTTCAAGTTGAACGCGACGCGCACGGCGATTGTGTCGCACACCATTTTGAGTGACACGATCAATCATCAGCCGATTCAATGCCGCACCGATGTGTTGACGGGTCCCGCTGGCGCGCTCTATTATTCCGAAGGCGGCGGCTATCTCTCCGGCCCGATCCAGCGTCTCACGCGCCGCTCGTCGTTGGCCTTGTCGTCGGTGAGCACGGCTCCGGCCGTAGTGCGGGCCGGTGAATGGCTGACCTACACCGTCAACGTCCGCAACGTGGGGACGCAGGCCAATACGTTTGCTTTGATGGCGACGTTGCCGGTAGAAGTCGCGATTCAGGCGGTGGACAGCGGCCTGACGTTCGATGCCGATCACGTCTATTGGTCTGGTGTACTGACTTCGGCTCAGACGTTGAGCGCGCGCTTCTCGGTACAGGTGACCTCGGCGATCACGATCCCGTATCTCCTCACCACCCCGATCGAAATCACTGCGCCCGACACCCAATCGGTTAATCTGGTCTCGCTCGCCATGATCAACGGTCGGGCCGTGTTCCTGCCCGTGCTGCGGCAGTGATGCTGTGATTTGAGACAACCGTGATCGCCATGCTATAATCTCGATCAGCACCGACATCATTTCACCAGAGGAGACTTCACCATGACTACCGCGGGACAGAAGATTACGATCGACAACGGCAAATTGATTGTGCCGAACAATCCAGTGCTACCCTTCATCGAAGGCGATGGTACCGGTCTGGACATCTGGCGCGCCAGCGTGCGTGTCTTCGATGCGGCTGTTGAGAAAGCCTATCGGAGTGCGCGCAAGATCGAGTGGAAGGAAGTGCTGGCCGGCGAGAAGGCGTTCAACATGGTCAACAACTGGCTGCCCGATGAGACCGTCGACGCGTTCCGCGAATACCTCGTGGGCATCAAGGGGCCGTTGACCACCCCGATCGGTGGTGGCATCCGATCGCTCAACGTCGCTTTACGGCAGCTGCTCGATCTGTATGTATGCCTGCGGCCGGTGCGCTGGTTCAAAGGTGTGCCGTCGCCCGTGAAGCATCCCGAGAAGATCGACATGGTGATCTTTCGCGAGAACACGGAAGACATTTACGCCGGCATCGAATTTGAGCAGGGTTCTGCCGCGAACCAGAAATTCCTGGCGCTGTTCAAGGAAGCCTTCCCCAAAGAATACGGCAAGATTCGTTTCCCGGACTCGACCGGCATCGGTATCAAATCGGTGTCACGCGAAGGCACCGAGCGCCTGGTTCGCGCGGCGATTCAGTATGCCATCGCCAACAAACGCAAGAGCGTGACCTTTGTGCACAAGGGCAACATCATGAAGTACACCGAAGGCGCGTTCCGCAATTGGGGTTATGCGCTGACCGAAAGCGAATTTGCCGGGCAGACTTACACGTGGGATCAGTGGGAGCGCACCAAGCGCGTGTCCGGCGAGAAGGTGGCCAACGAAGAGCAGAAGGCCGAACTCGCCAAGGGCAAGGTTCTGATCAAGGATGCGATTGCGGACATCGCCTTCCAGCAAGTGCTCACGCGCCCCGACGAATTCGACGTGATCGCCACGATGAACCTCAACGGCGATTATCTGTCGGACGCGCTGGCCGCGCAGGTCGGCGGCATCGGCATTGCGCCGGGCGGCAACATTAACTACGTTACCGGCCACGCCGTCTTCGAAGCGACGCACGGCACCGCGCCCAAGTACGCCAATCTCGACAAAGTCAATCCGGGTTCAGTAATTCTTTCGGGCGAGATGATGCTGCGTTACCTGGGTTGGATCGAAGCGGCGGATTTGATCATCAAAGGCATGGATGGCGCCATCGGCAGCAAGACCGTGACGTACGACTTCGCGCGACAAATGGAAGGTGCGACCGAAGTGAAGTGCAGCGAATTCGGCGATGCGGTGATTAAAAGCATGTAGGCAACCCTCTGCGCTTCAAGGGCGCTGCGCGGCAAACAAGTAGATAAGGCCAGGAGCGTCATTCCGAGTGAGGAATTTCTGCGATTGATGTGGAGATGCAGCCGACCTGCCCGGCTGCGTCAGTTAGGCGTTAATTTTGACGGTTGTCGAGCGTGTTGGTGGCAGGCAGCTGACACCCAGCCGTTCGGCGGCCTGCAGCGACGTTGTCATACCAGGAAGACTTTGGCGATAGCAGATTCCAAACCATGATGAACAAACGATCATTGTTACGTCCCAGTACGCTCGCTCTGATTATCGTTACGGGTGTGGTCTCATTTATGTGCGGCTTGTTTCTTCGCTTACCGGGCATTCCACAAATCCCGCCCGCGATTTCTATCATGCCATCGCCTACGCCCACCTTCTCACCTACGTATGTAGCACTAAATGTGAATGAGCGCCCTACATATACCGTGTATTGGAAACGCGCACTATGGGAAAGCGCGGTTAGTGGAAGTGTGGTTACCGAAGACTTTGAGAAAGATGAGGCTGATTACGGCGAGATCAGTTATCCCTATTTACGGAGAAAGGGTTCCTCCTTAAAGGACAGAGCGCAGCTCAAATCCTGAGAGACGAAACCCCTTTAAACAGTGGGAATTTAATACACTTCCGCGCTTGGGGGAAGGGATTAGCATTTGTTTTTCCTAACGATACAGCGGTAAGCGCTTTTGGCTTTGATTATCAGCCATCAGAAACATGGCAATTAACTTTCAATGACTCTGTCATCACTATACCAGGGGGGAGAAGAGGTTTTGTCGGAATCGTGATACGCAAAGGTTATCCAAAAGAGTTTATCCTCTCATGTGCCGAAAACGCTCAAGGTGGTCTATCGGTTGACAACATCTCTTATATTCCGTAGGTGCAAAACTAACATACAAATGCCAAGTGGCATATCGAATTTTCGGCGGAAAATAGAAGGGAAATCCTCGCGTGTATGTTAGTTTTGCACCAGTTGCTTATATTTCAATAAACTCGCCGTGAATAATCCACGTGCTGTGGTGAAGTCAGTGGGCGGGATGACGGCGGCGGGTGAAGCCGGCCGTTGGGCCGCGCCCTGAGTGAGATGCGGTAAAGTTGGGGCACGGTGATCAGGCGGCGAGGAATCTCTGCGATTGTCAAGAAGATTCCTCGTTGTGTTTTCGCTGGACACTCCGCAGAAATGAGGCTAAACTTACCATATGGAATTTGAATGGGATCCCCGCCAGGCTGCACGGAACGCACGCAAACATGGCGTATCGTTTGCAGAGGCGGCGACGGTATTTGCAGATCCATTGAGCATGACCGTTGAGGATCCCGATCACTCGAGCCGAGAGGAACGCTGTATCATCATCGGCTGGTCAAACCGTCAGCGTCTATTGATGGTGGCTCAAGCTGAACATGGCGATCGTATTCGAATCAGCAGTGCACGCGAATTAACACGCGTGGAGCGAGAGACCTATGAGCAAGAAACCTAAATCCGAGATGACCGATGAACTGCGTCCAGAATACGATTTGCACAAATTGCTTAAGGACGGGGTTCGGGGTAAATACGCTGCGCGTTATCAGACGGGTACAAATCTTGTGTTGCTGGAGCCTGATGTGGCCAAAGCCTTTCCCACTGAAAAAGAAGTGAATGAGGCACTGCGTCTGGTCATGCAGCTGACCAAAGTTCAGCGCAGCGGGAAGCGTACTCCGGCCAAAGCATAACTTAGCGCAGCAGAATGCTGGGGGAGGTGTTACGCTGGCTATCGCATCAATCACCGAATTAATTCCGCTGCATACCGATGCGGATGGTGTCATTCGCGTTAGCGGGACGCGCGTCCCGCTGGATACGGTTTTTGCCGCTTTCGCAGCTGGCGCCACCGCTGAAGAAATCTCTCCGCAATATCCCGTGCTGAATTTGGCCGATGTCTATTCCGTGTTGGGTTATTGCTTGCGCCATTCGACTGAGGTCCAGGCGTATTTGGCGCAGCGCCGCGCTCAAACTGCAGTGGTGCACCAGCAAAATGAAATGCGCTTCGATCCGGTAGGTGTGCGCGAACGGTTGTTAGCGCGTCAGGTGCAAGACGATCGCCACCCGTTCACTAATCCGCACCCCGCGGCTGATCTGAATCCGGTGAACGTTCCGTTATCGATGAGCTGAGCAGCGGGGGCCAGAACCAACGTTGAAGACAGATTAGATGGTCACAACTCGCGCTTGATCCTGTTTTGTTGGCAACGCCCGATCGGTTCGCAAATCGATCGGGCGTTTTTCTTTTGCCACGGCGCGTCAAACGCAGTATAATTTTCTGTGAAGCCAAGCGGTGATGCTCAACGGCCCCCTCGCCGTGTCCATCACTTCATTCACACCCCAGCACGTCCAGCCGACAATTTGGCTGTAAGAAAACATTTCAAGGGAGGCGCTATGTCGTCGACAGCAGCAACCCGTCCTAAAGCGTCCGCCAAGCGCGGCACGATTTATCTGGGCGGGACCGGTATGCTAACGTGGTTGCTCCATCGCATCAGCGGTATCGCCGTCGTTTATTTCCTCACGCTGCACATCTATGAAGCCCTGCAGTTGTTCGGCGGCCCGGCCGCGTATAACGAGGCCACCGCCGCTTACAAGCAGCCGTGGTTCCGTCCGTTTGAGGTGGCGCTGATTCTGGCCGTCACCTATCACGCGCTCAACGGCCTGCGCGTCTCGATGTTTGATCTCTTCCCCAGGACGACGAAACATCATCGCAAAGTGTTTATGATCGGCGCGGCGATCTTCGTGTTGATCGCGCTGGCGATCAGCGTGGTGATGCTGCGTCCATTGTTTGGCATGCCGCTGGGCGACATCTTCGCGGTGAAGAGCACCAGTTCGTTGATCTACGCCCTGGTGATCGTGCTGCCCGTGGCCCTGCCCGTGCTCTATCTGGCCTGGCGCGGATCGGGGTTGGCCACCGGTCCGATGATCGTGTCTTCCACCAACAGCCGCCCCGCACCGATGGCCAATCAGTTCGAGCGGCTCATGTGGTCGTTCATGCGCCTGTCGGGCTTCATCATGATCATCCTGGTCTTCATGCATATCACGATCATGCACTTCATCAACGACATTGAGCAGATCACCGGCCAGTTTGTGTATGGCCGCTTCGCCGCGCTGCCCGCCTGGGCGTGGATCGATCTGGCGATTTTGTTCTGTGCGTGGCTGCACGGCCTGAACGGCCTGCGCATTGTGCTGACTGATTACGTCCGGCGTGGCACAGGGCGCAAGGTAGTGCTGGCCTGCGTCGGGCTGTTCGGCCTGGCGTGGTTTGGGCTGGGCGCGAGCGTGTTGTTCTATGTTCAACAAAACGCAGGAGCGTTGATGAAATGACGACTCATCATCAATTTGAAGCACTCGTCGTAGGCGCAGGCGGCGCGGGACTGATGGCCGCGCTGTATTGTTCCAAGACGGTGAAGAATACGGCGGTGATCAGCAAACTCTATCCGACGCGGTCGCATACGGGCACCGCGCAGGGCGGCGTTGCCGCGCCGCTGGGCAACATGGAAGAAGACAATTGGGAATGGTACATGTACGACACCGTGAAAGGCGGCGATTATCTGGTCGATCAAGATGCCGCCGAGGTGTTGGCCAAGGAATCAAGCGATGCGGTGATCGAACTGGAACACATGGGCTTGCCGTTCGATCGCACGCCCGATGGCAAAATTGAACAACGGCGCTTTGGCGGCCACACCCGCAACTTCGGCGAAGCGCCCGTGATGCGATCGTGCAAGGCAGCCGATCGCACCGGGCACATGATCTTGCAAACGTTGTATCAGCAGTGCATCAAGCAGAACGTGCAGTTCTTCGACGAATACCAGGTGATCGATCTGATCATCGAGGACAAGGTGTGTCGCGGCGTGGTGGCGATTCAGATTCTCACCGGTGAAGTGCACGTCTTTCATTCCAAGGCAACGCTGCTTGCCGTCGGCGGCTTCGGGCGCGTGTGGTCGGTCACGTCGAATGCGCATTCGCTGACGGGCGATACCGTGGCAACGATCTATCGACACGGTCTGCCGCTGGAAGACATGGAGTTCTTCCAGTTTCATCCTACCGGCATCTACAAGATGGGTGTGCTGCTCTCTGAAGCGCTGCGCGGCGAGGGCGCGGTGTTCATCAATGACAAGGGCGAGCGCTTCATGGAGCGTTACGCGCCCAACATGAAAGATCTCGCTTCGCGCGATGTCAGTTCGCGCAGCATCTATCTGGAAATACGCGAAGGACGCGGCATCAAGGGCAAGGATTACGTGTTTATCGATGCGACGCCGGCGACCATCAACAAATACAAGAGCGGCCCCGGCGGCAAGGAAGTGACTGCCGAGCATCTGGAGCATGTCCTGCCCGACGTGTTTGAAATGGCGCGCGTTTATCTGGGCGTTGAGCCGTTGAAGGAAGGCATTCCCATCCAGCCGACGGCCCACTACGCGATGGGGGGCATTCCCACCGATCTGCAGACGCGCGTCCTGGCGGAGGCCACTGGATCGATCGTGACGGGGTTGTTCGCGGCGGGCGAATGCGCGTGCGTGTCGGTACATGGAGCCAATCGCTTGGGCACCAATTCGCTGGTCGATCTGATCGTCTTCGGGCGACGCGGCGGCAAGGCGATGGCGGAGTTCGTCCAACACGCCGATTATGCCCCGCGGCCCAAAGACCCTGAAGCCAGCACGGTCGCGCAGATCAATCGCATCCGTGCGGGCCAGGGCCAAGAACTGCCGGGCAAGATTCGCGTGGAGATGCAGAAGGTAATGATGGATTGGGTGGGCGTGTTCCGTGAAGGGCCTAACGTGCAGAAGGCGCTGGATACGGTGCGCGAATTGCAACAGCGCTATAAGAACATCAGTGTGCAGGATGCGAGCGCGACGTTCAACACGGACATCCTGGAAGCGTGGGAACTGGGCTGCCTGCTCGATTTGGCAGAAGTCACGGCGCTCTCGGCGTTGAATCGCACGGAATGCCGCGGCGCGCATTGGCGTGAAGACTTCCCCAAGCGCGATGATGTGAACTGGCTGAAGCACACCTTCGTGACGTTGAAGAACGGCAGGCAGGAACTCAGTTACAAGCCGGTGACGCTCACGAAGTTCGAGCCAAAGGAACGGAAATACTAGGACACAGATTACACGGATGAACACAGATTAGAATTTCTATCTGTGGAATCTGTGTTCATCCGTGTCCTATTGAAAGAGGCGACGATGCAAGTACATCTCAAGATTCAACGCTTCAACCCTGAGACGGACAAAGAACCCTGGTGGAGCGAACACGACATCGAGGCGGAGCCAGCCGATCGGGTGTTGGACGCACTCAATCAGGTGAAGTGGTTTCAGGACGGCGCGCTGACTTATCGACGCTCGTGCGCGCACGGCATCTGCGGATCGGACGCGCTGCGCATCAACGGGCGTAATCGGTTGGCCTGCAAGGTGCTGATCAAGGACGTGGGCAAGAAGATCACCGTGCAGCCGCTGATGGGCCTGCCGATCGTCAAAGATCTGGTGGTGAACATGAAAGGCTTTTTCGCCAAGTATCGATCGGTGAAGCCGTACCTGATCAACGACGAGCCGGAGCCGGAACGCGAACGACTGCAAAGCGTGGAAGATCGCGCGAGGTTTGACGATACAACCAAGTGCATTTTGTGCGCAGCCTGCACCACCTCGTGCCCGTCGTTCTGGGCGGCCAACGGCGAGTACATCGGCCCGGCGGCCATCGTGCAGTCGCATCGCTTCATGTTCGACAGCCGCGATCATGGCGACCAGGAGCGCATCTCGATCATGAGCGATGAGATGGGCGTGTGGCGCTGCCGCACCGCATTCAACTGCGTGGAGGCCTGCCCGCGTGGTATCGACATCACCAAAGCGATTGCCGAGGTGAAGATGGCGGCGCTGCGAGGGAAGATTGAATAGTCGATAGTCACGTGGTCGATAGTCAGGTAGTCAGTGGCAAAAGCAAAAGTCCCGTCAGGTCAGATGACCGGCGGGACTTTTTATTTGAACGCGTTGGGCTACTTGACCTTCGTCAGCCATTCTTTAGCGGAGTCGGGATCGTCAAACGGCGCGGTTTCAGAATCGGCCAAATGCGCGAAAAAATCCAGAAACATGCGGCGCAGCCCTGTCATCCCAACCACCGCCGTTTTCTGTATATATTCCCGTGTATCCTTGATGCGCTCCATAAGAAGTTTCTGCGCTGCTTGCGTCATCGTCGTGTTGCGCAGATCGACCAGCACCAGCACAGAATGCGATGGCCGCTGATATATCTCCTGCCCGATCGTCGTGACCGAAGCCGTAAGCTCTACTTCAAACGCCTTGAGGTCTTCCTTGAAGTTCGACAAGTCGATGTGGAGTATGCGCTTGCCCTTGTAGGTGATCCACTGTGATTTCATGCCCCACTTCCTTAAAGGCAGAGTACTTTGGTACTCAGTATACGACAAATTTCAGACATTGTCACGTCTGCCACAAGCAATCGACCTTATGCTATTTACAGCAAGCGTTGCATCGCGTATACTATAGCGCGTTGTGATTCGATTTCATTTCGGAGAAAACGATGAAAACCCTCATTACGGGCGGCACTGGCTATATCGGATCGCACATCGCCGCCGATTTGGTCAAGCACGGACATCAAGTTGATGTGGTGGCGCGCGGACCGCAACACGGTGCGACCACCAGCGAACGCGTGCGCCAACTCGAAGCGGCCGGGGTCAATGTTTTGTATGCCGATCTATCCCGGCCGGGCGATCTCATGGCGCGGGTGGATGCCGCGCCGTATGAAGTGATTGTGCACGGCGTGTGCTCGTTTCTGGAACCCACCCGATCGGAAAGCTTGACGATCCGGGCCGGACAAGAAATCGCCGCCTTTGCGCGCGGTTGTCAGCACTTGAGTCAGCTCATCGATCTGGGCAACTGTCTGGTGCTGGCAGATGCCGGCCTGACCACCGTGCCGACCGAAGAGTTTCCCTGCCGACCCAACACCGCACATGGCCGCAACAAATTGCTCGTCGAGCAGATGTTTCAGCAATCGGGTTTGCCGTGGGTCATCTTGCGCATCGGCCAGGTTTACGGCAGCAGTGGATCGAGTTTTGACTGGGTGGTGCTGGACGGCCTCCGGCGCGGTCAACTGCCGCTGCCCGGCTCGGGCCGGAATCGCGTGGGCCTCGTGCATGTGGACGATGTAGCGCAGGCCACCCGCCTGGTGATCGAACAGGCCCAGCAGAACTTGATTTTGAATGTATCATCGGCCGACATTCATGTGACACAAGGTGAAATCTTCGATCTGGTCGCTGATTCCTTTGGCGTGCCGCGGCCGCGCCGGATCCCGATCGGCATGGCCTTAACCTACGCCTGGTTCGTGGAGAAGATCGCCGACCTGCAACACAAAGAGCCGGCGTTTGTGCCGGACATGATCCGAGTACTCTCCGGCAGCTGGCTGCTGGATATTGAAAAAGCCCACAAGCTGTTGGGCTATCAACCTGCCTATCCCAACACGCTCGAAGGAATCCGCACAGCATATGCGGATGTGTTTGCGGGTAAAGCCCAGCCCTTCGTGCCGGCGGGACGCCTCACCGAAGCGCGCGGGTTGAAGCCGACCGATCGGTAAGGCTACCTTCCTGCTGGTGAGTATCAGATCACTTCCTCATTCTGTTGCGCCGAAAGGAATCACATGACACGCAAGAAACAGGCTGTGCAAGAATTGGTACAGCGCGGCGAAGAGGCTTACAGCCGTTTGCCGAAACTTTCCGCTTTGCCCTGTGGCAAAGACGAAGTCGTCGCCTCGTTCGTGATCACCGACTCGACTATGACGATCACGGCGCAAGACATTGGCTTAACCGCGGCCGATGTGATGGCACTGATCCGGGGAGAAACCTGGAACGGCCTGAGATTGAAGCCGATCAAAGCGGCGCTACTGGCGCCCGCCTTTGAGCCGGAACATCATCGACAGATCGCCGCCGAACTTGAACAAGCTCAGCGTGGCTTCTGGGAATCTCAGCATTTTTATCTGGACGAAATGGCCGGCCCGCAGGCAGGCGCTATTCCCAACGCCTTTATGCGCGACACGTTTCTGGCGGTGGAAGAGCGCGCCCTAACGCATCTGCGCGCCAGGCTGAGCGATGGAAGTCAACAACCGATCGTGTGGATTGATTATGCGGCCGGTCCGGCTTCCTTCGTGAACGGCGCATTGCAGCGCCTCCAAGCGGAAGGCTTTGACTTGAGTCGCGTCTACGTCGTGCTGGTGGAACCGTCGCTGCCTTTTCGCGAATATGCCCAACAACAGCCGGTGTTGTGTCAGTTGTTAGTCGAAGGCCGCCTGTTTGTGTTGGCGGGCATTTTGGAAGACTATGCCACGTATGAACAGGTCGAGTTGCTGTTGCACGCGCGCCTGGGCTGCAAAGCAGATCTCGTCACGCAGGCCTTCGGAGCAT
>Ga0182021_10004258_pt1 | contig 16802 bp, 8 predicted proteins | sample 612E3MmetaG_FD_120493 | JGI IMG/M metagenome (GOLD analysis project Ga0182021, IMG submission 120493) | Permafrost microbial communities from Stordalen Mire, Sweden - 612E3M metaG (Illumina Assembly) | ecosystem: Environmental > Terrestrial > Soil > Wetlands > Permafrost | place: Sweden...
ACCAGCGGGATCTTCATCACCGCAAAATACCCCGGCGAGACGATGCTGAACGGGAAAGTGGTGTCCTCACCCGCCTGGCGCAGGTAGCCATCGACTTCGACCCCATGCGCGGGACCGCCCTCGAAACCGAGGGGGAACCAACTGCTGAGCGCGGCGGCCTCCACCCCCGGGATTTCCGCCAGGCGCTGCTGCAGCCGGCCATAGAAGATCTTGGCAGTCGGCTCGGTGTAGCCGTTCATGCCGACCCGCAGGCCGGCCACCAGGACGTGATTGGGATCGAAGCCAAAGCCCGACCGGCCCGCTTGGCGCACACTCCGGATGCACAGCCCGGCTCCGACCAGCAGCACGAGCGAAAGGGCGACTTCGGCAACCACCAGCATGCTCCGGAGCCGATGCTGCGACGAGGCGGCGCCGGAGCCGTGTCCTCCCTCCTTGAGCGTGGAGTTGAGATCGGATTGGGAGGCCTGGAAAGCCGGCGCAAGCCCGAAGATGATTCCGGTGGCCAGCGAAAGCAGCAGGTCGAAGCCGAGGGTCTGCGCGTTCACCCGCACGGCGACGCCCACCGGCAGGTGGGTCCTCGGCATCCAGGCCGCCAGCAGATCAACGGCCCAATAGGTCAGCACCGCCCCAAGCAGTCCGCCCAGCGCGGCCAGGAGCAGGCTTTCAGTCAGCAACTGGCGGATGAGGCGGCCGCGCCCGGCCCCCATGGCGAGACGGATGGCGATCTCCTTCTGCCGCCCGGTGGCCCGGGCCAGAAGCAGGTTTGCCACGTTGGCCGCCACGATCGCCAGCACGCCGATGCCCACCACCAGCAGGATGAAGAACACCCGCGCAAAAACGGGCTGCGCGCCGTAGGGCGCTTCCAGGAAGGTCAACACGCGCAGGCGGATCTGCCGATTCGTATTCGGGTAGGTCTTCTCGAGGCGCGCGGCAAACGTGTCGACGAGCGCCTGGGCGCGGGCCACGCTTACGCCCGGCTGCAGCCGCACCTGGGTATGGAGCCAGCGGTCGTTGCGGACGTCCAGCGAGCCGAAATTCGCGACTTCCCGGTGCATGGACACCGGCGCCCAGAAATCGCAGATCAGCCCGCTCATCGTTCCGTGAAACGCGGCTGGCACGACGCCGACGATGGTGAAGGGATGGCGGTTCAGCTCCACGGCCCGCCCGATTACCGACGGGTCGCCATGGAACTGGCGGCGCCAGCACGCCTCGCTCAGGACCAGCACGGGATTGCCGCCGGGCTTCTGGTCCTCGTCCGGCAAAAACGTGCGCCCGAGAAACGGCTGGACCCCCAGGACCTCGAAGAAATTGGCCGTGGCGATCTGGCCATAGATCCAGACCGAATTGTCTCCGACCGTGAGACAGGCGGGCGTGACTTGGGAGCCGATCACGCCGGCAAAGACCTCGTTTAGCTCCCGGCAATCCCGGAGATCGGGCAGCGAGACCGTGTCCCACATCTGGTCGCCGTGCACAGTGGTGAGGACGGCCATCTGGCTCTCCCGATCGACACCCGGCAACGGGTGAAAAAGGATGCTCTGCATCCAGCAGAACACCGTGGTGGTCGCGCCGATGCCGAGGGCGAGCGACAGCGCCGCGACCGCGGTGAAGCCCGGAGACTTGACGAGCTGGCGAAGGGCGAAACGAAGATCGTGCATGGCGAAGAAAAGTGGCACGTGCCAAGTGACAAGTGGCAGGAATGCGGCACTCGATGGGAGCGGGTGAAGACAGTGATTTCTTGGTACTTGATACCTGGAACTTGGAACTTTGGATCTCGCGAAGCTAATCCGCCTTCAGCGCCGTCATCGGATCGGCCTTGGTGGCGCGGAGGGCGGGCAGGTAGCAGGCGAACAGGGCAACGAGCGTGAGCAGAAGCGGCACGCCAAGAAAGGTGAGGGGATCGAACGGACTCACTCCATAGAGGAACGCTGCCAGCAGTCGCGTGGCGGCCAGCGCCAGCAGAAAACCGACCGCCAGGCCGGTCGCCACCATGAGCACACCCCGGCCGAGGACGAGGCTCAGAACGTTGCGGGGACTGGCGCCAAGGGCCATCCGCAATCCAAACTCCTGCGTGCGCTGGCTGACCGCATAGGCCATCACCGCGTACACACCCATGGCTGAAAGAACGAGCGCAACGAGGCCGAGCAGAACCAGCACGCTCGACGCCATGCGCTGCGGAAACAACACCATGCCGGAAAGCACGGTCAGCGGCGTAGTCTCCAGCAGCTCGACGCGGGGATCAAGGGCGCGCACGGTCTGCCGCAGCGAGTTGGCGAAGGCCGCCGGATCGCCCGTCGTGCGGACGCAGAGACTCAGATCGAGATCCGGCACGTCCTGCTGATACGGCAAGTAGAAGAAACACCAGGCGCTTTCGTTCAACCGGTTGTATTTGCCTTGCCTGGCCAGGCCGATGACCGTCCGCCAGGTGCCCCCGGTCCTGAACCGGCGGCCGATCGGATCCTGGCCAGGCCAGAATCGGTGGGCGAAGGCCTCGTTGACGATGGCGACCCGGGCGGTGCTGGCGTCGTCCTGCTCTGTGAAATCGCGTCCGCCGAGCAAGGGAATGCGCAGCGTCGCGAAATAGCGCGGGGAGACGACTGCGAACTCATAGGTGGTATCTTCGCCTTCCGGGGGTTGATAGCCTTCGACCACCGCGTCCCAGCCCTTGCATCCGCTGAGACCGAGTGGAAACCAGCTGGCCAGCGCGGCTTCCTCAACGCCGGGCAATGCGGCGAGCCGCTGCCGCGCCTGCCGATAGAACGCCTTGCCCGTCTCCTGGTCATAGCCGTTCATTCCAATCTGGAGCTCGGCGATCAGCACATGGTCGGCGCGGAAACCCGGATCGATCTGGCGCGCCTGCCGCAGTCCCTTGATGCACAGGCCGGCGCCGATTAGCAGCACCATGGCGACCGCCACTTCCGCCACGACGAGGCCGCTCCGCAGCCGGTGGTGCGCCGCACCGCCCTGGGTGGAGCGACCGCCTTCCTTTAAAACCGCATAGAGGTCGGGCCGCGAAGCCTGGAGGGCAGGGAAGACCCCGAACGCCACGCCGGTGGCCAGCGTGAGCACCAGCGCGAATCCCAGCGTGGTTGCATCCAGCGGGAATGCCAGATGGCTCCGGGCGGCCAGTTCGGCCGGCAGGAACAACGGCAGGGAGTCCACGGCCCAGCTGGCCAACAGCACGCCGACGGCGCCGCCCAGCAGCGCGAGGAGGACGCTTTCGGTCAGGAGCTGGCGGACCAGCCGTGCGCGGCTGGCGCCCGCCGCCAGCCGGATGGCGACCTCTTTCTGGCGGCTGACCGCGCGGGCGAGCAGGAGATTGGCGACGTTCGCGGCGACGATCAGTTGGACGCCCAGGCTGACGGCGAGCAACAGCTTGAGGGTGGAGCCCATGATCGGTGCCGCACTCCAGGGGCACTCGGAGAGCGGAACCACCCGGTGATGGGCGCCGCTGTTCGTCTTCGGGTAGGCTTGGGCGAGCTGCGCGTCGAGCAGTGTGACCGCGGCCTGCGCCTGCTGGATGCTCAACCCGGGCTGAAGGCGCGCAAGGTTATGCCAGCCGCGGGCGCTCCGCGCGGTCAGAAAATAGGTGCCCTGGTTGCGAACCTCCCAGATCATGGACGAGGGCGCCCAGGCATCGAAGGTCATCGGGGACATCGAACCGTGAAACGACGCCGGCACCACGCCAACGATCGTGAAGCTGTGGCGGTTCAGATCGACGACCCGCCCGAGGATGGCCGGATCGCCGCCAAAGCGCCGCCGCCAGAGGTTCTCGCCGATGACGAGCACCGGATTTCCCCCCGGCTTCCGGTCCTCGTCCGGCAAGAAGGTGCGTCCGAGCACCGGCTTGACCCCGAGCAGTTCAAAGAAGTTCGCGGAGGCAATCTGAGCCTGGATCCACTCCGATTGGTTGTCGACCGTGAGGCAGGCAGCCGTGGGCATCGACGCCTCGGTGCCGGCGAAGACCTCGTGGTGTTCGCCAAAGTCCCGCAAATCGGGAACGGACGCGCACCCGCCGCCATAGTTGGAGACGATGACGACGAGCCGTTCCTGTTGCGCCACGCCGGCCAGGGGACGCAGCACGAGGTCTCCGAGCCAGCAGAGCACCGTGGTGGTGGCGCCGATCCCCAGCGCGAGGGAGAGCACCACGACGGCGGTGAAGCCGGGGGACTTGACGAGCTGGCGGAACGCGTAACGGAGGTCGTGCACCGGGGGTGGAAAGGGACAAGTGCCAAGCGACAGGAGTGCTGGATTTGCGGGAGAGGGTGAGGCCGGATTTTCGGTACTTGGAACTTGGGAATAGGGACTTTGCGAAGCGGCGCCGCTCACCTGTCGGCCAGCGTCACATGATAGCGCTCCAGCGTGGTGCCGATTTCCTGGTCATAAAGCGCGACAGCGCTGCGTTGGTCGGCGAGGGCCTGGTAATAGCCGGCTTCCGCCTGGGCAAGCTGGTCCTGATCTTGGAGAACAAAAAACGTGCTGCTCGCGCCTGCCCGGAGCTTTTTCAGTTCGGCGTCGAGGGTCTGCTGGGCGAGGCTGAGCGCAGTACGCGCAGCTTCGACACTCTTCCGGGTGGTCTCGACCTGGCCGGCCGCCTCGGTAACCCTCAAGGCAATGGATTCTTTGAGGAATTCGAGGTTTGCTTCGTCGTGCCGCAAACGAAGCCGGGCGGCACGCGCATTGCCCCGGCCCTGCGCAAACGTTAGTGGAATGCTGATTTCCACACCGGCGGAAAAAGCCCGGTGGTCCTGATCGGCTACCAGACTACGGCTCTTCGTGAAAGACTGATCGAGTCCGGTGTAACCATAACTGCCGACAAAATTCGCCTGCGGCAGCAGTTGGTTGCGCGCATGGGCGGAGTTGTAGCGACTCTTGTCGACCCCGAATCTCGCCTCCTGATAATCCGGCCGAAGTCCGTAGCTTTTCTTTAGGTCCTCGGCGACATTCAATGTCAATTCCTGCGGCGGCGGCGAATCGATGGCGAGCAGCGGACCCGCATTGGAAAACGCTTTCTCGCCGAGAAGCAGGCGGAGTTGGTTATCGGCGTTCCGCACACCTTGAATGGCGAAGATGATCCCTTGTTCGCGAAAGGCAGCCCGGGCCCGCGCGGTAATGACGTCGTTTTCTGACATGCTGCCGACCTTGAAGCGCTTTTCGTTTTCGGCGACCAGCCCGGCGGCGAGGTCCCGCGTCCGCTGCGCCGTTTGCAGTGAGGCATCCGCGGCGGCGAGATTGCTATACGCCACCACCACGTTTGTGATCGTATCAATGACCACCTGGCGATACTGCCATTCGGAGATGGACCGATCCGCCCTTGCCACCCTCAGGCCGAGATTGGCCGAGCTTCCGGCAAAGCCAAAGCCGCGCAGCAGCGGCTGCGTGACCTGGAGGCCGCCAAAGGTCATGAAGTTGTTCGTAAACGCGTTGTAGTTGCCGCGCTGATTTTGGGACGTCCCGCCGATGGAATACTGGAGGCCCCAGGGCATCACCCCCCCGATCCCCAGGCTGTAGTTGTCGGCCTGATAGAACGTCGTGATTGGGACAAGTCCAGTGCCGGTCGACGTGAACGAAGCGCTCGATGACTGGCTGTAGCTTCGACTGAAATTGAGTGCAGGGTCGAAGGCGCCATAGGCCGCCAGCAGGTCGGCTTTCGCCGCGGCTCTGGAAAATGCATCGACCTTGATGCTCTGGTTGTTCGCGAGCGCGAGGCGGACGGCATCGTCCAGCGTCAGATGGGCCGGAGCCTCCTGCGCCGCCAGCCCGATGACCATCGCGGCCAGCGCGAAGGCCAGCGAGCCCGGGCGGAACCATCCCGAATGCAGGATTCCAATCCGAAACTGCTTCGTGTTGTGGCCGGCATCCCTGAAGCCGGTCTTGCTCTTACTGAGGATTTGGCGGGCAGTCCGGGGTCGGCGACCGTGACCACAAGTTTCCGCCCGTCGCCAGCAAGACCGGGTTCCACGTGGATTGCTGGCGGGCACCAAGCCGGGTACGCCAGGGAAAGTAGGGGATAGGTTCATCAGAAATCGGCAATCGAAGATCGAAATCCAGAGTTCATTTCACGACCAACCCGTCGGCGAGGCGTACGATGCGGGAACCGAAAGCGGCGTTGTCCTTGGAATGCGTCACCTGCACGATGGTCACGCCGTCGTCCTGGTTGAGCTGCTTAAAGAGCCGCATGATCTCCAGGCCCTGATCGGAGTGGAGGTTGCCGGTGGGCTCGTCGGCCAGGATGAGCCTGGGTTTAGCGACCAGGGCGCGGGCCACGCCGACCAGCTGCTGCTGGCCGCCGGAAAGCTGGTTGGGATAGAGGTCCTTTTTTGCGACGATGTTGAAGCGGTCGAGCGCATCGCAGACGATGCTCTCGCGCTGCTTCTTGGGCACATCGCGATAGCTCAGCGGGATTTCCAGGTTCTCGTAGACCGTGAGATCGTCGAGCAGGTGGTAGCTTTGGAAGATGAAGCCGATGTTCTTCTTCTGCAGGTCGAAGCGCCGCTTCTTGTCGAGCTTGTGCACCGGCTCGCCGCCAAACCAGTATTCACCGTCCCACGCGCTGTCGTGCAACCCGAGCACGTGCAGCAGAGTCGATTTTCCCGATCCGGACGGGCCCATGATCGAGACGAATTCGCCCTCACCGATCTCGAGATCGATATTGCGGAGCGCATAGAACGGCCCGCCTTTCAGCGGGTAGACACGGTTGATGCTGCGGAGTGTGATCATGAGAGGGGAGTCGGAGTCAGTCGTGGCACAGATTATCTGGACTTCCGATGGTGACCGGCGACAGGGAGGGAAAGGTCGGATTCTGGTAAGGCGCAAGAGCGGGCGGCATCGTCAGGGGAGATTGCCCTTGATTTGCATGGGATGTGCCATCGTCAAGACAATCGCTTAAATGATTATGGATTAATTGATTAAAAAACAGTCCAAATATTCGCCGGCGAAAGGTGCCCGTCCGTGGAACGGCTGCTTCCCATTTTTGGGACGGACGAATGATCTAGGAAGCCCGCTCGCGGGCGATTCTCTGTCCACCATCGCGCTAGCGCGCTTCCCACAGATGAGTACTTCTGGAGAAGCACGGATCCGTTTCTGGCCGCCTCAACGACCGCGAAGCACCACCGTCCAGGCGATCTTGTCCTCGATTGCTTGCCGGTTGGGATCCCACAATAGGCGCGCAAATCCGATCAAGCCGGTCGCAATTCCGGCCGCATAACCGCCATATCGTGTGAACGCATCCATCGCCGTGAGCGGTCGGCCGTCGAGCTTCACGACCCGCGTGCCGACCGCGAACTTCCCGATTGTGCGACCGCGCATCCAGGCGGTGCAAAGCGTGAAATAGACGCCGGCCCAGCCGAAGGTCAGCCCGAACGTGCGGCTGAAATCGGCGACGAGGTTGAGCCAGGAAGAGCCGCGCACGCTTTCGCGCAAATGCTGGTTCTCCGCGGCCAGGCGCTTCGCATAGGTATCGAGCTGCCCGAAGGTGGGCGAGGGAGGCAGGGTCGCCTCGCTTGCGCCGGCTTCACGGACCATCGCGCGGTCGAGATTGAACGCCGCCGTGCGCAGAATGGGCCGGCCGAGCATGAGCAGGGCCGAGGTTACCATCACTCCGCTGCCGAGAGACCAGAAGATCCAGCGGAAGAACCGCCAGGTCCGGGTGGCGCTCACGTCGCGTCCGCCCAGCGCCGCAATCGTCAAACCGGTGAAAAAGCCCAGCACCGGGCTGGCCAGCATCGAAAGCGCGGCCAGCGCCACCCCATCGATCGCCATGCCGGCCGCCCGTTGCCACCGCGCGGCCAGCCGGCGGCCCGCGAGCCCGGGGTCGACCCGCAGGCTCTCCAGGCTCACACCGGACGGGGTGGTTCTTCCAGATGCGGCCGAGTTTGCCGTCGGCGGCGGGGAAGCGGGCGAGGTGTCGGAGTGCGTTTGATCCATCGCAACTTCGACGCTGGCGCGAAATCGCGGGGTTGTCCAAGCCAACCAGCGATTGGTTGGAGCAATGACCTCCGGGCACACTTGAAGATGTTGGTTGAGGCGCGGCGGAGCGACTGGCAGGCTTTGGCCTTTCGTCATGGTATCGCGTAATCGGCTTTTTCGACAGGCCTGTCTCCTGCTGGTCGGGGCACTGTCGCTGGCGTGCGACCGAGCGGGGGCGGCGGAGGGTGACGCCGTCACCGTGATGGAGCCGTTTGTCGTGCTGGCCTCGAAAGGGCCGCCGTGGCGGTATTTCTCGGTGCCGGGATTTGAGGTGCTCTCCCGCTGTCCCGACCGTTTCAACGAAGCATACGCTCGGGCTCTGCGACAAAGCGTGGCCGCCCGGGCGGCGGTGCTGCCGCCGGGCTTCTTCGCGGACCTGGCCACGCCGGTGAAGATCCTCCTCTACAACAAGGCACCGGAGAAGGATCGCCTGCTCAATCGGTCCGCACCCGCTGATCTCCAGATGTCCCCGCTGGGCGACGCCCTGGAGGGCGCCGGAGTCATCGAGGAAACCTCCCCGGTTGTGGCGGGCGACGGCGACACCTTCATCATTTGCGGCAACTACTGGAACCTGATTTCAAGTGTGACGGATCTCTCGATCGATCCGGATACCGACCTTCGCCTGCAACTGCGAACGCCCGCGTTCCCCGCGTGGTTCAAGGCGGGCGCGACGGGACGCTTTGGCGTGTTCGCCCATCGCATCATCCAGTCAGCGGTAATCGGTCGGTCGGTCGCCGCCTGGCCGAATGCGTTCTGGATTTCCCGCGATGAAACCGTCGCACTTCGGAAGAATCCGAAGCATCCCCGCGAATCGCTGCCGCTCGCCGAGTTGTTCGCTGGTTCCGGGCGCGGCCCGCGCCAGGATCTCTGGAACTCCGCCGCCGCCCTTTTCGTCCGCTGGGGTTTGTTTGGAAAGGACGCCGACGGGAGCCTCTACCGGAGCGCGTTCCTGCGGTTCGTGGAGCGGGCGACCCGGGAGCCGGTCACCGAGCAATTGTTCCGCGAGTGTCTTGGCCTGAGCTTGGCCGAGGCCCAGCGGAGACTCGACGATTATCTGCCCCGCGCGGTATCCGAATCCGTGTCGGCGCCGTTCGCCGCGTCGGCCGACGAGGAGCCGGACATCCGCGACGCAACGCCCGATGAAGTTGCCCGGATCATCGGCGACTGGGGACGATTTGCGGGTCAACCCTTGAGCGTCGGGCTGGGTGGATTTGCCAATCGCGACGATTCCGGGGAAGGCCTGGACCAGGCTGCGAAGCTGTTTGAACGGACCTATGCCAATGGAAACCGGGAGCCGCGCTTCCTGGCGGCTTATGGATTGTCCAAGGCGCAAATCGGCGATGCGGTGGCCGCGCGCGCCGCCCTTGAGGCCGCAACCGCAGCTGGCGTGGTCCGTCCCAAAGCGTATTTGGAGCTGGCCCGCCTTCGTTTGGGTGCGTCGCGCTGGGATCGCGCCCAAGGCACTGGGGAATCGGGTGAGGACGATTTTGAGGAGATCTGGAGATTGACCGCCACCGCCCGGAGGCAAATGCCGTCCCTGCTCGGATGTTATCAAATGATGATTCGCCTCTTTGAGCGCGCGCCCAGGACCCCAACGCACGAGGAGTTGGCGGTGCTCGGCGAGGCGGTGCAGCGCTTTCCCCGCAATGCCGCTTTCATCTGTCAGGTCGCGACTCTCTACCGGCATTGCGGTTACCCGGACGATGCTCGTGCGATCATCGAACGCGCCAAGGAGTTGGCAGAGTCTCCGGACACCCGGGCCATTCTGGCCGGCTTCGACACACCGAGCCGCCAGCCTTGAGCGTTTTGCCGGTCTGCGATGCCCGCGAACAGTGGGCAGGCGATTGTCGCCTCGGAATCGCGAGCAGTCTCGCCCCTGCAAGCCGCATCGCCACGGCCAGGCCGACAAACGTCTCCGGGACCAGCCGGGTCCCCAAGATATGCGTTTGCTTTGAGACGGCGTCTGCCCTTCCTCTCTCTGCCATGAAATCGGCGATTTACAGACTCTCCCACCCGTGGTCCGGCTCGTGGATTTGCATGTTGTCCTGCCTGGGCTTGCTGCTGGCCGGCGCCCTTTTCGCCCAGCCTGTCGACAGTCACCCGCCGCGCGAGCGCGTGCGAATTGACGCCGGCTGGCGCTTCGCATTCGGCCATCCGTTCGATCCGGCAAGAGATTTCGATCATGCCACTGGCTATTTCTCCTACCTCGCCAAGGCCGGCTACGGTGACGGCCCGGCCGCCCCGAAATTCGAGGATGCCGCCTGGCGCGAACTCGACCTGCCGCACGATTGGGCGGTCGAGGCGCCTTTCGCCGCCAATGGCAGTCACAGCCACGGCTACAAGGCGGTGGGCCGGAATTTCCCTGAAAGCAGCGTCGGCTGGTATCGAAAGTCGTTCGTAGTTCCCGCGGCCGACCTGGGCCGACGCCTGAGCGTCGAGTTCGACGGGGTCTTTCGCGATTCGGTCGTTTGGATCAATGGTTTTTACCTCGGGCGCCAGCCCAGCGGCTACACCGGTTTCCGCTATGATCTGACCGACTACCTCAATTACGGTGGCGAAAACGTGATCGCCGTCCGCGTTGATGCCACGATGGAGGAAGGCTGGTTCTACGAAGGGGCCGGGATCTACCGCCATGTTTGGTTGACCAAGACAGCGCCGTTGCACGTGGCGCCTTGGGGCACCTTCGTGACCACCGAGGTCACGGGTGACGCGGCCGAGGTCATCGCGCGCACGACCGTGGCCAACGAAGGCAGCGCGGCTGCGACGTTCGAAATCGAACAGAGCATCGTGGGTGCGGACGGCCGGTCCGTCGCGGCGGCGAAGTTGGACGCGGTCACGCTCGCCCCCGGCGGCACCGGCGAGTTTCCCTGCCGGCTCAGCGTCGCGCATCCGCGACTGTGGTCGGTGGACACGCCGGTTCTTCATCGCCTTGTGACGACGATCCGCGCCGCCGGTGCGGTGGTGGACCGATACGAAACGACCTTTGGCATCCGCACGATCCGCTTCGATCCGCAGGCGGGCTTCTTCCTCAACGGCCAACGCGTCGAACTGAAGGGCACGAACAACCACCAGGACCATGCTGGCGTTGGTGTCGCCGTGCCGGACGCGCTCCAGGAATTCCGGATCGCCCGCCTGAAGGAGATGGGCAGCAACGCCTATCGGTGTTCACACAATCCGCCGACGCCCGAGCTGCTCGACGCTTGCGACCGTCTCGGCATGCTGGTCCTCGATGAGAACCGGCTGATGGGCCCGAGCCCCGAGCAGTTGAGCCAGCTCGAGCAGATGATCCGGCGCGACCGCAACCACGCCAGTGTGATCCTCTGGTCGCTTGGCAACGAGGAATGGGCCATCGAAGGCAATATCAAGGGGGCGCGCATCGCGTCGTCGATGCAGGCCTTCGCGCAACGGCTCGATCCGACCCGTCGCACGACCGTGGCCAACAGCGGCGGATGGGGCGGCATCTCCACCGTGATCGACGTCGTGGGCTACAACTACATCGCCCAGACCGATCCCGACAAACAGCACGCAGAGTTCCCCCGTCAGCCCGGGATTGGGACCGAAGAGACGACCACCCAATGCACCCGCGGCGTCTATTTCGACGACCGTCCGAACGCCCATCTGTCGCCGCAGAGCAAAGGCGATTCCGGCGGAAACTGCGAGAAGGGCTGGAACTATTATGCCACGCGCCCCTTCCTGGCCGGCCTGTTTTTCTGGACCGGCTTCGACTACCGCGGCGAGCCTACCCCGTTCGGATGGCCGGCGGTCAGTTCGCAATTCGGCTTGCTCGATTCCTGCGGTTATCCCAAGGCCCCCTCCTATTACCTGAAGTCTTGGTGGAGCGACCAGCCGGTGCTCCATCTGTTCCCTCATTGGAACTGGCCGGGCCGGGAAGGTCGGGAGATTGTCGTCGGCTGCTACAGTAACCACGAGGCGGTCGAGCTGCTGCTCAACGGCCGGTCGCTCGGCAAGCAAGCCATGCCTCGCAACGGGCACCTGGAGTGGAAAGTCGTCTACCAACCTGGCACGCTCGAGGCCCGAGGCTTTCGCGGCGGCTCGGTGGTCGAGACCAACCGAGTAGAGACGACCGGCCAGCCGGCGGCGCTTCGACTTGCCCCCGACCGCGCCCAGCCGACCGCCGGTGGAGCGGACGTGTCGGTGATCAGCGTGGAAGTGGTGGACGCCCAAGGGCGCACCGTTCCCACCGCTGACAATGCGATCGCCTTCGAATTGCAAGGGCCGGGCCGCATCCTCGGAGTTGGCAATGGGGATCCGGCATCCCATGAACCCGACCGGTACATCGAGACGGTTCGTCTGGTCACGGTGGAGGGCTGGCGCGGACGGATTGCGCCGGCGGGTACGGCGGCCCCGTCCGCATCGGAATCGCAGGCGCCCCTCGCCCAACTGGGTAACTGGCTCGCGCCCCTTCCGCGCCCGGGTGAGGTCTACGATCTGTCGGCCACCTTCTCCGTCGCCGCGCTGCCCGCCGATGCTCGGTTGAGCCTTTTCCTGCCCTCCCTGGGTGTGAAGACCACTCTTTGGATCAATGGGCACGAACAGGTCCGGGACCTCGACACCACCGCCGGCGGCCCGGCGCTCACCCTCGATCGCAGCCAGCTCGTCGAGGGAGCAAATCGTATTCAGCTGATCGTGACTCCGTTGGCCGACGGCCACAACCACATGCCGGAGTTGAGCCGGCTCGGCTCCGTGCGGGTGTGGACGCCCGCCCCGGCTTACCGGCGCCGCGCGTTCAATGGATGGGCGCAGGTCATCGTGCAAACCACCAAGGATCCCGGCGAGATCCGTGTGACCGCGCAATCGGAAGGGCTGTCACCCGCCGTGGTTGCCCTGACCAGCCAACCGGCCCCGTGAGTGTTCAAATTGTGGCCGGGGTCGCCGACCCCGGCTACAGCGCGAACCAGTAGCTGAACTTGACGAGAATCGTGTTGTCCGGATGCGCCTGGAACAAGCGCCGGTATTCCGAACTTGCCGAGAAATCGCCCAGGAAGTCGCCGTTGTTGCGATTCTGGCTCCAGACGAGATAGGCCGTCGAGCCGGTCTTGTATTCCCAACGCAGCACCAGATTCGAATTCAATGCGCGCCAGCTGAAGTCTGGATTGGCGAAGGCGAATGATCCACCGGAGTCGTTCACGCGATAAGTCTTGCTGGCGGGATCGTACGTGGCGACGGAGTCGAGGCGCCGGAAACGGTCTTCATATCGGGCGGCCCGCGGAACGGTGACGAGCTTGAAGGCGGCAAACTGGCCGGTCGAGACGAAGGGGCTGCCGTAATAGGACAACGACAGCTCTGGTGACAGGTTGACGTCCACGCGCACGGTCGCGGAGAGCGTGTGTTGGTTCATCCGCCCCATGACATACCGGCTGGAGCCGTCGGTCGTGGCGGCCGTCGCGGCATACTGGAAGTCCTCGAGGTCCCGGACATAGGAAATCTTGGCCTCGAGGTTGATGATGTCGTGCAGGCGGGCCGAGAAGCGCGGGTCGATCTCGGTGTACTGGGAGTGACCGTCGAACGAAGCGGCCTTGATGAGGTCCAGGCCAAATTGGCGGGATTTGGAGGCGTCAGTTTGCACTCCGAGCCAGATGCTCGGGGAGGCGGGCGTCAACAAGGCCGGCCCTCCCCGCAGCACGCGCGTGTCGAGCAGGTCGGAATTCCAGTGAATCTCGTTCCAGAACGTCCACAGGCGGTTGGCGAAAAGCTCCTGGTGAAACACGAGCTGATGCTGGAGGCTGGTCCCGCTGAAATCATAGGTGCCGATCTCCGTCAGACGCAGATCGCGCCGGCGGAGCAGGTTTCCGGAGCTGGTGTCGAAGTACTGCAGTCGGGCGGATTGCTGGATCACATCCGCGGTCTTGAGGTAACCGAGATCGTTCAATTCCAGTCCGGGAGAGCGCCAGCTCACATCGGCATAGTAACGCCATTTGCCGTTGTTGTCCTTGCCCACCCGGATTTCGCCGCCCGCGCCGTCGAGATGCGTGGCGTCGTCCTCGACCCCGAGGTGGGTCGCATCGGGCCGCTGGTAGTTGTGCACGGGATCGAGCATCAGCGTCCGGATGGCCGTCGAGGAGCCATCAACATGGCTGCCGATGCCCTGCAGCTTTAGAAAATACGTGCGGTCGCTCCAAGTGTGGAGAAAGTCCAAACCCCCGGCGTAGGCGTTTCTCGGGAGAAAATCGAGCGCACTATCGTGGAGATCGCGGGCGGTCGCGGTGAAGATCCCGCCCACCAGAGTGGCGCCCTTGTCGATGTCCTGCTGGACCCGGGCCACCGTGTAGCTCGTCAGTGGCTCGACTGTCTGCTGGCGCGCCCGGCCGTCTTCAGTGACGTCGGCCGATTCGCGGTCGGTGACGGCCTGGACGAAGCCCACCGAGAGCCCGGCCGGAGTCTTTCCAGTCAGCTTGGCGGCGCCGAGAATTCGCGTGCTGGTCGGGGAATCGACGAAGCCGCTGGTGGGAGGATTGTAGGACGGGGCGTGTCCGATCCGGCGGGAGTAGAACATCACATCGTCGTCGATCCCGTAGTCGAAGATGGTCTTGCCCTCGAGGAAGAAGGGCCGCTTCTCCGCGAAAAACGTTTCGTAGGTCGTCAGATTGATCTCCGAGGGGTCGGCCTCGACCTGGCCGAAATCGGGATTCACGGTGAGATCGGCGGTGAGGTTGCTCGCGAGGCCAATCTTGGCGTCGAGCCCGCCCTCGAAATCGGTCTTGGCACCCTGGCGATACGGATTGCCCGGCTCGCGTGCGGTGTTGGCATATTTCCCGAGCACATAGGGCAGCAACTCGATGCGCCGCGAGGGTGGCAGATCGTGAATTCCCTGCAATTCGCCGAATGAATAGACGAAGCCGGGACTGTCCATCGGCAGCAGTTGCCAGTCGCTCTCCTCCTGCAGCCGGTTGATCCAGCGCCAACTGTGGAGCCCCCAGACCTGGTCCGGCTGATTGCTATAGCGGAGCTGGCTGAACGGAATGCGGAATTCGGCCGTCCAGGCGTTCGCCTCCGTGCCGACTTTTCCGTCCCAGACTGCGTTCCAGTTCATGTCGACGCTGTCGTTCTTCAGAATCAGGTCGATCTTCGAGCCGCCCGAGGTGAGGTCGAATTCGAAACCGGTGCGTTTGTCGAAATAGCTGTCGAAGTTGACGCCGACGATGTCGCCGATGAATTCGTCGCGTTTACCCCGCAGGCGCGGCTGGGTGGCCAGCTCCTTGTCAAATGCGCGGATGGCGACGTAGACATATTTGTCGTCGTACAAGATCTTGAGCTGCGTCGGCTGTGACCCGGGCTGGCCCTCGTGCGGCTCGCGTTGAATGTAATCGCCGGCCCATTCGCCCTGCGCCCAGCAGGCGTCATCGAGTTTCCCGTCGATCTTGGGCGCCGGGCCGGCGAGCCGGATCGCGTGGTAGACGCGTTTGGGCAGGGCGTTCTTCATGGGCGCGGTGGACTTCTCCTGCCCATCAAGCATCCGAAGCGAGCCGTGCAGCAGCAGGACCACCGCCGCGAGGCGGAGGAGACCGGAGCACCGGAGCTGCCGCCAGGCCGTTGCCGGCTTCGGCGCAATCGCGGAAAAATGGTGGCGGCCAGGGTGTGTCATGGAGAGGAGCGAGCCGGTCGGATCGGCCGGCGCATTTCTTATATCCTACCTTGGTCAGACGAGCCATAGGCAAGACCCAAAGAAATATTCGTGGGAACCCCATCGGGGTTGCCGGCCAGCGAGGGAATCCACCCGAGCCATGGGCTTCGCTGGGTCTTGGGCCGGACTTTCCTGCACTAGCTGGCGCCGCCCTTGAGACCCTGACGCTGATTCCAATCGGTGCGACTTTGGGCGATCTTCACTGGGTCAAGGAATCGCCGTGACTGGGCGCCGCTTCAAGCCGGGGTTGGCGGTTGAGCAGTCCTCTGGAGGTAGGCCGGGGCCTGTGGGCTCAGGTGAGACGACCCAAAGAACCGACCGGCGGGATAATACTCGGCACCGAATTGGACCTTGCCGGCGACCGTTTCGCCGGCGACTGATCCGATAAAGGCGAGCGCCAGGTCGATGCCGGCGGACACGCCCGCGGCTGTCCAGATGGCGCCGTCTTGGACAACCCGTTCCTGACGGACCGTGACGTCGCCGAGCGCCGCGAGGCGGGACAGCGAGGACCAGTGGGTTGTGGCGCATCGTCCGGCGAGCAGACCGGCACGATGCAGGATGAATGAGCCGGTGCAGACCGAGAGCACCGCCTTGCTGCCTTTCGCCTGCTCGGCGACGAATCGGATCAGAGCTTCATTGTCGACCTGCACGCGCGTGCCCTCGCCGCCGGGTACCAGCAAATACTCCAGGGGCGGGCAGTCGTCGAAGGTGGCATGCGGATTGATCGACATGCCCTTGGCGCAAACCACCGGGTCGCGGGTCTGGGCGACCATCAGGCAGCGCTCGGGGCCCTGGAGATGCTTGCTCCACATCGCAATCATCTCCCACGGGCCCACCAGATCGAGTTCCTCGAGGCCGGGGAAAATCAGAAACCCAAAGGTCGTGCGGCGAGGGTCAGTCATGGACGGGAGAAGCGGGAAGTGGCAAGTGACGAGTGTCAAGCGGCCAAGTGGCCGGAATGCGAAGATCGACGGGAGCCGGCGAGGTTGGTGGCTTCTTGGTACTTGAAACTTCTCGGAGCTACTCCGCCCGCAGCGCGACGATAGGATCCACCCGGATGGCGCGGCGGGCGGGAATCAAGGTGGCGCCAAACGCCGCAAGAGCGAGAACGACGGTCGCGATAAGATAACTGAAGAGATCGGAGGAACCGATTCCATACAGCAGGGCGGAAAGCAGCCGGGCGGCGGCGAGGGCG